>PDWI01008017.1_pt1 | contig 12564 bp, 12 predicted proteins | sample 1430891 | NCBI WGS metagenome assembly PDWI01 (sample SAMN01162508, study PRJNA174530) | Oral metagenome, whole genome shotgun sequencing project. | biome: Marine environment; feature: Marine mammal; material: Swab sample of the gingival sulcus; isolation source: swab sample of gingival sulcus... | reverse complement strand
CAACGAGACAGCTCATTCCTATACTTATAATAGAATTAGTGAGGGACTAGAAGACGCTTTCTGTGAGACAGGTTTAGGTTTGGGGATTAGCTTTCCAATCTTTTTCTCTGGTGTGAGGATTGATCATTTGTTGTATAATCATCATTTCTCAGCTGTTGCTTGTGAGATTGATGATACATTTAATGTCAGCGACCATCGTCCTTTGAATGCTATTTTAGAGTGGAGCAAATAAATTGAAATATGTAATATAAAGTAAGATAGATTATACTTATGCTTAAGTTTGAATTAAAGAAAGAAAGTTTAGAGTGTGCTGCACGTGTCGGTGAGATTACGACAGATCATGGTAAGATACCTACACCAATATTTATGCCAGTAGGGACTGTTGGTTCTGTTAAAGCTGTACATATGCCAGAACTTAAAAATGATATTAAAGCTAAGATTATATTAGGGAATACTTATCACTTATATCTTCGCCCTGGGTTAGATACCTTGGAGATGGCTGGGGGATTGCATAAGTTTAATAGTTGGGATGGTCCTATCTTGACAGATAGTGGAGGTTTCCAAGTCTTTAGCCTTTCAGACTCTCGTAAGATAACAGAAGAGGGTGTTACTTTTCGTTCTCATATTGACGGCTCAAAACATTTGTTTACTCCTGAGCGAGTAATGGATATTGAGCGAACTATCGGGGCTGATATAATGATGGCTTTTGATGAATGTTGCCCTGGCGATGCTGATTTCAACTATGCCAAGAAGTCGCTTGACCTAACAGAGAGATGGCTTGAGAGATGTGTGAAGAGATTTAGGGAGACAGAACCGAAGTATGGCTACCACCAGAGTCTTTTTCCTATCGTGCAAGGTTGCGTATATCCAGAGCTACGTCGTCGTGCGGCTGAGAATGTTGTTAATATCGGAGCTGAAGGTTATGCTATTGGAGGTCTTGCTGTGGGTGAGCCAACAGAAAAGATGTATGAAATGGTTGAGCTAACGAATACTATTCTACCAAAGGATAGACCACGTTACCTAATGGGCGTTGGTACGCCAATGAACCTATTAGAGAATATAGCAAGAGGCGTTGATATGTTTGACTGTATTATGCCTACTCGTAATGGACGTAATGGTCAGTTATTCACTAGTAACGGCACTATAAATATCCGTAATGCTAAGTGGGCAAGGGAGTTTAGACCTATTGATGAGGAGGGATATTCTTTTGTAGATAGTCAATATACCTTAGCTTATTTGCATCACTTGATTAGAGCAAATGAGATATTGGGTTTGCAGATTGCTTCTATTCATAACTTAGCTTTCTATCTACGATTAGTGGAAGAGGCTCGTGAGCATATTATGCAAGGTGACTTTATCCCTTGGAAGGAGATGATGGTTAAGCGTATGTCTCAGAGATTATAATTCCGTTAGATAAAGATAAGTTATGTACCTAAAAATAAAGGGCTATATAAAGAGTAAGATACGCAAAGCTTTTGGTCTAAGTTTACTCGATTGGTATATCTTGAGTAACTTTATGAAGACTTTCTTCTTTTCGATCTCTCTGATATTGGCAGTTGTTGTTGTCGTTGATGTCAATGAGAAGATTGATGACTTCCTCTCGCCTGAGGTTAGTCTATACGAGATCTTCTTTGATTACTATGCGAGCTTCATCCCTTACTATGCTAATGTTTTTAGTCCTTTGTTTGTCTTTATCTCGGTAATTTTCTTTACGACAAAGCTAGCAGATAACTCTGAGATTATTGCCATTCAAGCTGGTGGGCAAAGCTTCAAGAAGTTGCTCAAGCCATACTTCATTGGGGCTTTGATTATTGCGGTTATTAGTGGCTTGCTGACGAATTTTATCGTCCCTCCAACGACAAAGAAGCGACTGGATTTTGAGAATAAGTATATACACAATTCAAGGAACGAATATGTTCAGAGTGTCCACGTGGAGGTTGAACCGAATACAGTCTTTAGTTTGCAAGGTTATGATGCTCTTAGGAAGAAAGGTTATTCATTTGTTCTAGAGACCTTCAAGGGGAGAGATTTAGTTTCTCGTATGACAGGGACGGAGTGTCGTTATGATACGCTTGGTCGTTGGTCTGTGCTGAACTATCGTTTACGTTACTTTGATGGCTTGAAGGAACGTGATGAAGTGGGGTATAAGATAGATACTGTTATAGCTCTCGAACCAAAAGACTTTACTATTATCGCTGAAGATGTAGAGACACTTACGACACCCAAGCTAAAAGAGTATATTGTGCGTCAGACAGAGCGTGGTGTAGGTAATGCTAAGTTTTTTGCCATTGAGCTTCACAAACGTTATGCAAACATCTGCTTTGCTTTTATCCTAACGTTTATTGGTGTAATCTTGTCCTTAAAGAAGAGAAAGAATGGTATGGGCTTGCACTTAGCTTTTGGATTAATGCTTAGTTTTGTGTATATTGGTTTTATGATGGTAGTTACAACCTTTGCCATCACGGGGAATTTTCCGACTTGGTTGGCTGCTTGGCTACCGAATATCGTTTATTCTTTGATTGGTATCCTTTTATGGTTTAAGGTTTCAAAGTAATAGGTAATGTAAGATTGATTTGATTATGGCAAAGAAAAAGAAAGATACTACTAAAAATATACTGATTCAAAATAGAAAAGCTCATTACGATTATGAGCTGATAGATGTCTATACGGCAGGGATTGTTTTGCTGGGGACTGAGATTAAGTCTATCCGTCAAGGCAAAGCAAGTTTAATTGACTCCTTTTGTTACTTTCATAATAGTGAATTGTGGCTAAAGAATGCTAATATCTCAGAATATTTCTACGGTTCTTACAACAATCATAAGGCTCTGAGAGAACGCAAACTCTTATTAAATAAGAAAGAGTTACGCAAGCTTCAGACTTATGTTCAATCTCCAGGGACTACGATTATCCCAACGAAGATGTTTATCAACGATAGGGGACTGGCAAAGATTGTGATTGCAGCAGCTCGTGGTAAGAAACAGTACGATAAGCGAGCGAGTATTAAGGATAGAGAAGATAAGAGAACTATTGCTCGTGCGATGAAGTACTAGAGTATTCCCCTCAGAAGTAGCTTTTATAAAAAGAACAGCGGATATGATTAATATCATATCCGCTGTTCTTTTTATATCCTATTATAACTTTACTTACTAGAATAGTAAAATTTATCGAAACTATAGTTAACTTTTTATTGTTGCAAAGTTTTAGTAACCTAAGTAATTGCTAGGTGTGATGGCTAGCATTTCTTTTTTGATTTCATCAGAGATATCTAAGCTTGCCACAAAGCGAGCAATAGTCTCTCCTGTAACTTTCTCATTCGTACGTGTCAGCTCCTTCAATGCCTCATAAGGCTTAGGAAAGCCTTCACGACGAAGAATAGTCTGCAAAGCTTCTGCTACAACGGACCAATTGTCTTCTAAGTCTTCTGCCAACTTCTTTTCATTCAGCAAGAGCTTACCTAGACCCTTGAGCAAACTATTGAACGCAATCAAAGTGTGACCAAATGGTACACCGATATTACGTAGTACGGTAGAGTCTGTCAAGTCTCTCTGCAGACGAGATATTGGTAACTTACGAGCGATGAAAGCAAAGATAGCATTAGCCATACCTAGGTTACCCTCTGCATTCTCAAAGTCAATTGGATTAACCTTGTGAGGCATAGCTGAAGAGCCAACCTCTCCTTCCTTGATTTTCTGCTTAAAGTATTCCATTGAGATGTAAGTCCAGATGTCTCTAGCAAAGTCTATCAAGATTACGTTAATACGTTCCAAGGCATCAAAGAGTGTTGCTGTAGAATCGTAGTTAGCAATCTGTGTAGTGTAGGCTTCACGCTCTAGACCGAGGTAGTCTTTCACGAAGTTATCAGCAAAAGTTAGCCAATCATATTGAGGATAGGCGATGTGATGAGCATTAAGATTACCTGTTGCACCACCGAACTTAGCCGTGTGACTGACATTTAGCAGAGTTTTCTTCTGCTCCTCTAAACGATAGACGAAGACTTGCAATTCTTTACCCAAACGAGTCGGCGAAGCAGGCTGTCCGTGTGTACGTGCTAGCATAGGAATGTCCTTCCATTCCTCAACTCTCTCTCTTAACATTGATATTAGTTGCTCCAAAATAGGTAGATATACTTCTTTCAGAGCTTCTTTAATCATCATTGGGAAAGAAGTGTTGTTAATATCTTGTGATGTCAAACCAAAATGAATGAACTCTTTCTCTGCTTGAAGCCCTAGCTTATCAAACTGCTCCTTGATGAAGTATTCAACAGCTTTGACATCGTGATTCGTGATAGCCTCAATATCTTTGATACGTTGGACATCTGCCTCAGTCATTTCTATATAGATATTGTGTAGTGTCTCTAGAGGCACACGTTCCTCCAAGCCCTTGAGCTGAGGTATCTGATGACTGAGAGCAATAAAGTACAAAACCTCCACACGTACACGATAACGGATCAATGCCTCTTCTGAGAAGTATGGGCTTAAGCCTTTAGCATATCTTTGATAACGTCCATCAATGGGAGATACAGCTTGTAATGAATTCATTTTATTGATTTTTTTTATAAATTAATAAGTAATGTCTAATATTTAACTACTATACAAAAATAAGATTTTAAGTTTATTATAACAAGAGATTAGCGATTACTCATCGAACGCAGTACGTCAATAGAGTGCAGTTTCTTGAAATTAGGAATATGTATCTGATAATACTGCACCAAACAGTCTAAGATTCTAGATCTTTGCAGGCGATTAAGCTGGAAGTGTTGTAGATTATTGTAATTAATCCTTGAGAATAGACAGAGATATGCCGATTCATTTACAGAGAGATAGCTATGTCCTAACTTTTGAGTAGCTGTCAGTTCGCCATTGTCAATGTCAAAATACAAACCTTGTTCGAGGCATTCTGCTTGCCTAAGTTCTATCATTGGTTCTACAGCAAGGAAACGAAGCAAGAGCCACATAAAGCAGAGGTAGAAATTAGCTATGCCCTTATCCATATAGGCAAAGAATGTCAATGACGAACTTATAAAGTGATATAACGGCTCATCTTCTACGCTCTCCGTTAGGCAACGATAGAGCAGTTCGCCCAAGAGCAAAGCTTGGCTACACTTGTAAGGATTGCTATGTATGTTGTGATTAGGATTTATCATCTTAAAGTCCTTGATATAAGCTAGCTCACGGCGAGGTTTTAACTCAAGGACTAGCTCCAGCTCACTCAATGGATTAAGCAAGAGTGAGCCACGATCTTTTCTCTTCGTTCGCTTATTGGCTTGCAGTACTCCTACACGTCCTCTATCTAGTGTGTACAGATGTACTATACTATAGCGGTCATTATAGGGGGTACGATGAAGAACAATAGCTTTTGTCTGAAGATACATCTAGTCTCTCAAAAGAATATATAAAGGCTATTCTCCCAATTAGGAGAATAGCCTTTATGTATTAATTAAACTAAAGTTTTAATATAGCTATTCAACTTCTATAATCAATCTTCTTGACGACTTCCAAAAGTCTTTTGGACTTTTTATGATGATTGTTTTCAAGCCATTACGATCTTTCATCACGTAGTACGAACGTGGATCGTGGTGTGTCAGTAGCTTGAACTTCTTAGCATAAGTCTCAATCTTAGTTTCCTTACGTAAGTCTATCTCTCTAAAGTATCCCTCTATGATGTCAATAGAGCAGATCTCTCCATTCTTGAGAATCTTCATATCCGTTAAATCATCTTCTGTACCTACACAATAGTAAACAGTATTCAACAGACGCTCACGCTCTTCAATCTCTTTGAGTTGCTTTAGCTTCTCAATATTTAGTTTCTCTAGGTCATTATTCAAGCTATTAATCTCTCTATCTAGAGAGTTAAGAGCTTGTGTTTTCTTCTCTAGCTCTTCTTGGAAGACTAGCATACGAGACTTCTGATTGACTACGGTCATACGTAGAGCCTTAATCGTATTGGCTAAGCCCTTATTCTCCATATTAAGTCCTTTGAACTTTTGTATAAGAGCCTGTAAAGTCTGCTCATTCTCTGCCAGTTTTTTATTGATATGATTCATATTATCAATAATTCTCTGACGATGATCTTTTTGATTGCGACCACCCTCAAGAGATTTCTCCACGATCATCTGCTGTACATCTTCAATATTCTGGAAGTTATTCAAGATCGCCGAAGTCAGAGAATCTGTTAGATGTAAGTTCTCTGCGTGTGTACTGCTGATCATTTGCAATGAGTCATACTGTTGCTTCAAACCTTTGTAAGCTGATGAGTTTTCGCCACAAGATGTTAGGAACAAAGAAGCGAGTATCAAAATACTAGATAAGCTTTTATTCATAGTATATAATGTTTTGATATTTAAGTCTAATTAAATTTATTATTTATCAAAGATAGTACTTTTTCCTATAATAAGAACAAATTCGCCCTTAGGAGCTTCTTGCTCAAAATGCTCTCGCACTTCTCTGATTGTACCTCGAACAAACTCTTCGTAGAGCTTCGTCAACTCACGGCAAGCCACCATTTGAGTCTCTTCTCCGAAATATTCTTCTATCTGCCCTAAGGTCTTGAGCAACCTATGTGGAGATTCGTATAGGATAACTGTTCGCTCCTCACTGGCTAACTTCTCTAGTCTTGTCTTACGACCCTTTTTAGGAGGTAAGAAGCCTTCAAAAGAGAACCTGTCTGCAGGTAGTCCTGAGGCAACCAAGGCAGGTATCAATGCCGTAGCCCCAGGGAGGCACTCCACTTCTATACCGCAGGCTATACAAGCCCTCACGAGCAAGAATCCTGGGTCGCTAATCGCTGGCGTACCAGCATCAGATACCAAGACTACTGTCTCCAGCTCTTGTATCTTCTCACAGATACGTTCTACTTGTTGATGTTCGTTGTGAATATGGTAACTCTTCAGAGGACACTTGATTTCATAATGCTTGAGCAGTTTGCCTGTCGTACGTGTATCTTCAGCTAGCACAAGGTCAGCTTCTTTCAAGACACGCAAAGCACGGAGCGTAATATCCTCAAGGTTACCTATAGGTGTAGGCACTAATATTAATTTTGCCATTTGATTTTAATCTTCTAGAATGTATAAAGGGGAAGGAGTATGCCTTTTGAGAGGCATTATCTCAAGGTCTTTGCCCGACCTAATACCTTCTCTAAATAAACGGTCTTCAATAGTCTTGAGACATAGCTCGGGATTATTATTCTCTTTACTAAGATGACAGAGCCAAACTTTCTTCATATCCAAGTGATAGGCTTGACATAGTAGCTCCGCTGTATCCTTATTAGATAGATGTCCCAAGGGGCTTGACACACGCTTTTTCAAGAACTCGGGATAGACTCCCGACATCAACATATCTTCATCATAGTTAGCCTCTACTACGAGGTAGTTACTCTGACGAGCATACTTGATTATATCTTCTGTCAAGCTACCTATATCTGTTGCCAACATAAAACGAAAATCACGAAGACTGATGTAATAGCCATAGTTCTCTCGGCTATCGTGGGGAACTTTGAATGGTACAATATTAAATCCTAAGAGAGTAAAAGGTTCGTGTAAAGATATATATCTTCTATAAGCACTAATGTCTTCGTAGATGTAGCGACAGTTAGAGATGGCACGATGTACTCGCTCAGAAGCATAGACTGGTAGATGATAGCGACTCGCTAATATCCCGACTGTGCGGATGTGATCAGCGTGGTCGTGTGTGATGAGTATCGCCTTGATATGCCCTTTGTCTAGGCTCAGTCCCTTTACAGCCAAAGCACGTTGAATGTCATTGAGAGGAATACCGACATCGATCAGCATTCCCCCCTCTTCACTCTCTAGATAGTAGCAGTTACCGCTACTACCACTAGCCAAACACATAAAACGTACCACCCCTAATATCTTATATTATCAGAGCAGACTAACGTCCTTGTATCATTGTCCAACAATGCAATTCATCATTGTCTCTGTCTATCGTCAGCTCGCCACACAATGGCTCTGACATCAAACGTCTCAAAGACTCCACGTCTGTATATTGTCCCATAAGGATCATCAGCTTAGCTAGAGCTGTTTCTGTAGTCATATCGTAGCCAGAGAGTACGCCTATCTGATGAAGGAGCTGTCCTGTCTCATAGCGTAACATATCCACTCTTCCTGATTCGCACTGCGTTACATTAACAATAATGATGCCCTTAGCAATTGCATCTTTTAGAGCATTGATGAACCAATCTGTCATAGGAGCATTACCGCTACCAAATGTCTCTAGTACTACCCCTCGCAAGCCATCAATCTCCAAGATAGAACGTACAACTACTTCTGAAATGCCTGGAAAGACTTTTAGCACAACAACATTAGGGTCTATTGTGTCATTCAATAAGAATGTTTGTTTGTCATTAATTGGTCTAATAAAAGAATCATTATAGCGGATATTAATTCCAACGTAAGCTAACTCAGGATAGTTGTATGACTTAAAAGCCTTGAATCTATCAGCACTAACCTTACAAGTACGATTGCCTCTCATCAAATAATTATTAAAGAAGATACACACTTCCTTTATTCTAGGCGAGCCGTCCTCTTTCACTGCTGAAGCAATCTCTAAGGTAGTAATCAAGTTTTCCTTGCCGTCTGTACGCAAACGCCCAATAGGCAACTGCGAGCCAGTCAAGATGACAGGCTTAGTCAGTCCCTCTAGCATAAAGCTCAACATTGAGGCTGTGTAAGACATCGTATCCGTACCGTGCAATATGACAAAGCCGTCATACTTATCATAATTATCTGCAATCGTGCGACCAATCAGCTTCCACTCTTTGACTGATATTGACGAAGAGTCTATCGGTGGGTCTAATTCGTGTACAGCGATCTTACAATCCAGCTTTTTCAACTCTGGCACCTCTTCTATTAGGTAGCCAAAGTCCAAAGGACGAAGAAGACCTGTGTCTGGGCTCTCCAACATCCCTATTGTTCCTCCCGTATAGACGATGAGGATTGAGCGTTTCGTATTATTATGATTCTGCATAGCAAGTTCCTTATATTTGACAAATACTATATATATGTACGAAGATACGAAACTTTTCTTTTAATTATAGCATTTGCAAGATAGCTTGGCAAGATGAAGAACTTTTTTATTTCAAAAATTGTGCATATCTTTATTGTATAGATTATTACTAAGCTCCTAATAAACGCTTGTTTATAAGGGGCTTTTTTTATTCTTATAGCGATTGCTTTATTTCTTAGAATCTTTTTGAATTTAAGCTTAAAACTTCCAAAATTGCTAGGAAGAAGCTTTGTTATTTGTCCTTGTGTTTTTGAAAGTGTGAGGACAATCTTTTGAAAATTCAGCTCAAACTTATTTTTTACTAGGAATAAGTTAGCACTTTCTAGCTTTAGCCCCTTTTGAAACAGCTCATAAGATTTATCTAAAAGAGCTCATAACTGACAAAACGCAAAAATTACCGACATTTAGTGACAATTATTACATAGGCTTTGGAAGGTGATATTTGGAAAATTACAGCGAAAATGTCTATATTTGCTTAAGTTAGGAGTAAACTTAACAACAAGTATATTTTGGATCAATAAAAGTTAGTATAGATAAATGATTAAGAATCTAGTTTTTGACCTTGGAGGAGTCTTTCTTCATCTTGATAGAGATGAGTCAGTCAGACGCTTCAAGCAACTAGGCATCAGTAATATTGAGGAGCTACTAGACCCTTATTTACAAAGAGGTTGTTTCCTAGGTATAGAGGATGGTAGCTTAGACGAAGAGGCTTTTGCTCTAGAGCTAGAAAAGATTGCAGGACATCCACTATCACAAGAGGAGATTGCTGACGCTTATTTAGGTTTTATCAAAGAGGTGCAGAGTTATAAGTTTGACTACATTGATGGTCTAGCAGATAGATTTCCTATTTATATTCTTAGTAATACTAATCCTTATATATTGGCTTTCACGGAGAGCGAGGATTTTTTGCCTAATGGTAGGAAGCTTAGCTCGTACTGCAAGCGAAAATTTGCTAGCTGTGAGATGGGCTTGGTCAAGCCTAGCCGTGAAATCTTTGAAGCAATGATCCAAGAGGCTCAGCTTAAACCTGAAGAAACACTATTTATAGATGATGGCGAGAAGAACATAGAGACAGCCAAAGCTCTAGGATTCCAAACTTATCTAGCTAAAAATGGTGAAGATTGGCGAGAAGATATAGAACAATTAATAAATATATAACAATAAAAATGTCAGAGATAAAATGTATCGGTGTCCTCACTTCTGGAGGGGATGCCCCAGGTATGAATGCTGCCATACGCTCAGTAACACGTGCAGCTATTTATCACGGGATTAAAGTTAAAGGTATTTACCGAGGTTACAAAGGTCTTATCACAGGAGAGATACAAGACTTTCAAACGCAAGATGTGAGCAACATCATCCAACGAGGAGGAACAATCCTCAAGACAGCTCGTTGTCCAGAGTTTAGAACACCAGAAGGCCGTGCCAAAGCTTATGAAACAATTAAGGAACACGGCATTGATGCTCTTGTTGTTATCGGTGGGGACGGCTCATTGAGTGGAGCAAGACTATTAGGACAAGAACATAACTTCCCAATCATTGGACTTCCTGGGACTATTGATAACGACTTGTCAGGGACTGACCTTACAATCGGTTATGACAGTGCCTTGAATACAATCGTTGAGGCAGTGGATAAGATCCGTGATACGGCATCTTCTCACGAACGTCTTTTCTTTATTGAAGTAATGGGTCGTGAGGCTGGATTCTTGGCTCTTAATGGTGCTATCGCTTCTGGCTCGGAGGCTGCAATCATTCCAGAATTCTCTGTAGAGAAAGACCAATTAGCCGAGACTATTGAGTCTGGTTTCCGCAAAACTAAGAACAGCAGTATCGTCCTTGTCTCTGAGAGTGAGACGACGGGAGGAGCAATGGGCGTAGCAGAACGTGTGCGTCAAGAGTATCCTCAGTTTGATGTGCGTGTTGTTATCCTAGGACATATCCAACGTGGAGGAAAACCTACAGCACAAGATCGTATCTTGGCTAGCCGTTTAGGTGTTTCGGCTATTGAAGCACTTCTAGAGGGACAACGCAATGTAATGATTGGCATACAAGATGACGAAGTTGTCTATGTACCATTTACAAAGGCTATCAAGAAGAATAAGAAAATCGAAGAAAGTTTAGTTGATGCCCTTAGAATACTTTCAATCTAAGGAATTAAATAGACTTCATCAAAGATTGGGTTCTTGGTTTATGCAAGAGGCAAGAGACTTGCCTTGGCGTAGAACCAAGAACCCTTATTATATATGGTTGTCTGAGGTCATACTACAGCAAACACAAGTCGTACAAGGATTAGACTATTATCATAAATTTACTGAGACTTACCCTCGCGTGGAAGACCTCGCCTCGGCTGACGAAGACGAAGTCTTGAAACTTTGGCAAGGCTTGGGCTATTATTCTAGAGCGAGGAATTTGCTCCGCTCTGCTAAGATGATCGTTGAAGACTTTGGTGGTAAGATACCTCAAGAGCTTGATGAAATTAAGAAGCTACCTGGGGTCGGACCTTATACGCAGGCGGCAATCCTTTCTTTTGCCTATGACCTGCCTTATGCCGCTGTAGATGGCAATGTCTATCGTGTGCTGAGCCGACTTTTTGCTATTGATACACCTATTGATAAACCCGCTGGGCAGAAACTCTTCAGAGATCTGGCACAAGACTTCATTAATCTATCCAATCCAGCTCAGCACAATCAAGCAATGATTGAGCTAGGAGCTTTATGTTGCACGCCTCGTACGCCTCAATGTTCTCAATGTCCTTTTGATACGGCTTGTCTATCCTATGCTCAAGGAACAATGCTCCAATATCCGCAGAAGGTGGGCAAGATCAAAGTTAAAGAGCGTTACTTCTCTTATATGCTCATCACCCTTCATCAAGAGGATGGCGACTATGTCTTGATACATCGTCGTGGCGAAGGCGACATCTGGCAAGGACTTTATGAGCTACCTTTGGTGGAGACAGCTCAAGAAATTTTTATTGATGAGCTCCTGCAGAATGAAAGGGCTAAGGAGCTTCTAAAATCTGCTCAAAACTTGAAAATTGCTAGTTCGTCAAGCAAGCTACATAAGCATAGGCTGACACATCAGCTATTGTTGGCTAAACTATTCCACTTTGAACTGAGTCATCTAGAGCTAAATAATGAAGACTATAAGTTTATTCCAGTAGAAGAATTCTCAAACTATGCCATACCTGTTCTTTTATCTAAATTATTAAAATCCTATAAGTTCTAGGGTTTGTATTTTATTATATCTTAATTTTTAGCTCAAAAAAGCTAAAGAATTAGCAAATAATCTACATATATTCTTTATATAGTAAGAAAATGTTACTATATTTGTCCTGGAATTAAGTTATATAAAGGTTGCTTAACCTATTTTAATAATAAATAATAACAATAAAATATGAAAGATTCTGTAATATTCAACCTCATTGAGGAGGAACATCAAAGACAGCTCAAAGGAGTAGAACTTATTGCTTCTGAGAACTTTGTTAGTGAAGATGTAATGAAAGCAATGGGTAGCTGTATGACTAATAAGTACGCTGAAGGTTATCCTA
>PDWI01016452.1_pt1 | contig 12567 bp, 11 predicted proteins | sample 1430891 | NCBI WGS metagenome assembly PDWI01 (sample SAMN01162508, study PRJNA174530) | Oral metagenome, whole genome shotgun sequencing project. | biome: Marine environment; feature: Marine mammal; material: Swab sample of the gingival sulcus; isolation source: swab sample of gingival sulcus... | reverse complement strand
GAGTGCATGGTAACATCACGAATATCGTGGCCGTCAATGGTGATTGCGCCGCACCCCTCTTCAACATCAAGAAAGCGGGGGATAAGATTGGTCAAGGTGGTTTTGCCGCCACCACTGGGGCCGACAATGGCAAGAGCCTCGCCGGCAGGAACCGTCAAATTCAGATTTTTCAAGACCTTTTCCTGCCGCTTTTTATCTTCATCCTTATAAAAGAAATCAAGATTGTGAATGCAGATTTCTTTATGAAAGGGGGGGAGGGGAATCGCCCCTTTTTTATCAGAAATTTCCGGTTCAATATCCAAAATGGCAAAGATTCTGGCGGCAGCGGCAACACCCTGCTGGATGATGGCATTTACCTTGGAAAGCCCCTTTACCGGATCATAAGCGGCGATAAGGGCGGTGAGAAAAGCAAAAAATGTTCCTGGAGTTGCCTTATCTTCAATAACCTGAAGGCCGCCAAACCAGATAATAACCGCAATGGCCACTCCGCCGATAAATTCCATCAAGGGGTGTTGCAGGTAGCGGTATCTGGCATTTCTCATAGTGAGTGCCAAAAGAGAATCCGCCTGTTTTGCAAAGCGTTCCCCTTCGTAGGCTTCTTTGGAAAAGGCTTTGACAATGCGACTTCCGGTGATTGTTTCATGAATGATGTTGGAGAGTTTGGCGGTTTCCTCTTGGGTTTTGGTGCTGAGTTTGCGAAAGAGTTTGCCAAAACGGATAATGGGATACGCCGTAACTGGCAGCACAATAAAGGTAACCATCGCCAATTGCCAGTTCATATAGAAAACCACCCCTAAAAGCACCACCATCTGGAAAAAATCTCGTATTACTCCAACGAGTGCATTAGAGACGGCCTGTTGTAATAGGCTGACATCATTGATGATTCTCGATAGCATTGTTCCCGTTGGCGTATGGTTGAAAAAGGAGAGCGACTGGCTATGGAGGTGGGTGAAGATCCTTACCCGAAAATCCCGCACCACCGATTGCCCTACCTGCTCAAGCAAAACAGTATAGAGGTAGTAAAAAATTCCTTTAAGAAAAAAGATAGCGACAATTGCAAGGGGGATAATTTTGAGGAAAAAAACATTTTTCTCAACAAATATCTTATCAAGCACATCTTTTACAATCCAGGCCTGTGCGCCGGTAAATGCGGCAAAGCAGATCATGGCAAAAACAGAGAGCAGCAGTCTGCCCCGATGGGGTTTAAGGATGGTATAAAGACGGGAAAGTATCTCTTTATCAGTCATGGTATTTGGGTTTATCTGCTATTTTTCTATGAGAAAAAATATCTTTAAGAGTGCGCCGCAGAGGTGGATAATACTTTTTCTCCTTGCTCCAGAGGCGGTGGAAAAGGCCAAACCACTGCTCTGGATAGCGACGAATAAAGGCCTCGTAGGGCTTGAGTGCCCGGTTTGAGATATCGTTGATGGCCGCTTCATCAATTGCACTATATTGTGGCAGCTCCACTTTTGCAAAATCAATATGGAGGCAGTCATCTTTCATATAATAGACACTGGTAAAAACTGGTGCTTTTGTGCGAAGATGAAGAACGGCAGAACCTTTGGCACAGTCGAATTTTTCGTTAAAAAAATGAGCAGGGGTGCCATAGGGGGCGTAGCTCTGGTCAAGACTGACAATCAGCAGCCGCCCCCGATTAAGGGCATCTTCATAGGCGGGCATTTTTGCCTTGCTGCTGAGATGCTCAAGATTGTTGCCAAAATGGCTTCTTTGGCGGATAAAAAAGGCATCTGTCAGCGGGTTGCCTTGCTTTTGATAGATAAGCGTTGTTGGCAGATCAGACATATTAAACCAGGCAAAATATGCCTCAAACCAGCAGGCATGGCAGGTGGTGAGGATAACGCCCTTATTTTGAGCAACAGCCTGTTTTAGCTCTTGTAGTCCAGTAATTTTTGCCTTGCGGATTGTCTCTATAAAATTTTTTCTATGGAGGATAAAAACCAGGCCAAAGGTCTGGCAGACTTCCAGATATACCCGGTGGAGCAGCCGTATTTTTTCGCTATGGCTTTTCTTTGGGAAAACATTGGAGATATTACGGTAGGTTATTTTCAAACGAAAAGGGAATGCCACCCATGCAATATATCCCAACCCCTTACAGAGCAGCAGGATGAGCCATACCGGGAGGAGGTTTAACAAAAAGACGGTGGTGCGGAGTGCGGCATACTCCAGCCAGTGTTTATATGTTGCAGATCTACTCATAGGACGGTGTAAACAGTCGCCTTATTCGTCTCATTATTAGGTATGTCTATTGGATATAAAACCCTACCTTCTACACTACTTTCTATTGAAGAGAAAGAGCTTTTTCACTTTTCAGCCCATAAAGAGAGTGCCAGCTGATAGATTTGCGACTTGGGTATTTTCAACTCTTTTGCCAGCTCCTTGCTAATATCCCGCACTGTTGTATTGCTGTTATCCCGGTGCCAGCGAAGAAGATTTTCTAGCTGCTCTTTATCTGGCGGGCTCTTTTCTCCGGGGCAGATGATAAGTACCAGCTCTCCCTTTACCCCCTCTTTTGCTCGTGCTAATAGAGTGGAGAGGGGGCAATAGAGCAGCTCCTCATGTTTTTTGGTGAGTTCTCTTGCCCAAAACGTCTGCCGGTTACCAAGAATCTCCAGCGCATCTTGCAGTAGTGCTTCAACTCTTCTGGGAGATTCATAAAAAATAACGGGAAATTGCTGCGTACTGATTTCCTGTAATACTTTTTTTCGCTGAGTTGATTTTGCCGGGGGAAAACCAAGGAAAAGAATTCCGGGAGCAATAATCCCGGAGGCGGAAAAAGCGGTGATTGCCGCTGATGCCCCGGGAAGGGCAATAATCGGAATATTTTGCTTTCGAGCTTCGGCAACAAGAATTGCTCCAGGATCAGAAATCGCTGGAGTTCCGGCGTCACTGATCAAGGCAAGATTCTTCCCTTGGGCAAGGAGCTCGACAAAGTGGGCTGCTTTCTCCTTTTCTTTCTCTCTGTAGTAGGAGACAAGTTTGGTGTTTATGCCAAAGTGGGTAAGGAGCTTGCGGCTATGGCGGGTGTCTTCGGCACAAATCAGATCTACCTCTTTAAGAATGCGCAATGCACGCAGCGTTATATCTTCGAGGTTGCCAATAGGAGTGGGGACAATGTAGATGGAGCCTGTTTTTTCTGTCATTTTATCTGTTGGATGCTTGCGGTTATGTTTTTGATGTTGGCCATGGTATCCGTAAAAAAAAGATTCGTACAGTAAAATATGGAATAAGGGTGAGTTGTTTTTTTGCTTGACGCTGCCGGATATATTATATATGAATATTTGTTCATATAGTAAAGGAGCGAAATAATGGTAGCAGATGATTGTGAAGTACGGATAATCCATCAGGATTTAGTGGAAAAAGCGAAAGGGCATGATTTGCAGGGTGAAGGGGTGCAGCGTTTGGTGATGCTGTGCAAGGTGCTTGCCGATCCTGCCCGTCTGCGGATGCTGCATGCACTCTTGCATCAGGAGATGTGTGTCTGCGATTTGGCGGCATTTTTAGGCAATAGTGAATCGGCAGTGAGCCATCAACTGCGTAATTTACGGCAGATGGGCATTGTTGATAATCGACGGGAGAAGACGGTGCTCTATTATCGCATTATCGATCAACAGATGAGGGAGTTTCTGGTTACTGCCTGTCAACAGTTTCATCAACACGAAACAGAGGAGAAATCATGAATATCGTGGCGCAGTTTTTTATAGAGGTCTGGCATATTTTGCTTGATTCCTCTTTTTATATCTTAATCGGAATTATTGTTGCCGGAGTGTTAAAGGTAACCTTAAATGCCAACACTATCATCCGGCATCTAGGGCAGGGGAGGTTTGCTTCAGTTGTTAAGGCATCGGTTTTGGGAGTGCCGCTTCCCTTGTGAAGTTGTGGTGTGCTGCCGGCGGCAGCAGCATTGAGAAAGCAGGGGGCAAATAAGGGCGCGACGGCGGCATTTTTGGTGGCGACACCGGAGTCAGGGATCGATTCCATCTCTGTTACCTGGGCACTGCTTGACCCCTTTATGACGGTTATTCGGCCTATTGCGGCACTTTGTACGGCACTGGTTGCCGGAATTGGCGAAAATCTCTTTTTCTGGGATAACAAGGAGCGAGTGCTGGACGTTGATAACAGCTGCCCGGTTGATGGATGTTGTGATGGGGTTGACTGCCCGGAAGAAGAGCATAAAAACCATCATACTTTTATGGAGAAGATGAGGGCTGGATTGGGCTTTGCTTTTGGTAGTGTCTGGGCAGGGATTGCCAACTGGTTTTTTGTTGGTCTGGCCATTGCTGCAATCATTACAATACTGGTTCCCGACAGCTTTATGGTGGAGTTCCTTGGTGGTGGAGTCTCCTCGATGCTGGTTATGCTGGTTGTTGGGGTGCCTCTTTATATCTGTGCAACAGCTTCCACTCCGGTTGCGGCGGCACTGGTATTAAAAGGGGTCAGCCCGGGGGCGGCACTGGTGTTTTTGCTGGTGGGGCCGGCAACCAATATCACTTCCCTTTCGGTACTTTTTGGGATTTTAGGGAAGAAAAGCACCTTTCTTTATCTGGCCGCCATAGCCATTTGTGCGGTGCTTTTTGGGTTGTTGACAGACTTTTGTTATCAGCAGTTTCATATCTCTCCTCAGGCAATTGTCGGGAGTGCGACCGGGCTGCTTCCTTCTTCGGTAAAGCTGGTTTCTGCCTTGGTGTTATGTTCAATTTCAGTAAGGCCTCTCTATGATGGAATAACAGCTCTTTTTCGTAAAAAAAGAGTACTGGAAGAAAACACCTTTATTAGTGATTTCCCGAGCCTGCCATCAGCAGGCAAGAGTCATTCTCATGGTGGAAATTGTGGTTGCCATTCCCATGGAGATCATAAATAAAACACTTTTACTGCTGTGTAAGAGAGGCTGTTTTCGTAAGGAATTCTCTTTACGAAAACAGCCTTTTTATGATGTAGTCAGAATTGCTGCTTTTCAGCATACACTCTTGATAAACAGATAGACCAAGTTTTTGCCTGTAAAAGGGTTAATTCTCTATATTTTGTGTTGACATGATTTTTTATACACTGTATATAGTGTGCAAAACAAATGCTGGTAGCCCTTACTTTTCTGCGTTTGTCCACGTGAAGATTTGCCAGTAGTCTCTATCACTATCAAAGAAAAGGAGTTGTCATGTCTGCAAGTGTTGCCTCTACCCCTGCTTCATCTGTTGTCTTTTCAGAGATCAAGAAACGTAATAATCAGTTGGTTGCTTTTGATGCGGAAAAAATTGTTGCCGCCATCGCCAAGGCTGGTGAAGCGACTGGTGAATTTTCGCAGGCCGAGTCCAAGCGGCTCACTATAAAGGTGTTAAATACTGCCTATGGTCTGTTTCAGACAAATGTGCCTTCTGTTGAAGAGATTCAGGACATAGTGGAAGAGGTGTTGCTTGATTCTCCTTATAAAAAAACAGCCAGGGCCTATATCCTCTATCGGGATCGCCGTACTCAGGCAAGAGAGTTGGTGGAACAGGCCGATATTCAACTGGTGGATAACTATCTTGATCGCCTTGATTGGCAGGTGGAAGAGAACAGCAATATGGCCTACTCCCTGCAAGGTTTGAATAACTATGTGGCAAATGAGGTCAGCAAGAACTATTGGTTGAACCGAATTTACTCCAAAGAGATTCGGGATGCCCATAATTGCGGCGATCTCCATATCCATGATCTTGGTTTGCTTTCTGTTTATTGTGTTGGCTGGGATTTGCAAGATCTGTTGATGAATGGTTTTAGAGGCGTCAGCGGCAAGGCAGAATCTGCTCCGGCAAAACATTTCCGCAGTGCTCTGGGGCAGATTGTCAATTTCTTTTATACCCTGCAGGGAGAGGCTGCAGGCGCACAGGCATTTTCCAGTTTTGATACCTTGCTGGCACCTTTTGTCCGGGCAGATGGTTTAAGTTTTGGTGAAGTAAAACAGGCAATTCAGGAGTTTGTCTTTAATCTTAATGTGCCGACAAGGGTTGGTTTCCAGACTCCTTTTACCAACTTGACTATGGATCTGCAGCCGCCGTCAACCTTTGCTGATCAGCCTGTTATTCTTGGCGGCAAACAGCAAAAGGAGACCTATAGCGAATATCAGGAAGAGATGAACCTTATCAATGCTGCCTTCCTTGAGGTGATGGCGGAAGGCGATGCCAATGGCCGGGTTTTCACCTTTCCTATTCCTACCTATAATATTACTCCTGATTTTCAGTGGGATAATCCTGAACTGGAGAATCTCTGGAAGGTTACTGCCAAATATGGCATTCCCTATTTTGCCAATTTTGTTAATTCTGATCTTTCCGTGGAAGATACCCGTTCCATGTGCTGTCGGCTGCGGCTTGATACTCGTGAACTTGAAAAGCGGGGCGGCGGACTGTTTGGTGCTAATCCGCTGACTGGCTCTATCGGCGTTGTTACCATCAATCTGGCAAGTCTTGGTTATGAGGCGGAGAGCGAAGAGGAGTTTTTTACTCTGCTTGATAAACGATTGGCAATCGCCAGAAACAGCCTGGAGATAAAGCGGAATGTTCTGGAAGGCTATACCGCCAAAGGGCTGTATCCCTATACAAAATTTTATCTGCGTAATATTCGAGAGCGGTTTAATTCTTTCTGGAATAACCATTTCTCCACCATTGGTGTCATTGGAGCCAATGAGGGCGCGATCAATCTTTTTGGTCAGGATATCGGCACCGAAAGAGGACAGCAGTTTGCTCTTGATATTTTGAACCATATCCGTGAAAAACTGCAGGAATTCCAGAAAGAGACTGGGAATTATTACAATCTGGAGGCAACTCCGGCGGAAGGTACTGGTTATCGCCTTGCCAGACTTGATCGCAAGCGTTATCCGGCAATGCAGTATTCCCTCTCTTTGGGGGAAGAAAATCTGCCCATATATACCAACTCAACCCAGCTGCCGGTGAATTATTGCGATGATATTTTTACCGTTATGGATCTGCAGGATAGGCTGCAAACTCGCTATACTGGAGGTACGGTACAGCATATTTTCCTTGGTGAAGCTGCTCCTGATCATCTCGCTCTGCGAGATTTTATCCGGGCAATTTTTGAGAATTATCATATGCCCTATATTACTATTTCGCCCTCCTTTTCCATTTGTCCGGATCATGGATATCTCACGGGAGAGGTTGCAGAGTGCCCGCATTGCCATAATAAAACGGAAGTGTATTCACGGGTTGTTGGGTATTTGCGTCCGGTTCAGCAGTGGAATGAAGGTAAACGTGCTGAATTTGCCAAGCGCAGCCGCTACTCTGCAACAGTGGCATGATTATTGGGGGCTTTCACCCGCTCTCCTTATGTGATTTTCCTGATACGCCTGCAGCTGTGCTCTTTTTGCAGGGCTGCAACTGGCGATGCTGCGGGGGGTTGTCTTTACCGGAGGGGAGCCAACCTTACACGATGATCTTGCGCAGTATATGGCAGAAATCAAGGCTCTTGGCCTGCGGGTGAAGCTTGATACCAATGGTTCAAATCCGAAGATGCTTGAGAGGCTGATTGGTTCTTCTTTGCTTGACTATATCGCTATGGATATTAAGGCACCTCTTGAGAAATATGAAAGTATTATCTGCTGTGCTGTGAATCAGCAGGCCATTGAAAAGAGTGTGCAGCTTATTAAGGAAAGTGGCATTGCCCATCAGTTTAGAACGACTTGGCCCAAAGACCTGCTTTCAGAAGATGATATTGATCAGATTCGGCAATTTCTTCCCAAAGGTTCACATTACGTTGTGCAGGAATGTCGCAGGTGAAGCTGGTTATTTTGAAGGGAAAGAGAAAAGGCTTGCAGAAATTTTTCTGCAAGCCTTTTGTTTATTGGAGCGGGATACGAGATTCGAACTCGCGACCTTCAGCTTGGGAAGCTGACACTCTACCACTGAGTTAATCCCGCAAAAAACAAGGCTTTGTCAAACGAGAAGCCCGTCTTATCTGTAAAAAACAAAGCCGGATACAGTTAACTGCCCGGCTTTACTGGTTATTTGTTGGTCGGGATGAGAGGATTTGAACCTCCGACCCCATGTCCCCCAGGTAAAAGCCAATGCCGGAAGAACAGTTAGTTACTTCTTTTATCCGTAGTTTTGTCCGTAATAAGCCTGCCAATCAGGCATTAAACAGAAGGCAGCATCCTATCAGGAATGACACTACATTGCAAGCCAAGAAGAAGGTTATTGGGGTTTTTATCTCTCCACAGCCCTCTACGCTCTGCGCTCTTTCTTCGCCTGTAGCCCTTCTTATCTCTGGGCTATTTAGCTTCTTTGTCCTCTGCTTGTTTTTTTGAACCGCTATCTCTACCAAGAACGAAGACTGTAACCAATCCTACAACTGTTGTTCCGCCAATGATAGACGCTGCTGTTGGTTGATTGAAAAATAGAGCTATACCAGTGGTTATGAGAGAAGCAAGCCCTATGCAAAAACCAAGAATCTGCCCTAACCGCCGCTCGCTGGCTTCTGCTTTCAAGGCTTTATGGGTGATTGCTCTTTGAAATTCCGCATCCTTTTCCGCCATAACCAAGATACGTTCAGCCGCTCCAGGAACAATCTTGTCGTATTCAGCAAAAGTTTGTGGCGAAGGGAGAGGGCCGGCAAAATAGCACTGTTCTTGTTGAAGAGCAAGAAGAGCTTCTTGTTTTGCGTTGGAAGATGTCGCCTTGCTTTGACGCACAGGAGGGGAGGCCTTCTTGTTTTTATTTTGTTTTTTGGGCACGCTCATATTCTCCTAAGGCTCTACGCAAACTACCACCTACACGTTGCCAGCTTTCATGTATTCGCTTAGCCCCAGAACCTTGAGGGATATACCGGGCATATCTTTCTGTAGAGCTGGGCGGCATTATCTCCAAAATACTCCCCGCTCCTTTTATTATATTACTGTATAATCGTCCCATTTTTTTCCAATGTAGTTATAGAGAAAAAGCAGAATCATCGTGCACACATCCTATCAGAGATAACAGGATTTTGCAAATAGGGAACAGGAGAAAGAAGCCTCTCACTTCCGCCTCTCCAACGACTGACGGGTGGTGCCGTTGGCCTTATCGGTAATGCCCTTGATAGCGATACTGTCAGGGATTGGGGTTTTGATGTCTACAAAGACAAGATGTACGATGCTGCAATCAACGCCCCCCGTGTTGGCCGTGTTGAAGACATAGACGGCGTGGGCGATGCTATCGACTGGTTACAGGGCGCAGTTTCCGGTCAGCTTCCCAATATTCTGTCCATTGCTCTTGGCGGAGGTATTACTGGTTTTGCTGCAAAAACAGCACTGAGCAAAGCAGCCAGAGGAGCGGTGAAAGCCAAAATCAAGCAGGGCATTAAAAGGGAAGTAGCCGAGAAACAGGTTGCCGCAAAACTGGTTGATGCCGGGCGCAACCTTGGCGTTGTTCTCTCTTCTGCTGGTTTAGAATCTGGTGGAATGTGGGGAGAAGATGCTGCTGCAAATGGGGCGGAAAATGCCAACTGGAAAACAGCCGCCGCCTTTGGGGGGCTGGCTGGGGTAACAGAAATGTTCTCCCCTGTTCAGCGGTTTGCTAGCGGGTTAGGCAGGGCGACAAAGACGGTAAACGGTAAGGGTGCTTTCAGGAAGATCGGCAAGGGTTTAATCGCTGACGGTCTGGGCGAAACAAGCCAAGAGATAACTCAGGAGGCTTTGGGGGTTGCTAACGCTATCGCCACAGGAACGGAAGATAGCTTCTTTTCAGAGGAGGCTATATCTCGTTATCTGAACGCTGGTCTTACCGCCTTTGCCACCGGTGGCCTGATAGGTGGGGTGCGCACTGCTCTCAACAAGAAGACTTGGGAAACAATAGATGACGTTATTCATAACGATGTGGCGCAGAAGGAGGACGAAGCCAAGCTTAATGCCATTGTTGATGAGGTAGACGGCACTCCGAACATAACAGCAAGCGACTCCGAACATAACGGGCTTGACTCCGAACATAACGGGCTTGACTCCGAACATAACGGGCAAACCGAAACCGTTGATGATGTCCTACAAGAGAAAACTATCTCCCCGGCACGGCAAGAGCTGCATGATGCCTTTGGTGAAGACGGTGTTGCTGCACTGGAGAATACTGACCGCATAGGCTTTGTTCCTTCTCAGGAAGAAGCGCAGAAGGTTATTGATGAAACCGAAGATGAGATGAGGTTTAGCCGGGAAAACACTTTCCCGTGGCCTGATGATTTCCCGAAGTCAACATTACAAACAAATCTTTCCAAGCTCAAAAATCACCCTAGCTATGAAGCTGCGAAAGCTGGCGACATGGAGGCAGCGGAAAAGGTTATTCTTGACATAATAAAGCCGGAGAAAATTAAGGCACTAAAGCAAAAGCATCCGGACGCTATTGTTGTCGCCCCTCATGCAGAAGAGAGTAGTGGGAGAAATGCATTACCTGAAACTTTTGCTAAAGCTTTAGGGCGTGCTGGGTTCAGCGTAGACAGAAATATTGTTCAAATCAACAGACCGCAAAGAACGAAAAAAGGGCATGAGCTGCGTCTGGCTATGCGCCCCGAATTTGGCGGAAAGGTTGAGAAGGGGCGTGAATACATCCTGCTTGACGATGCGGTTGGTCAAGGCGGCACTGCATCTGAGTTGCGCTTTTTTATTGAAAGGAATGGCGGCAAGGTTGTCGGCTTTTCCCACTTGGCAGCAGGTCGCACAGGTGGTACAATAGCTGTCCAGAAACCAACACTGCAAAAACTCAAAGAAAAGTTTGGCGATGAAAGACTTAACAGGTTCCTTGACGACTTCAACATTGCAGGAAGAGCAGATGCCCTTACCGAAGGAGAAGCAAAATACCTGCTCAAACAGTCATCGCTTAACTCCCTCCGAGATAGAATCTTTAAGAGCGCACGGGAAAGCAATATTGGATTACAATCCTGGGGCGTTCGATCATCTCTTCAAGTAAAGTATTCCAAAGACGGTAAAATACAAGGCTTTGTCCTTGGCGGTAAAACCTATCTCGTTGAAGACGGTATACCCCAAGGCCACGCAAAGAATGTCCTACATCATGAGATTGGCACCCACGTCCGCCAACTTCTTTTCAAAGACGAACACTTCAACAAACTCCTCAGCACCCTTGAGCGGCGCAGCAAGAATAACACCGCATCAGGGAAAGCTCTGCGCCGAGCTATGGCGAGAGTTCCAGAAGATACCCCCGCTGAACATTATTGGGAAGAAGTTGCCGCTTATGTGGTAGAGGATACCGCTAACGCAAGCATTATCCGGGAGATTATTGCCCTGATCAAAAAGGCGGTAAATGAACTGCTGGGCGGTCGTGCGGCCAGGCTCTTTAATGAGAAAGACTTGCGGGCTTTGGCGCAGGTTGCGCTGAAGCGTGAGGTTAAAGAGCAGAAGAAGGAAGGTAAGAAGAAAAACTTTGACGGCAATAATCCGAAAGTTCGCCGCTCTAAAGCAAAGCGGGAACGCCTTGAAAAACTCAAAAATAGTAAATCTGTTGAGATAACAGGCAGGGAAATTCCGCAAAGCAAAGACCTTAAGCAGTATAAAAGAAATGCCCTAGCCTATGGTAAAATGCTGCGAGGAACATATACCAATAAGGATACGGGAAGGAGCGCAGAGGTCGTAAGACAAAGCCTGAAAGAGGTTTTACAGCACAACTTTAAAGATATTCCTCACTTACAAAGCGTTGCCGCTATCCCACAAATTATCGAGAACGGGATATATATTGAAACTCTCCCCAATGAGGAAGCGGCTAAAAATCCGGGTGTAAAAAAATACGAATACTATGTTGTGGGGCTAAAGATAGGGGGAGAAGACTATACGGTAAAATTCGTCGTGGGAGTAACGGAGGAGGGAAATAGATACTATGACCACCATTTAACAGAAATGGAAAAAGGCGCATTGCTCTCGACCGCTCGAATAACAAATCCGGAAGCCGAAAACAACAACGCCCTTTCAAAAATAGAAGATAAGCGTTTACTTCAGATTTTGCAAGAGGAAAAATCTAACAGCAAAGTCAAATTTTCCAAAGCCAAAACCGCAGAAGCCGAGCAGGAGGCTCCCCAAAAGCAGGCCGAGAGAGAGGCGACCGAAGAGCGAGAAAAAACACTATACCAAAATCTCAAGGAGACCTTTAGCGACCATCCTTTTTCGGCCAGCATCAAGGAGAAATACCCAGATTTAACTCTTCTTGTCAACACCAATTGAAAATTGACCCACTTTTTGTTTAAATCACCAACTTAATTTTGACCCATTTGCAGTAACTCCTGTGATTCGTATGACGTGAGAATGATGCAACAGCCTGTCCAGCATCGCTGCAGTTAGTGTCTGGTCATCGGCGAAAGCGTTTGGCCACTGACTAAACGGCAGATTGCTGGTTAAGATGATGCTCCCTTTTTCATATTTTTTGGCGATGACATTGAAAAATAAATTCGCTTCTTCCCTGCCAAACGGTAAATAGCCAATCTCATCAATAATTAGCAATTTGATATTGTTAATACTTCGCTGCAAATATGATTGCAGTTTGCCTTGCTGCTTTGCCGTTGACAACTGCAGCATCAAATCGGCGGCGGTGATGAAGCGCGTTT
>PDWI01008015.1_pt1 | contig 12567 bp, 11 predicted proteins | sample 1430891 | NCBI WGS metagenome assembly PDWI01 (sample SAMN01162508, study PRJNA174530) | Oral metagenome, whole genome shotgun sequencing project. | biome: Marine environment; feature: Marine mammal; material: Swab sample of the gingival sulcus; isolation source: swab sample of gingival sulcus... | reverse complement strand
TAAAGGATATCTCCTCTTACTCAAAAGAAATATTTTTTTGGTAAAAGATCCCGACAGAGTTTTTTCTGAACATGAATTATTAGAAAGATTTTATCGAACTTTGCTCAAAAAACATTGCAAAGATTATGTGATCGGCAAAGCCTATATCGGTGGACAAAAAGCCCTTGAACTCAATATCCAAAATTTTGCTATTCCTGACAGTATTCTGATTTTTAACGAACATAAACAAGCGTCAGAGATCGTACTGTTTGACAAAGAAATTATCACAAAAAACTATTCTTCTGGAGGCAACAATTTATTCAAATTTTTCAGACAGTACACCCACAATATGTATATCGGGAAAAATACTTTTTTGGTAGCAAATTTGGAGCTCGCGATCTTGGAAAGTCTCTACAATCCTTCTATTATTTCACAGGGCTATATCAATGAATTAATAAAAAAGATTTTGAAAAAATATAGAAAAACGCTTGATACCAGTATTTGGGAAGAAATTTTGAAAAAGAACAAACATCATAGCAGTATCAATAGACTCCATAAACTCGCAATCCATGTAGATCCTGACCTCGCGGACAAAATCAAAGAGATCATTAAAAAATATGGGTATTTTATTTATGAGTAAAATAAAATCTCATCATCCTAATGCTATTTTGCTGTCACTCAGAGCAAAGCGAAGAGTCTAGTTAACGAGTATGGATTCTTCGGCAAAGCCTCAGAATAACAAAGAGCTGTCATACCCGCGTAGGCGGGTATCTAGATTCCTGCCTTCGCAGGAATGACAAACAAGTACTAATTTTTAACTTTATACACCACAAACACCATGCATATCAGAGAAAATATTCTTCTCCTGCAATGATATTACAAGCAATTGCAACTGGGGAAATTTATGGAAGAAATTATAAAACATAACGATCTTTCCTTTTTGGTGCAAGATTTTCAGGTAAAAACTTGAGAGCATTCGCATTTCACGATCAGTTCTTCTGCTATCAAAAAAACCTTGCAGGATATTTATAATAACAAAGACAAGACTAATCTGTTTGGTTATCTCACTGAAATTAATACGTTTAGAGGAATCTTGTGAAGTATGAGGGAGTTGATCAATCAAGGAGGAGATTTTCATGATTTTCTAAAAACCACGTTAGGAAAGCAATATTTCGCTTTTGAACAGGTGATTTTTTTCACGAGAAATGTACTCAGTCATAATTCTACTTCTGGAATAAAAATTGATGCGAATGCCATCAAGGCACAAAAACAATTTCTCTACAAAAATAAGATAAAAACTATCCACTTTATTTTTATATATAGCAAATACATCAAACAACGAAAAGGGAGCAAAGACTACGGAGTAGAAGTAAAATTACATTTTCCCAATATCAAAGCAGGAAATTCATTATTTGAAATCGTTTCTGTTCATCAACTGTACAAACTCTGTGAGTTGTGTTATAACTTATCTGAAATTTTTAGAAGTAAATACAAGATTAAGTAAATCAAAAAATTTAACCCGCTCTTGCATTCCTCCACCATTTTCTTACACTATAAAAATAGATTTTTTTATTCTTATACAACAAAATAATAATGCCAGAAACAACACTACTAGGAATACCACAAATCGTACGAACCATACTATCAGGGATTTTAATCTTGATGATTCTCGTGATTCTGCATGAATTTGGACATTTTTTCGCTGCGAGAAAATCAGGCGTAAAAGTATTAGAATTTGGACTGGGAATCCCACCAAAAATCAAAAAACTCTGGACGGATAAAAAAGGAACGCAGTATACGCTCAATGCCATCCCCTTGGGATGATTTGTGCAATTGAAATGAGAAGACCCTGAAAAAGAAGATACCTTCACCGCAAAAGACAGCATCCTTAATGTGAATATGTTCAAAAAAACAATCATTTTGCTCGGAGGAATTATAATGAATATTTTGACCGCTTGGATCTTGTTTGCGATCACGTTTATGATTGGGACAAAACCTTTTCAAATTATCCCAGATAGTATGATGAAAGCACAAGTACAAAGCTATCTGATGCCAAGTCATTCATTTGCACTCAAACAAGGGATTATCACAAACAATACTGAAGCAAACGATCAAGGAGTAAAAATCCTATGAATAAAAGAAAATCTACTTGCTACAACCATTGGACTAGAAAAATGAGATATCATTACAGCAATCAACACCACCCCAACGACAACAGAAAATATTACAGAAGTTTTACAAAAAAATATTGGAAAAGAGAATACCATCCAATACCTCCACAATAATAAACCAAAAAGCACCCAGTTTACTTGTCCAAAAGAAAGCTGTATACTAGGAGTAATATATAATAACAATACTCAAGTGCATGAAATACAAGCTGGATTTTTCAAGTCTTTTGCTATGGCTGGTGAAGAAATTCGATGACAGACAAAAATCACCTTCAATGGATTAGGAGGAATATTTAGCAACCTGTTTAGTGGAGACAAAGAAAAAATCAAACAAAGCACAAAAGGATTGACTGGACCAGTAGGAGCAATAAAAGTCGGAGAAATCTTCGCAAAAACCAACGGTTTTATAGCAATAATTGCCTTTATGGGAATTATCTCACTTGCATTGGCAATCTTTAACCTCCTTCCAATTCCTGCCCTTGACGGAGGAAGACTCCTTGGAATGTGGATTCAATACCTATTCAGACTTCCAAAAGCAAAATATTTCAAGATCGAAGGATATATCAATTTCGTATTCTTTATCACCCTGCTTCTAGTAGGAGTACTCATCATCTTCCAAGATTTAGACAGATATTGGGGAGTGAGTATCCCATTTATAGGATAAAATAGCAATACTTTAGATACTACTATAACCTATGCCTCACAGACTCAAAGCACGACAAGAAAAACTTCAGAACAAAAGAAAACAAACGCCTTGGAGGGAGTTCGTGAAAGAAGTATGTAGTATTTTACCTATGAACTACAAAAAATATAACTGAATCATTCATAAGTGATATAATCTAGATAGAATTTGAGGAATCATCCCTGCAAAAGAATTTGAAAAAATCAGAAATGATATGACTAATACTCTCAATTTCTGAAAGTCATTTTTTGATAATTTCTTTTTGTTACAAAAAAGTATCCAACTTCCTGCTCTATTAGATTTTTGATGAAATGAAAATGCATCATATGCTGAAGCTATTTTTTCTTCAAAAAACGTGTATTTATCTTCTATTATAGCTTCGTGTGAAAATATTATGTACTGTTTATCAGCTATAGATAATTCTCACAACTGTATATGAAGTACAAGAATTGCAGCAAATTGTAATAATATTATAGATTCTGCTTGGATTACTAATTCATATAATATTTTCTTTTCAAAAGATATTCATAATTCTTCTGATATTCGATGTTCAAATCACTGTATCTGATGTCATCACCTTTATAATTGTAATAATTTGGAAAATAAGTCATATTGCATTGATAATAAGCAATATACAAAAGAAGAATATGAAAAAGAGATACAAAAATATCATTACAGAAAAAAATACGCGCATAATAATACTATCAATAATATGAATATTTTTAATTCCCAAGATATTGAAAACTGCGTATATATAAAAGACACCCAAAGAGGGAGAAATATATTTATGTCAGATCATTGAAATGAGATGTATGATATTATAATTTCATGAAAATGAGAACATTATTATTGAACAATGGGAGTTGGACAATATAGTGAACATATCTATTGTAGCTATAATACGCTGAAAAATTCACATATCTATTACTCATATTTTCTAGAAAATTGTTCCTATTGCCTCGGCTGTATCTGACTAAAAAACAAATCTTACTGTATACTAAATAAGCAATACACCAAAGAAGAACGATATGATAAAGTTGATGAAATCTTTACGCAGATGGAAAAAGATTGAACATTATGAAAATTCTTTCCATGAACTATGAATCCGTTTTATTTCAATGATACTGCTGCGTATCTCATCGACGACACTTTCACTAAAGAAGAAGTTGAAGCTGAAGGATATTTACGAAGAGATGAAAAAATTAAGGTGGATATTCTAGAGGGGGCAGAGATTGTGTATGTAGAGAATCCCCCTCAATCCCCCTTTAGCAAAGGGGGAAGCGAAGCGGGAAAAGAAGCGAGTAATTCCCCCTCTTTTCTAAAGAGGGGGTCAGGGAGTGATTCCCTAGACGACTACCAATGACGAAAAGTAAACGGGAAATTCTATCCTATCTCTGAAATCTGAAACAAAGTTCCAAAAGCAGATAGTGGAGCTGAACGATGGATAGATCCTGAAATATTGAAGAAAGTGATCCAAGACCAAGAAGGAAATTACTATAAAATCGTGAAGATGGAATATGATTTCCTCATGAAACATAAATTACCTCTTCCAAAACTACACTGGTTAGAGAGAATCAAATTAGGGTTTAAGTTTAAGTAAAAGATATATTAAAAAAGATTGACTTTACAAAGAAAAAAGATATATTTCAAGAAATAGCTTTTATATTTTTTTGATATATGTATGTGTGAAAGAATAGAAAATATAGGCATAATTAAAAATAAAAATACATGAGAAGAATTTCGAGATACAAAAGAAAAACTTGTAGAGATTTTAGAACAATACAAAAATGAGAGATATAATATCGCATATATCAATGATTTATTAGCAGATGAGATCATTTCTTCTAAAGAATATAGCCGTATCATAAAAAGTCTCTCTGAAGCGTTAAATGAAAAAAAGATACCTCTTGAGGAATTAGCTATTCAACTCAAAGAATTATGAGAAAATCACAATAAACTCATTACAATACTAGAAAAAATAAATAATAAAAATGATATAACACTCTTCCTATTCAGAACTAATAGAAATGATAGTGTAACATTGCTACAAGAAGTCGATGAATCAATACTCATTACTCTATTTAATACTATTAATATCATAGTCATTATTCACATATTACAAGTTGTAGATATCTGAATACTCGTAAAATGATTACAAGAACACGAAGAAACATTTATAAATACATTAGAAAAATATAGCAAAAAAAGGAAAGAAGAAATATTTTTTAGGAAAATAAATGAAAATATGGAAAAATTTCTTACCTCTTCTCCTTGAAAATTAAAACTCTTTTCTTTATAAGGCTATAATAATCTTTTCAAATTGCTCACAACGATCATATACATTTTTGAACATATCAAAACTCGCTGATCAAGGACTGAATAAAACTACTGAAATAGTATGTCTTTGTGCATATACAATAGCAGAAATCACTGCCTGTTCCAGATTATCTGAATATTGATATGGTATATTTTCCTGCTCTGCAATAGAAAGAAATTTATTCTTTCAAGTATCTCCCAATAAACTGAAAAAAGCAACTTTTTTTTTCAATACCTGTGCAAGAGAATCATACTCTTCACCTTTATCATATCCACCAGCAATCAAAACAATTTTTTCTTGACTACAATTTTTTTTATCCTCAATATCAAAACAACTTAAAGCACCACGAAGTGCATGAGCAGAAGTACAGATACCATCATCATAAATTTTTATTTCATGATATTGGCCACTTACAGTATCAGAACTCTTTATCACCTTTACCAACTTCATACGATGATCAAGAGGAACTATTTCTTTCAATACTTTTTTATACGCTTCTTGAGAAAAATCAAAATGATGATCTAAATAATACTGTTTCACGAGCAAATCTGCCGCTTTACAATTATATTGATTATGTTTTCCTAGAAATTGAGTCTGACATAAATCGAACTCAGAATCAAAAATTTGTGTTTTAATCTGAAGCTCTCTTTCAAGCGTTGTATATATCGAAGCAAGCGTATATGCTGTTTTTGTTGTCTGTTTAATAATCTGCTGTTTACACTGTATATATTCATCAAAATTCTTGTGCCAATCTAGATGATCTGTGTCAATATTTGTCAAAATACTATAATCAAAAGTGAACGACTTACACGCATATAACATAAATGAAGAAACCTCCAAAACAAGTAATACTTCAGTAATATTTTTTTGTAATACTTCAAGTAAAACTGCTGAAATAGGGGTTCAAAAATTTCCTGAGATATAGACAGGTTTTGCAATATTTTGCTGTACAAATAAATTTTTGAAAAGATTATAGACAATCCAACTAGTCGTAGATTTTCCATTTGTACCTGTAATACCTATAGTTTCTACATTTGGGAATTGCTTATCAGTTCAAAAAAATTCCTTACGAAGTTCCACCATTAAATCCATTTCCCCTGTACATTTTTTCTTATATTTTTTATAAAGTATATGATTTTGAGGAAGTCAGGGTGTCACCATAATGGTATCTGCTTGTATGAGTTTTTCATCATCTCGATCATGATCATCCATCAAAACATACGCTTTTCACAAATATGACAATAAATTTGCAACCGCAGTACCTACTTTCCCTTTCCCAAAAACAACAATCATCACTATTTTTTATAATAAATAATAGACAAGATACATATATCCCATAGTACAGTAATACCCTATTTTACCACAAATCCTCTTGAATTCACGACAAGACTTCATATCCATTTTCGGTAATCAAAACCATGTATTCCCACTGTGCTCCAAGATCTCATTTTTTACAATACAAATTCCAATCATTTTTTGGACCATAGACAATATCATCAGACTTCACGGCAGTGATCGGCTCTAACGCCACGACCATTCAAGGTTTGAAAAACTGCTTTCTCATATCACGAACAGGATAATTATAGATATGAGGTGCCTCATGCACTTTCACCCCAACTCCATGTCCGGTAAGATTTTTTATCACAGAAAATCCTGCTTGCGTCACGGTGTCATACACGGTCTTGGAATAGTCATACATACTTCCACCAGGGACAATCGTCTTCAATCCCAAATCTAAAGCCTGCTTAGTCGCGATGGTCAATTCATTTCCAAGAGGGTTTGTCAATCAACCTCAAACTACAACACAAATCGCAGAATCAGATATTCCTCATTGATAGATAACCCCCGTATCAATTTTCAATACATCTCCATTTTTCAAAACATAATCATCAGGAATTCCATGCACCACACAATCATTCACCGATAAGCATAAATTTGCAGGAAACCCATCATAACCATTAAACGCCCCTTTCAGCTTATTTTTTTTCATAAACTGGTCAGACAACAATTCCAATTCTATCAGAGAAACTCAAGGTTTCGTTGCACGATACATCTCCCACAACAACTCTGTCAAATATTTTCCAGATTCACGAATCGCCGCAATCTGTTTCTCTGTTTTGATAATCACTTTTTTTCCCATTATTTTCTATACATTAATCATTAAACATTCATCATTAACCATTATTTTTTACACTCCACTACTTCAAAATCCTCATTCCCCTCTCTCACTTGCATCTAAATCTTCAACAGTAGCAACTTCTGTCCATTCCACCGTATGATATTTTTCAATAATAAATTGTGCAATTCTGTCTCCCTCTTGTACTTCAAAATCTTCTTGCCCAAGATTAATAAGAACAATACCAATATCTCCTCTATATCCACTATCAATAACCCCAGCTAACACATCAATCCCTTTCTTATATGCCAATCCAGAACGAGGAGCAACTCTCCCATAATATCCTTGAGGAATCGCACAAGCGATATTCGTTTTCAACAATTTTCTTTCCCCTGGTTTGAGGGTATACGCTTCCACGCTCGCCAAATCATACCCCGCATCAGCAGTAGAATGTTGACTTGGAACTATCGCTTTATCTGATAATTTTGTAAACGCAATTTTCATCATAACCATAATTTTCAAAATATAAAAAAATCTCTACAATCTTCATTATTTTTACAGAAATAAGTGTAGAGATTAGCAATAAAAATGCAAGGGAGAGAAAGGGGAGAAATTTTAGAAGAAATTATCTTTCTAAATAAGTTTCACTATCTAGATAATCACGAACATATCAAATATATTTTTTCAAAAAATTATGAGTTTTTTTAGTTTCATCAGATAACGTATTAAATTTATTACCTCAATTAGTAGAAAAAGAGACACATCCATGAGATAATAAATTCCTATTTTTCTTAATAGTTGTTAATATTAATTCTACATCTTTGACAAAAGATTTAGTCATCTTCAATGAAATTCAAAAAAATTTTGACATTAAAAAAAAAGAATTGTAATCTATATTACCCTTAAAAGCAACACGATCATCACTATCTATAGAAGAATCAGTAATATTAAATTTATCTCTTTGTTGTAAATGGTCTACTCCATTTTCTAGTATCCATTTTGAAAATTCTTTCTTTCATCTTTCACTCTCAATAGATACTAGTGTATCTAATTTTTTTTTCATATTATTTACCTTCACAGAAGAATTATTTTTACAAAACCATATAACAAAATATGCTTGAAATTGTCTAGAGAATTTATCAATATCTCTATTCTTAAAAACATTAACTATTATTATTAATAATTTACTCCAACTATATTCAATTATATTATAAAGCATCATATAAATAGTTGATTTATAAATACCCAATAATATATTATCTTCTTGAATAATATCAGTTTTCTCTAAAGAATCTATTTTTTTTAATAAAAGAAAAATATCATTAAATCTAGAATCAATCTCATTTTTTAAATCTTCCATAATTATTCAGGTAATTTTCATTCAACTAAAAGATTTCTTACTGCTGATACTCTTCACCTAAATTTAGATGGAGCATTTGCTCAACCACTTGAAACAATTTCTTTAAATTTTTTATTCTTTAGTAAATTTGGTATCATATCTACATGAAGTAATTCTTCTTTACTTTCTTCTAAAGCAAGTCAAACTCAAACAGATATAGCTTCATAATAAGTTCTAGAAGATATGACTTTATTAGTTTTTTTCTTTTTAAATCAACTAGGAAAATATTTTTTTACAAACATTAACATATTCAAAAAGTTATCTTCCATTTTCTTCTTTATTTTTAAGGATTCAGAACCTACTAATTCTCTATTTTTCTCCTTCATATACTCATCAAGGAATTTATAAACTTTTATTTTTCCATGATAATCATTATAACATGAGGTATATGCAAAATATCTTAATATTAATTCTATAACCTCTTCTCTATCTTTCTTTTTAGGACTAACTTTAATCATCTCTTTTACAATATCATTTTCTTTGTATAAATTATTCATTAATTCATAGAATTCTCAACCTATTCATCATTTTCTTTGTTCTCATTTATTTAATTCCTCTCAAGTTGTATTAATTCTAGAAAACATTTCCTTTTTTTGATCCTCATCTAAATTAGAAAATAAGACAATATTTAAGGTCTTTGTATCAAATAAAGATTTTCTAACAGTTGAAAAATCATTATATCACTTACCATTAAGTTCTTTTAATTTTTCTAATCCTATTAAAATAAAATTACCATTCATAAATTCATAAATAGTTCTAATCCTTTGATATCAATCAACAATTTCAATTTCTCAGTTTTTTTCATCTTGATTCAAAAAAATATATGGTATTGGAATATTCAATAACAAAGATTCTATAAATAGACTTTGTGCTTCTTCTGTCCAAACATAATTTCTCTGATACGCTGGGACTAATAAACTTCCTGCTGTTTCTTCTTCTTTTTCTAAGCAAAGTTTTCTTTTTATAGAATCTAAATCCCATTGTAAGGGTCTAGAATTAAATGTCTTTTCATTCTCTCTTATTATATTATCAATCCTATCCATAAATATCATCTTTAATTATAAAACTTTTTTTATACTCTCTCCAATAACTTCTCACAATCTTACAGGAACTGCATTACCTATAAATCTTGAAGCTTTTTGTACATTACAAGGTTCTCATTCAGGGAAAAATTCATAAGTATTTGGGAATGTTTGAATTCTTGCAGCTTCTCTAACTGATATAGCTCTATCTTGTTCTGGATGTCCAAATCTTCAATTTCCCAATCCTGTACAAAGTGTTGTCATAGTAGGAGCTGGTTTATCTCGATACATTCTACCGTAAATATTTCTAAGATAACTTTTTCAACTTTTCTTTTTATAACATTGAGGTCGATATTTTTCAGATATATCTAATAAATCTCATCAATCATGAGGAATATATTTTAATCTATCCAAATTTTTTTTAGTCAAATTCTGACAAGTATGATATCTATCCGTTCTACAGATCTCTCAAGATTTTAATTTAGGTAAATTTCATATTACCTCCCTTACCGTTTTAGGTTCTTTATGAGTAGGAGGAATAATTTCTATCTTTCATATTTTAGAAGCAATCAAAACCAACCTTTTTCTTGTTTGAGGAATTCAATAATCAAGACAATTTACTATTTTATAATCTACATCATATCAACAATCTTTTAAAACCTTTAGAAAATTATCAAAAGAACCACTTTTTTTATTTGTTTGTAATCACGGAACATTTTCCATAGAAACAATATCAGGCTGTATTTCTTGAATTAAACTTGCAAATTTATCAACAGGACTTTTTTCCCTTATATCTTCTCATGAATAACATCCTTTTTTAGTATTCATCAATGAATAAGGCTGACAAGGAGCACATCAAACTAATATTTTAATTTCTGCATCTCAAAAGATATCTTCTAATTGTTTTGATTTTAAAGTTTTAATATCTTGTTCATAAAATTTTGCCTTATTATTATATTCATATCAAAATTTACAAGTTCAATCAATATCAAAACCTGCAGAAATATCAAAACCTGCCCTCAATAATCAGTGAGATAGTCATCATATCCCACAAAATAAATCTATAACTTTTATTTTTTTAGTCATGATACTTAATAATTAAAGATTTCTTTAAAAATTTCAAGTAATAGTATAACCTTTTTCCAAAAAAATATTTATTTTGCTTTCCCTTGATTCGCAACGGCTTCCATAAGTTCTTTTACCTCCTCTGGATCTCCAAGGAAATAATCTTTTTGTAATTGCATAGCATCATCAAACTCAAACACATACGGGATTCCTGTTGGGAGATTGAGTCCAGTAATATCCTCATCAGAGATACCTTTTAACATCTTCACAATCCCTCTCAAACTATTTCCATGGGCAGCAACGAGCACGGTTCCTTCTTCTTGCAAGACAGGACGAATTTCTTCTTCCCAATATGGTTTTACACGCTCAATCGCTTCTTTCAATGATTCCGTCAGTGGCAACTCATCAGGATTTACCTCAGCATAACGAAGGTCTTGCAATGGAGAACGCTCATCATCTTCTGCCAAGGGTGCAGGTGGCACATCAAAACTTCTTCTCCAAATCAACACTTGCTCTTCTCCATATTTCTCCGCAGTTTCAGATTTATTTAACCCTTGTAAACTTCCGTAGTGTTTCTCATTGAGTCTCCAAGATTTTTTTACCTCAATCCAATCCAAGTCCATGGTATCTAATGCAATATTCAAGGTTTTTATCGCTCTCTTGAGATATGAAGTAAATGCAGTCTTGAATGTTAATCCAGCCTCTGAAAGATATTTTCCAGCTTGAGCAGCTTCTTTTTTTCCTTGTTCTGTCAGATCCACATCCGTCCACCCTGTAAATTTATTTTCCAAATTCCAAGTACTCTGTCCATGACGCAATAAAATCAATGTTTTCATATGCAAAAAAATTTAATAAATAAAAGACAAAACTAACTGTAATAAACTGCAAAGTATTTGCAAGAAAAAAATACACCTAATACTAAAAATATTTTTACTCAAAACTATCATCATGATGGTCTTGACTAAGATATCAAGTTAGCATTCCCAAAGGAATAAAGAGGAGATAATTTACCATACTATCCTCAAAAACATGGAGGAATAATCCTGTGAAGAGTAAAATAATATATCCTGAAAATAGGGCTTTCCAGATATTATACGTAAGTAATCTTTTCGTCGTACTCACGATATAAGATTGTTTGATATTTTTGATCAGTTTCAAAATTCGGAACATTAATGCTGCCCAGAGCAAAAATCCTACCGTCCCCACATCAATCAAAATTTGGACGAAATAATTTTCTGGAAGTTGGGTTCCTCCGTGATGGATAGACGGTCCAGAGGTTCCAAGTCCGTATCCCAATGGTCTATGGATTACGCTTTCTACCCCCTGTAATTTTAGTGCAATATGAGCGAGCGTAGATTCATATTTTAAGATACTGAGTCCAATAATTGCTCCCAAAAGCAAAACTCCAGCTCCGATAGCGAGTTTTTTATTTTTCTTGATCAGATCAATATTGATCAGCACAAGGGCTAAAATCATTCCAATAAACGCTGATCTGGAAAGCGTAAAACATATCGTGATACCTCGCAATACTAAAAGTATAATATCTCGCACAAAATTTTTCTTTATCAGATTTTTAGGGAATTTAATGGTGTAATAATACACCGCTGGGAAAAAGGCCAGCAAAAAATAGCCATAATTATTTGGTCCAGAAAATACTCCTTGTCGCCTCGTTACTCCTTCGTATCCTGTAAGATAGTACATCGGAGGTTTCATATTGTATACGAAATCGTTGAGCGGTCCGTATCCTATCTGCAAGAAAAAATCAGGGAATAACATTTTTGCTCCTTGCCAGAGATATCCTATGATAACTACGCCAAAG
>PDWI01008013.1_pt1 | contig 12569 bp, 11 predicted proteins | sample 1430891 | NCBI WGS metagenome assembly PDWI01 (sample SAMN01162508, study PRJNA174530) | Oral metagenome, whole genome shotgun sequencing project. | biome: Marine environment; feature: Marine mammal; material: Swab sample of the gingival sulcus; isolation source: swab sample of gingival sulcus... | reverse complement strand
ACCTTTACGGCCACGGTAACGGACGGCAATGGCGGAACCGCCACCCAGAATATTACCATTACCGTTACCGGCGTGAATGACGCTCCGGTAATAAGCGTTGAATCTGGCAATAGTGCAGCGGCAAACCTGACGGAAACCGATGCCAGACTGACGGCAAGCGGCACCTTGAGCGTTGCCGATTCAGAAACCGTGGACACCGTATCCGTGGAAGTAACTGCTGTTGCCAAGGCAGGAACAACAACAGGGCTTGGTTCGGATGATGCTGCGCTCAAAGCCATGCTGACTGTGGATTCCGGCGATGTTATTGCAGGTGGAGCAACCACCGGAACCATCAACTGGTCTTTTGATTCTGGTTCTGAATATTTTGACTACCTGGCCGCAGGCGAAACATTGACGTTGACCTACACCGTTACGGCCAAAGACAGCCATGATGCCACGGATACCCAAAACGTGGTCATTACCATTACGGGAACGGACGAAGCACCCACCAATACCGCGCCGGTTGCGGTTGCAGATACCGGAACCACCGATGAAAACACGGCAATTTCCGGCAATGTGCTGGGTAATGATACTGATGTGGATACGGCAGACACCCATACGGTTTCCGCTGTAAATGGAGATGCCGCAAAGGTTGGACAGGCTGTGGCAGGAAGTAATGGCGGCAGCTTTACCATCAATGCGGATGGTTCCTATACCTTTGAGCCGGGCACGGATTTTGACGATTTGAATGCAGGCCAGTCCAGAACCACTTCCATTGATTATACCAATGCGGATAATCATGGCGGTTCGGATTCCACGACCTTGACGGTTACGGTAACTGGTGTCAATACTGCACCGACTCCAACTCCGACTCCAACTCCGACTCCAACTCCGACACCGACTCCGACACCTACACCGCAACCTCAACCGGAGCCGCAGCCCGAACCACAACCGGAACCTCAGCCAGAACCTGAACCTGAGCCCGAACCACAACCGGAGCCGGAACCCGAACCGCAGCCGCAACCTGAACCGGAACCTGAGCCAGAGCCTGAACCGGAACCACAACCAGAACCAGAGCCGGAACCTGACCCTGACACGGATACCCCCATGGCCAATGAGTCCATGCCCCAGCCCTGGGTAAATCCGCCGGAGGTGGAGGTTGTCAGGGAGCCGTCTGTAACAGCCCAGGCAGAGGCATCTTCCCTTGATATTGTGCAGTCTGATATTGCCTGGATGGAAATGGAAGCCCCTGAGAATCCTTCTGCCCCATTGGATAAAGCCGGGGATGCGTCTTTCTCTCAGCCCTCTTCTCCAATGGCTGATGCACAAACGGAGTCTGAGTCGATTCCCGTTTTCAGAACATTGGAGATGGCACAGTTCTTGAGAAGCACACAAACAGAATTGTATGGCGGTCGGGGAAAGATTTTGTCTGTGTCGGATATTTTTGTTACCTTTCATACTGGCGAGATGGATTTTCCCAAGGAAGACCTTCAACTGTATGTGGAAGAATTTGACAGTGCTGGCGGCCAATGGCTGTATCGCTCTTCTGATGGAGACTGGAAGCTGATAGAACCGGGAATGTTTTTAGATAACGATGTGGAGATTACGTATATCGGCAACGGCCAGAATAAAGCGGCCCAGCTGAAATTTACGCTTCTTGTGGGCGGAGTGAAGAAAAGTTCTGATACGATTACAATCGCCCTGTAAATAATAAACCACGGAACACACGGAAGGCCACGGAAAAGAAATGGTTTTGTGATGTAAAATTTCCGTGTTTTTCCGTGTCTTCCGTGGTTAAAAAAGAAATTTGAACCCATTGGTACTGAATGTGAGAAGAAAAGCAATAGATGAAAGATAAAATTAAGGCTTTTTTTATAAAGTCAAGAACAAAAAGAATCCTTGATGGGCTGCAAAATATTGGTATTGGCGGCGTAATCATCGGATTGTTTCAGGAACTTTCACGGCCAGATAACAAGTCAGGTCTCATTGCTTTGATGGGATTGGTTTTCTGGATGATTTCAATACTTTTTGAAGGAGAAAGAGATGCCGACTAATTCAACCGTTATATTTGTGATTTTACCAATAATAGGCCTTGTTTTGGGTGCTTTTTCCTGGTATGCGGCCCATCTTAGAAATAAAGACAGGGAAGACAGAGAAAGATAAGTTTGTTATGAAATTTAGGTGGTTACAAATAAACAAGAAAGGATGCTCATGCCTTTGATAAAAAAGATATCTCTGCTTGCCATTGTATTCCTCTGTACTTCCTGTGCAACCAAAGCCCCCCACAGCGTGCGTCAGGAAAATCTTACACAGGATTTGGCCTGTACCAGGCAATATGTTACCGGAGCAGAAGAACAGGGAAAAGCCGTTTCTGCCCGTTTTCCATCTCCTCTGATCCTTGAAAAGGCCATTGGTTTTGCTCTGGAAAACAATCTGGATGCTGCGGTTGCTGCCCGGCGACTTGCGCTTCAGCAGGAAGCCCTTATCGGTTCCTGGTGGCGGATGCTGCCTTCGCTTATGCTCAGCGGCGAGGTCTCTGACCAGAATCACCATGTACCTCGTTCATCAATGGGCTGGAAAAACAAGGTGCAATCCCTGGAACCATCGGTGTCCAGCGATACAGATACCAGAACCTTTACCGCAGAAGCATCATGGAATCTTTTGAACCTGGCCGTGGATTTCCAGCGGAACCGGCAAGAAGGTTTACGGCTGAAAATGGAAGAATTTGACCTTGTAAGGATTCGGCAGAATCTGGCCTTTGACGTTACCCGTGCCTGGCTGGAATGTGTGGTTGCCAAAGGAACCATGAACAAGGCAAAGGCTTTGATTGAGCGGGCAGAACAGCGCCAGAAAATTCTTGACAGCCAGGCAGAACGGCGGGTCAGCAATCCCCGGCTTATCTTAAGTGAAAGCATTTCCCTTCTGGAATTGCAGCAAGCCATGAGGCTTCATAAGAAAATGTATCAGCAGTCCTGGCAAAAACTTGCCAGACTCATGGGCGTTTCTCCGGCGGTTCATGTGGAGTTTGCCCGGCCTTCCGCGGCAGATGTGCCTGCCGGACTGGATATGGCCAATCTTGGCGCATGGGAAAAAGAAGCACTCATGCAGCGGCCTGAAATGGCTCGGTTAGATATGGAAGAACAGGAGGCACAGCAGGATGCCAATATTGCATTTACCCGGTTGTTTCCTTCTCTCACGCCCTTTGCCCGTTACAGCCATGACGACAATTCCTTTCTCAGCAGAAGTGACTGGGTAAACGCCGGGCTGCGTGTGTCCTGGGATTTGCTGACCATTCCCCGTTTGCTGTCCGAGCGCAGCCAGGGAAAAAGAAAGGCGGAACTTGTCCGCAAACAGCGCCAGGCACAGGCAATGGCCGTGGTGGTTCAGCTGCATCTTGCCGTGCTGGAATATGAGGATGCAAGACAGGCCCTTGTGCTTGCCAGAAAACTGGAAAAAGAAAACGAAAAATTGTTTTCCATCATCGAACATGGGGTAAAGACCGGAAGGGGTCAGAGCGAAACCATGCTGCTGCAGGTAAATGGAGGTTTTTTGCAGGCCCGTTTCAATGCTTTGCAGGCCTGGGCGGATTTGGTAACGGCCAAAGCGCGTATATTCAATTCTTTGGGACGGGATTTTGCCGGGCAGGATTTGGGGGCTGACCACGGCATTGATGTTCTCAATAAATAAACCACGGAAAACACGGAAGGGCACGGAAGAAAATGGTTTCGGGATGAGCAAGTCCTGTGTTTTTCTGTGATTTTAGTGGTTAAAAAACAGGAACACGAATGAAGTTCGTATCTCTTTTTATTACCGGAATATGTATTTTTCTTGCTGCGGCTCATCCGGTTGTGCTGAAGGCGGCTGATGCCCCGGTGCTGCCGGATTTTTCTGATTTGGGGCTGGAGCAGGAAAGTACCGGACAGGTCGAAGAAAGGGCCGATGCCCCAGAGTCTTTTTCCGTGGTGCTCAATCCCCGGCAGGAGGCGGTGTTATCGGCAGAAGTGAACGCCTGTGTCCAGAAGATTCATAAAGAATTTGGCCAGGGCTTTCAAAAAGGAGATGTCCTTCTTACCCTTGATTCGCGCTTGTTTCGTTTGCATCTTTCCCAGGCTGAAGTGCTGTATGTGCAGCGGAAAAAAACCTTTGATGCGATTTGTGACCTGTATGAAAATCAATCCCGCTCCATCATTGAGCTGGAAGATGCCAGGGCAGGGTTTCGCATTGCTGAAATCAACAAAAAAGTTGCAAAATATGATTTAGAACGCTGTACCATCCGTGCCCCGTATGCCGGTCGGGTGGAGCAGGTGGCTGTGGATGAAAAAGAATGGGTAAAAATCGGCGATTCCCTTGTCAAGATTGTCAATGATGCTGTTTTGCTGGCCCGTACCTTGGTCCCTGCCTCTTTATTACAGGTTTTTTCCATTGGCAGTACCGTTGAGATGGAACTGACCGGAGGACGGAAGGTTCATGGGAAGGTGTCCCATATCGGCGCGGTCATGGATTCTGCCAGTCAGACCTTTGAAGTCAAGATTGAAGTGCCAAACCCGGATGGGAGCCTTCGCAGCGGAATGACCGGAAAAATCATCCGCCCGGCTGCCCAGGGAGCAGGGAAACGGGAAAAGGAAAGGCTTTGATGGCTGACCAACAGGAAAATTCTTTATTTTTTTCTCTGCATGCCTTGTCAATGGAGTTTTTGACAGCTTCCAGCCTTACGGAACTGATGTTTCGGGTTCTGAATAATTGTGTGCGGATTTGCCAGTATCACAGGGCTGTGTTTTTCAAAATCCAGGACGACAGGGCAAAATTTCTTGGGGTATCAGGCAGGCAAAAGGTGGATACCCATTCAGAGACGGTGGAAAAATGGGGTACGCTGGCAAGTGGGCTTGAACAAAAGGAAACGGCTCGGCTCATAGACCGCAGCACCTTTGAAGACGAAAAGGAAGCTGCGGCTTTTTCTTTTCTTGAACAATACAGCGGCAACATAACGGCGTATTGGCTTCCCCTGAAAGTCTGGGGAAAAATGCGGTATGCTGTCTGGTTTGAGCGGTGGGGAACGCCCTGGGAACAAAGGGAGGTAAAAGTCCTTGGCCTGGTGGGAATGACCATTCAGTCTGCCCTGGAACGGCTGGAGCCGGAAACAGTACGCAAGCGGCTAAAGGAAAAAGTGTTCAAAAAATCCTGGGTGCTTGCTGCGGTGGGCGTTTTTGTGCTGCTGTTGCTTTTCCTGCGCATCCCTTTGCGGGTGGTGGCTCCCTGCGAAATCATTCCCCAAAATCCTTTCATTGTTACAGCCCCCTTGTCCGGGGTGGTATCCGAAGTGGTGGTAAAATCCGGGGAATATGTGGAGCCGGGTACGGTTTTGTTCCAGTATGACCCCAGGGTGGTCATGGAAGACTTAAATATTGCCCGGCAGCAGGTGAAAATTCTGGAAACCGGGATTCGGATTACCAGAATCAACGCCCTTTCCAGTCCCGATGCCAAGGCAGAACTTGCCATTATGCAGTATAAACTCAAGCAGGAACAGATACGGCTGCGGCTGGCCGAATACCGGGCATCCAAACTCAAGGTAACAGCACAGGAGGCAGCAGAGGTCATTACCCTGGCTGACCCTGATGAATGGCGGGGGCGGCCTGTGGAAATGGGCGAAAAGGTTTTGATGCTCGCCCGGCCCGGCAATATCCTTTTGCGAATCTGGATTTCGGAAGCTGATAATGTGTGTTTTGCGGAAGATGCCCCGGTCAAGATATTGTTTAACGCCATGCCAGATGAATCTTTTACGGCTTTACTGGATTATGTTGCCCCGACAGTTACCGTAAGTACCGAAGGGGTGCCTTCTGTCATGGCCGAAGGTCAGTTTACCGGAATGACACCGGAAAAAGAAAAGCTGCTGAGGCCAGGTTTGAAGGGCAACGCCATTATTTATGGACAGCGCGTTTCTGCCGCATACTGGCTGCTGCGCAAACCCTGGACAGCCATGCGCAGGCTTTTGGGCTGGTAGTAATAACAGGGGTGGAGGAATGCTTGTTAATTTGGTCTGTTAACGATTCAGGGAAATTGACATTTGGTATAAACACAGTTATACTTTTTATCTGTGAGAAAATGACAATTCTCTGAAATTAGGAGGAAACAATGAAGACTGCTATTTCCATTCCTGACAATGTATTTCAGGCTGGCGAGCGGTATGCGAAACACCACGGGGTTTCCCGAAGTAAATTATATTCAAAAGCCCTTGTGCAATTTCTTGAGAAGAATTCTGGGGAAAAAGTTACGGAAAAATTAAATGAAATATACGCCCATCAACCTTCCCCATTGAATGAGACGGTTGCAGCATTACAGTTTTGCTCTCTTGGGAAAGAAGAATGGTAATCAAGCGGGGAGAAATCTGGTGGGCAAAGTTACCTGAACCTCAGGGTTCCGGGCCTGGATATAAAAGGCCATTGCTTATTGTTCAATCCAATGAGTTCAATAAAAGTAAAATCAATACGGTAATTGCAGCGGTAATAACTACCAATCTACGGTTAGCCACAGCTCCGGGAAATATAATGCTTTCAAAAAAGAAATCAAAATTGCCCAAAGAAAGTGTTGTCAATGTATCTCAAATAATCACACTTGATAAATTTTTACTGACAGAAAAAGTAAACACATTGCCCGAATCAATAATGCTTCAAATTAACGAAGGCATGAAATTGGTACTTTCTTTATAGTTGGTCAATATAGAACGAATTATTTTATGAACCACGGAATACACGGAAGGCCACGGAAAAGAAATGATTCCGTTAAATGAAATTTCCGCGTTTTTCCGTGTTTTCCGTGGTTAAAAAAAGAAAAAAACATTGGCACAAGAAATCCAGCTTCCCGTTATTCGCCCTGACCTGGAATTTATTTCAGGAGCGCAGGCAGCAGATGGTTCTCCGACCATCACCGTCTATGATCCGCTGAATCGAACCTATGACCGCTTTTCCTGGGTGGAGACGGCCCTGATTGGGCAGTTGCTGCGGCCGGCAACCCTTGAGCAGGTGTATCAGAAACTGAGAAGGGAGACCACGGCGGGATTGAGCCGGGAAGGTATTGTCCAGATTTGTGAGCAGCTTGAAAAAAGCGGCCTGACAACTGGTTCTCTTTTCCGGGACCCGGCCCAATTGATGGAAGAGAAAAAAAAGGAGAGTTCCGGGAAGTTTCAATGGCTGCTTCTCCATTATCTGTATTTTCGCATTCCCCTTTTGCGTCCCGATGCCTTTCTGGAAAAAACCCTGCCCTTTGCCCGTGTTTTTGTCTCAACCCCGGCTCTGCTCTTTTACGCCTTTTGTGCGCTGGCAGGGATTGTTCTGACCTTTATGCAGTATGAGCGGTTTTTGCATACCTTTTCGTACTTTTTTAATATCCGGGGGCTGTTTTCCTATGCTGTAACCATCATCGTAATCAAGACCATCCATGAATTTTCCCATGCCTATACTGCCAAGGCCAGGGGACTTCGGGTGCCGGTGATGGGGATTGCTTTCATTGTCATGTGGCCTGTTGCTTTCTGCGATGTTACCGATGCCTGGCGGCTGCCCACAAGACGCAGACGCTTTCCCGTGGCTGCGGCGGGAATTGCCGCAGAGCTGATTATTGCGGGAATGGCCCTTCTGGCCTGGAGTTTGAGTACACCGGGCATTGTCCAGAGTATTTGTTTTGTTGTGTGTACGGCCTCGTTATTTTCAACATTGCTGGTAAATCTCAATCCGGCCATGAGTTTTGACGGCTATTACATGCTCATGGATGTCTCCGGGATTGATAATCTTCGCCCCAGGGCCTTTGCCTATACCAGTTATTTTTTCAGGAAATATTGTGTGGGTATGGCCTTGACGCCGCCTGAACAGATACCGGTGAAACGCAGGATTTTTTATGTCTTTTATTCGGTGTATGCCTGGGCGTATCGGTTTTTTCTCTACTTGAGTATTGCCGGTCTGGTATATTATAAGTTTACAAAAATTCTGGGCTTTTTTCTGTTTTGCGTGGAAATCGGCTGGTTTGTTCTTCTGCCCGTGGTCAGGGAGGTTGTGACAATTATAAAGATGCGAAGGCTTATTCAGAAAAATCGGTATTCTGTTGTGTTTTGGACGCTTGCGGCAGCGGCATTGCTGTGGTTTGTTGTGCCCCGCCAGCACAGCTATTATGTTCCGGCGGTTGTGGAAGCACAGAATTTCCAGCCCTTGTATGCGCCCTTTGGAGGAGTTGTTACCCGGATTGCTGTCCAGCGGGGGCAACGGGTCGAAAAGGAAGACATGGTATTGGAAATCGTCTCGCCTTCCCTTGAGTCTGCCATCAAGACCCTTGCCATTCAGGAGCGCATCGACAATGAAGAGGTGCAATTGCTTTTTTTACGGGAAAATCTTTCCCAGATGCCTGAAAAGAAAAAAGAGCAGCAAAAAACCATTTCCCGGCTGCGCAGTCTCAAACAAAATGCCGGACAATACAGGGTGGCCGCAAAGATTTCCGGCATCGTGGTTGAATGGGACACCAGCTTGAGGGTTGGAGATTATGTCCGGCGGGATCAGGTACTTGGAAAAATTATGGATTTGGACGGTCTGTTGGTCGCGGCCTATCTTCCCGAAGAAAAAATCATGAATCCGTCTGTTGGGGACAGGGCGTTTTTTTATCCCCATACCGGAGGAAGACGCTCTACCGGAATCATCAGCAAAGTCCATACCTCACAGGTGCGCTCCATTCCCTGGCCCGCGCTGACTTCTGAAAAAGGCGGAGATATTCCGGTTGTCAGCAATGGCAGCGGCGAAATCACAATGCTGGATGCAAGATTTCTGGTGGAAATCCGCCTTGATAAGGAGACGCCGGGATTGACTCCGGGCATGAGCGGAGAAATCCGATTGAAAACCAGGCCCATTTCCCTTGCACATACCCTGTGGAACCGTGCGTACAAGATTATTATGAGAGAAAGCAGTTTTTGATGTGGGTATATTATCCTCCGGCCATAGAGGAGAGGAGCTTTCTCCATTGCTGTTAAAGACAGGAATGGGCCTTATGCTTTCCAGGACTGGCTGAATATGCTCTGCAATTTTTGAAAGATCCGGTCCAGTATAAAACCCAGTATGCCGATGGCTATAATCATTGCCATGAGCTTATCGTACTCCATTGTGTCTCTGGCATCATTGATCAGGTAGCCCAAGCCCGACGAGACACCTAAAAATTCTGCGGGTACCAATACGATCCATGCTACTCCTAAGGCCAGCCTCAGACTGGTCATCATATGGGGCACGGCATAGGGTACGATAATGGTCCGTATGATCTGAACATTATTGCCGCCCTGGTTTCTGGCCATTTTTATCCATTGGGGATTGATGTCCATGACACCGACGGCCGTGTTCAGTATGATAGGGCAAATGGTTGCCATTACAATCAAAAAATACACGGCCGACTCAAAGCTGGCAAAAATCAGTAGTGCAATGGGCATCCAGGACAGGGGGCTGATCATCCGTAAAAACTGGATGCCGGAATAGGAAAGGCCCCGGGCCATTGGGAAAAAACCCACAATCACGCCCGTGGGCAGCCCTATGGCGGCAGCAATGGAAATCCCCAGAAGGATCCGCCGCAGGCTGGCAAACACGGACAGCCAGAACCGTCCGTCTCCTGCGGAATCAATCAGGGCTGCCAGGGTGGGGCCGGGTAAAAAGCCCCTGAACTGGGCGTACGCAGGACGGGTAAAAAGAATCCAGGTTACCAATGCCCACAGGACGGCAAACAGCCCAAGGCCCATTAATTCATATTTCCATCCCAGCCAGATGCGTGTGAAATATGGGCTCATGCCTGCCTGGCGAGTTTCTTGCTGGGAAAAAGGATTAGTTGATTTCAAGGATCTCTTCCCTGGTAAATGGGTTTTCAATTTCGTATTTGTAGAATCGTTTCATACCGCCGTTATTCTCAATCGCCCGGATGACAAAGCGGTCGTCCACCAGTTCCCGGGCAGCCTTTTCTGAATCCAGGTCTGACAGAAATGAGGTGCTGCCTTCCACCAGGGTTTCTTTCATTTGATCCACGATAAATCGGGTCGCAGAGGGAAAAGGATAGGGCTGGAAGCCGATTCTTTTCACATCCCATTCTGGGTGTATCAGTTTCTTTTTCGGCGTGGGGCCGAACACCCGTTTGAGGATCTCATGGGGGACAGGCAGATACCTTTCACCGTCCCTGCTGAGCAGGTGGGCGGTTTCTTCAGGGTTGTTCATGCACCATGCCTGGGCCCTGACAATGGCATTCATGGCCTTTTGGACGGTGGAGCTGCTTTCTTTGATTAATTTTTCATTGGTTACGATAACACAACAGGGATGGTTTTTCCATATATCTCCTGAATACCTCATAATTTTCGCCGAGAACTTTTCTTCAGACAGGGCGTTAAACGGATCTGCCACGCTGAAGGCATCTATTTTTTTGGCAAGCAGGGCTGTTGGCATATCCGGGGGCGGCAAAATAAACAGATTGACCTCTTGATCGGTAAGGGAAGCGGACTGGGGGCGGATTACCGGAGTGAGTCCATGTGCCTTAAGCCCCATTTGCATGAGCAGGTTGTGCATGGAATACCATGAGGGTACGGCCACCTGTTTACCGCCAAGACCTGCGAAGCTGCTGATATGGGAATTGCCCCTTACCGTTACTGCGCTGCCGTTGGTGTGGGCCCAGGCCAGTACCTTTATGGGAGCCTTTTGTCTGAATCGCATCCATACCGGAATGGGAAACAGCATGTGGGTAAAATTGAATCTGCCAGCTAAAAACGATTCGGAAAGTACGTTCCAGGATCGTACCATTACCGGGCGTTCCACTTTGAGCCCCTCCTGGGCAAAATATCCCAGCCCGTGGGCCACCAGCAGGGGGGCGGCATCGGTAATGGGCAGGTAGCCAATCTTGAGGGGAGGGTGTTTGGAAAATCCAGTACCCGGAAAGATCAAAAGGGCGGCGACTGCCGCACCTGCAACTTTTGCAGCAGTCTTCAGAAAGCTTTTGCGGGTAAGAACCAGGGGTTTCTTGGGCATTACATGATACTCCGTTTCATTTGATAGGCACTTTTAAACCGTTCCAGTATCTGGGCTCTCAATTCCTTAATTTCAGGATGGTGGTGTTCCCTGGGATATTCTGCATGAATTTCAATGATTTCTGTGGCCGTTGCCGGAGAACCTCCTAAAAGAACAATTTTGCTGCCCAGACGTACTGCTTCATCAATGTCGTGGGTAACAAAAATGGCTGTGAACTGCTCTGAAAGCCAGAGATTGATGAGTTCTTCCTGGATATGGGACTGGGTAAAGGTATCCAGGGAGGCAAAAGGTTCGTCCAGAAGCAGGGCAGACGGGTGTCCCACCAAAGCACGGGCCAGACAGACCCGCTGGGCCATGCCTGGGGATATTTCTGCTGGCTTATTTTCTGCGGCTCCGGCCAGGCCCATGATTTCAAGGAACTGGTTGACCCGGTAATCCAGATCCTGGGTGTCTTTTCTTAATTTGCATCCATAGGCGACATTTTGCCGGACGTTGAGCCAGGGGAGCAACACCGGATTCTGAAAAATCATGGACCTGGAGGGGTGAATGCCGTTTACCCCTTCTCCATCCACACGGATACTGCCTGATGTGGGCCGTTCAAGGCCGGCAATCAGGTTGAGAAGGGTGGTTTTCCCACAGCCGGATTCGCCCAGAAAGATAACGAAATCACCAGGGTTAATGACAAAGGAGATGTCCTTGAGGATGAGACGGGGAACTTCGCCTTTGGGCAAAAATGCTTTGCTCAGTTTTTCAATTTCTATTTTCAGCAATGTGTTTCCTTCATAGATACTGTCATTATGAAAATCACAAATAAGGAGAAATTACATCTTATATGAAATACCCAGTCGGCCCGTGGCCATTTATATGAAAGTATCTATAAGCTACTAAATTACTTTCATTGTTCGTTGTGGGCCAAGTCTGGTCATGGACAGACCAGATCGGCCCGTGGCCGTTATATAAAGGCAAGATATTTCTCATGGGCTTTGTTCAACACTAGATTTTCTTTTAACAAAATACGCATGGGTTGAAAAGGCGCTTTTTTTATTACAGTCAGGCGATGCTGCCCTGATATTTTTTGCTGAATGTGCCTGGTGCCAAAACGTATTGGGCATAAAAAGCCCGAAGATATGGTTTTGCCAGAATCAGGAGACCTGGCATGAAAAAGCTGCCCATTGGGATACAGAGCTTCGAAGAAAAAAATGTAACTGAATTTTTGATTGAGGGCGGTTGATTTTGGAATGTGGTTTTACTCGTGGGCAGAATCCAACATCCGACTTCAAAAATGAAAAATAAACGAGCGTTCTGGATTTCCTGAACGCTCGTTGTGTAGTTTAACTCCAAAAATTATAGCATTTTTCAGAAACTATAGCTTACCCCGACACCAACGGTGCGGGGTGCGCCGAAGCCTGCAACCCCTCCTGTAATGTTGAATTTGAAGGCATTGATATATTCTTCATCGGTCAAATTCCTGATAAAGGCATAGATATCCCAGTTTTTATACAGCCAGCCCAGTCTCAGATTTGCCAAAGTGTAGGCATCTGCTTTTTGCAGGATTTTGGCACCATCGTCATA
>PDWI01032147.1_pt1 | contig 12572 bp, 11 predicted proteins | sample 1430891 | NCBI WGS metagenome assembly PDWI01 (sample SAMN01162508, study PRJNA174530) | Oral metagenome, whole genome shotgun sequencing project. | biome: Marine environment; feature: Marine mammal; material: Swab sample of the gingival sulcus; isolation source: swab sample of gingival sulcus... | reverse complement strand
TATCCGTTAAATTTTTCTTATGAGGTGGAAAATGGCAACAAAAGAGGAGTTGGAAGATCTGTATGACGATTGTCAGGAAACCCCTGATTATGTGAAGGTTGCTCTCGGTGCTCTGGAGATTGGTGATAAGGATTGGGCCGAAGAACTTTTTGAAGAGGGGGCAGACTGGGCTGGTACTGCGCAGGATTTTCTCGCCCTTGCAGAAGGGGCAAAAAAGATTCTGCAAGATGATGCCAAGGCCGGTGAATATTTTGAGCAGGCAAAAGGGGCGTGCAGGGGTGCCGATGATATGATCGCTCTTGCCGAGGCCTGTGCAGAGGCGGGAGATAAGGATACCGCCAAGGAGCTTTTTCAGGGGGCGGCAGAAAAAGTGCAGAAGGCGGCACAGTTTCTTGCTCTTGCGCAGAAAATAAATGATACCTTGGGAGATAAGGATTTTGCCGCCGAGATCAGTGCCAAAGGGAAATCTCAATGTAAGACTCCGGCCGATTTTGCCGAGCTGGCAAAAGGTTTGGCCAAGGATTTTGGCGATGAGGCGCAGGCGCAGGAGGTGCTTGGTTCTGCCGTTGAGGTGTGCAAGACCGGTGATGATTTTGCCGCAGTGGCAGCCATTGCCGCCGAGCTTTTCCCGGAAAGCGATCTTGGTGGACAGCTGTTTAAGAATGCCGAGGAGAGCATCACATCCGGCCTTGATATGGGCGGATTGGCCAAGGCTGCAGTAACAACTCTTGGCGATAAGGAGTATGGCAAGGCTCTTTTTGCCAAGGCGCAGGCGATGATGGGCAGTGGTGATGAGCTGACCAAGCTCGCTGCTCTGGTGCAAGAGAGCCTTGATGATAAGCCGCTGGTGGCTTCCATCTATCAGCAGGCGGTAGGCTATGAAAAGGATGCGGGCAAGATTGTTGATGTAGCTGGCAAAATGGCTGATGAGCTTGGCGATATTGATGGGGCTGTCCAGGTGCTGCGGCAGGCGGAAAATGCGGTAAAAAATAATGCCGAATTTGACAAGGTTGCCGAAGCCATTCTGCAGTATGCTACTGATGAAAAATGGAAGGAAGAGATTGCTCTGCAAAAAGAGAAGCGGGCACAGCATGGCAAACTCTATGAGGAGTTTATCAAGAAAGAGAGTGATGCAATAAGTGCTGCTGCCTTGCGTAAGTTGGCCAAAGAGGTGATGGCGGCCACTGGCGATCATCCCTATGCCCGGAAATTGCTGGTTAAATCTGAGAAGATAACCAACTATTTTGGCGAATATATGGAGTTTGCAAGCTGTGTTGCTGTCGATCTTGGTGATAAGGAATGGGCAGCGAAAATTTATGACGAGCTGCTTGCCAAAGCCGATGGTTTTGTCGAGAAGAAGAATGTGGCTCTGGCAGTAAAGGAGCAGATTGGTGATGAGGCGAAGGTGCGGGCGATCTTTTCGGCACTGGAATCAGAAGCGGAAGGGGCAGGAGAGCTGCTTAAGGTGGGAACTGCTGTTCATAGAATTTTAGGTGATGATGGCTGGGTTCGCTCTCTCTATCAGGCGGCGCAAACCGACTGCAAGGATAACTTCTGTCTGCTCACTGTTGCCGGCAAGGTCTTGCGTGATGTGGCTGATCAAGGCTGGGCAGAAGAGATCTACCGTAAGGTGGCAGGAGAGAGCCGCAATAAATTTATGGCGGAGCATCTCTTTACCATTGTTGAGCAGCAGGGTGGTGATCAGCAGATGATAAGAGAGCTGCATACCGAGGTTGCCGGGAATTTTACGCAGGCTGCAGATCTGCTCTATCTTGCCGAGAGCGTTATTGATCGCCTTGGTGATAAGTCCTGGGGCGGTGATCTTTACGATAAGGCCGCTTCTGCAGAAGGAGCAGAAGAGGTTCGTTTTGATCTTTCTGCCAGTAAAAAGGCTCGTTTGGGCTAATGTAGAGCGGTAGAAAGAGGTATCTGATTGACTGGAAAGCAAGCGGCTCTCTTTTTGTGGTGAAAATGCCGCTTGCTTTTTATACGGTGTCGGGTACTATATTGTGCTCTTAATTGAGGAAGCAAAGAAAGCGTCCCTTTTATAAAATATACCGTTTGTGCGCCCGTGGCTCAGCTGGATAGAGCAACGGCCTTCTAAGCCGTGGGTCACAGGTTCGAATCCTGTCGGGCGTACCAAAAAATCAAGCACTTACAATATCTTGTTTGTAAGTGCTTTTCTTTTTTGGCTGCGTAATGTTTTCTGCAAAAAATATCATTCTTACCGGTTTTATGGGGTGCGGCAAAACGACGGTAGGCCGTGCGCTGGCAGAGGAGTTGGGGAGGTGCTTTATTGATACCGACCAGCTGATTGTTCAGCGGAAGGGGCTTTCTGTTGCGGAGATTTTTGCAAGGCATGGTGAGGATTTTTTCCGTGTAATAGAGCGGCAGCTAGCGGCGGAACTGGCGCAGGAAAAAGAGCTGGTTATCGCTACTGGCGGCAAGATGATGCTTGATCTGGCAAATGCCGATCTCTTGCGAAAAAGCGGGATTATTCTCTGCTTAACCGCATCGGCGGAGGAGATTTTACAACGAGTGGCAACAGAGGGAAAACCGCAGCGTCCTCTTTTGGGAGAAAGTCCCAGTTTGGAGAAGATAGAGCAGCTGTTACAACAGCGTTATGGTGGTTATGCCGCTTTCCCACAAATTGCAACCGATAGAAAAAGGCCAGAAGAGATTGTTTGCAGAATTGTGGAGATGGTGAAATCAATCGAAAAACGCCAGCAATCCTGACAGTACGGCAGTAGATGCTGCGGTAGATGCTTTTGAGAAATAGTCTTGGAACAACCCCGGGACAGCCGCATAAGGCTGCTGGTTAGAACTTAAAGGTTACCCCTGCAGAGAGAACTGGATAGAGCCCATGACGCGGATTGGCAAGAGGAGTTGTCCTGCCCCTGGTAGAGAAGGCCAACATCAAGGGTGAACATCCAGCTCTCCTTGCTGCCGGAGGTGGAGCCCCAGCCCATCCCAAGATAGGGAGCCATAAAACGCTGCTGCTCCAAAGTAGCAGAAAATGGCAGGGTGTTGCCAATACCGGTAATGCTCTGCTCGCCTCCATAAAGCTGATCGTTATAGAAAACGCCAGCACTTAAGCGAAATCCCCCTGTCCAGGGGCGATAGTCGGCAATGGCAGAGCGGTGCAGGTTTTTTTCTTGTCGGGAGAAAAAGATGTTTTCCGGTAAATTATCGCTATAGCTGAAGTGAATCTTGCCCATGCGGAGGCTGAAAATATCGTCAATCTGCTGCTGGTATTCAAGGCCTGTCTGCAGGGTATCAATGGGCGCAGCAAGGCTTGTCTCCTGCCCCCTATGTTGGGCATTGGCTCTTTCTGCACAGAGATGCAGCAAGAGAAAAAGAGAGAAGATGACAATATAAATTTTATGGACTCTGTTTTTCCGCATGGTATTTATGGCGATATCTTGTGTAATTAAGTCAAGAAACACAATACTCAAATATATTTTGTTCCACCTCTTTTTGCAAGCTGGTTTTTGGTAAATTTTCTCTGGCAGAGATACTTCTTTTGCAAAATTTTGGCAAAAGAGATGCAACATACTGTTGTTTTTACAGATTGTTAATATTTTTTTACCGACCAAAGAATGCAGGGGAATATTATTTGGTTTTTTGTCTGCTTCCTGTTATCAATAGTGTTACTTGAGCTGGATGAAAATCTCCGCTGTAATGCTGTATCCTGGCAATATATTAAAACACAATAAATCTATTTTTTTGGAGGTACAATGCAGCTGCAGGCTGATATAAGTGTATGGCTCTCTCAGGTAGCAGAGTTGCTGCCCTTTGGCTATGCCTTTGGTGCGGGGATGGTATCGGCGGTAAATCCATGTGGATTTGCCATGTTGCCAATCTATCTTTCCCTCTATCTGGGGGCAGGCAATAAGGTGTTTCATAACCGCTCCTTTATGGTGCGTCTGGCAAAGGCGGTATGGATTGCCCTGATGGTTACCTCAGGCTTTGGTTTGTTATTCGGGGTGGTTGGGGTGCTGGTATCAGCAGGGGGAAATATATTGATGAACTATACCCCGTGGGTGGCGGTTTTGGTCGGACTGCTGCTGCTGTTGCTCGGCGTTGGTCTGTTGTTTGGCAAGACGCTCTCCTTGCCGATACTGCAAAATATCTCCAGTAAAATTGGTGATCCACGGGAGATTAGTGCCCGTGGCTTTTTTCTCTTTGGTCTGGCTTTTGGCGGAGCCTCTTTAAGCTGTACCCTGCCGGTTTTTCTGCTGGTGGTTGGTGCCTCTCTTGCCAGCGGCGATTTTGCCTTGGGACTGCTCCATTTTATTAGCTATATCCTGGGGATGGGCAGTGTTATCCTGATCCTCACCTTAGGAATAGCCCTGCTTAAGGATAGTTCTGTTACCGGGTTTTTTCGCCGTGTTCTTCCCTTTGTGCAGAAGATTTCGGCACTACTGCTGGTTATTGCCGGTGCCTATATTATGTATTACTGGCTAACATCGGGGGTATTGTAATTTGTGCAAGAAAGCCTGTGGGCTTGCTACTCTTTTTTCTGCTGGCTTATACCAAGAATAAACTCTTCAAGTTTATCCCGTTCTTTTTCTTCTTGATTGGTGTTGTTGTCTGTGGAGGCTCTTTTTTCTCTGGTAAAAAAGGCATAAATGTCGTGGCTGGCAAGATAGAGTGCCGGAATAAGCAGCAGGGTGATGATGGTGGCAAAGACAATACCAAAGCCTAAGGAGATCGCCATCGGAATCATAAATCGTGCCTGTCTGGAGGTTTCAAAAATCATTGGAGCCAAACCGCAAAAGGTGGTCATGGTGGTGAGCAGAACCGGGCGGAATCTGCGAGTGCCGGCAAGAGTTGCCGCTTTTTCTACGCCCTCCCCCTCCCTTTTTTTCTGGTTGGCATAATAAACGAGGATAAGGGAGTCGTTGACCACCACTCCAGAGAGAGCCACCATCCCCATCATGCTCATCAGGCTTAGGATGCCCACAGATAGCACCGACAATACCGAAAGGGATGGCAGACATAACCATAAGCGGCTGGCTGTAGCTGCCAAAGGGGATCGCCAGCAGCATATAGATTCCTCCCAAAGCAAAAAGGAAACCAATCATCAGGCTGGTTGTGCTTTTTCTGCTGTCTGCCTGTCTCCCTTCAAAGCTCCACTGCAGACCGGGGAACTTTCTTTCTATTTCGGGTAAAACGCTCTTTTCCAGTGCAGCAGTTACCAGCTGGATCTCCTGCAGCGGTACGACACTGGCTTCTACGGTAACTGTTCTGCGTCTATCCCGTCGGAAGATGCTGGCAGGGGCAACCCCTTCGGTAATGGTTGCAATTTCGGTCAGAGCAGCCCATCCCCCATCAGGGGTTTTAATCAGCATCTCTTCCAGGCTATGCTCGCTCTCTCTTTCTTGTTGTGGCAGCCGAACCCGCACGCTAACCTCGTTGTCGCCCTGCTGCTGGCGTAGTGCGATAACTCCTTGCCAGTGGTTTCGTATCTGGCGGGCAAGGCTGGTTGCACTCAACCCCAGAGCCAATCCCTTCTCATTTATCTTGTAGCTATATTGCGGTTTGCTATCGTTTGTCCCCTGGTCAATATCCCTTAGCTGCGGAAAATTTTCCAGCTGTTTGACTAAAAAGGCACTGGCAGCATTGAGGGTGTCGATATTTCTGTGGCTAAGCTCAATGGAGAGTGCAGCCCCATCGCCAGTACCTCTTGAGTTTACATTAAAGAGCAGTGATTGCAGCCCGAAAATTGGTTCTGTCGCCTCCCTCCAGAGCCGGGCAAGGGCGGCAGCCCCTATCGGGCGGGTGCCTGCGGGGGTGAGTTCTGCACGAATATAGATCACATTTTCATTGGTGAAGGAGGAGGTGTTGGCAATGAGTGTCCCTTGTTCATAGTTGCTGCAAACCTTATCAAGTGATGCCAGCACCCTTTTTTGTACTGCATCAATCTGCTGGCTGGAGCTGCCCCAGGGCAGTGTTGCCGTTACTATTACCCGGTCTGCTTCTATGCGTGGGATCATGGTTATTGGCACCCTGCCACTTTTAACATAGCAGAGAGAAATTACCAGCAGAGAAAACATCAACAGAATAAAGAGGTAGCGAAAAGAGAGCACCGTATTAAGCAGCGGCAGATAGCAGCGATAGGTAAGTTTATACATCTGGTTGTTGAGCAGCAGGCGGGCTGCGGTTATTTTTCTAGCAAAACAACTATCATTTTTCTCTCTTTTTTTGATTCCGGCAAGGTGGGCTGGCAGAATAAAAATCGATTCAAACCATGAGATGGCAAAGGTGGTGATAACCACAGCGGGAATCACTCCCCACATCTTGCCGATAAACCCCGGTACAAAGGCAAGGGGAAGGAATGCAACAATATTGGTCAGGATGGAAAAGGTGATAGGAACCGCCACCTCTTTTGCGCCAATAATGGCGGCATCCATATTGCTGAGTCCCTGCTGGCGATGTTTATGGATGTTTTCTCCAGCGATAATGGCATCATCCACCACAATCCCCAGGGCGACAATAAAGGCAAACATGGAGATCATATTGATAGAGACATCAAAGAGCGGCAGAAAGAGCATCGCTCCAAGAAAGGAGATGGGAATACCCATCGTTACCCAGAAGGCCAGCCGCATTTCAAGAAAAAGCCCCAGCAGGATAAGAACCAGCAGTAAACCGATAAAGGCATTTTTCATCAGCAGCCCAAGGCGGGCACGATACATCTCTGATCTGTCGCCGGTAATTGCCCAGTGTAGTTGGGGATAATGACCAATGATCTCGGTCATTCTCTTTTGGGTGGTCTCTGAAACGGAGATGGGGGTCTCCTTGCCGATACGATAAATAAGCAGTTCGATAGAGGGCTTGCCGTTGAAGCTGGTGGAGCGGGTAATATCTTCAAAGCCTTCGGAGATGGTGGCAATATCCCTTAAAAAAACGGTGCCACCCCCCTTGGTGGTGATAATGGGGATGGCGGCAAAATCTGCCGCTGTCTTGCTTCGATTTGTCATTCGCAGTAAAATTTCTCCCTGTGCGCCCTTGATGGCACCGCCGGGAAGCTCCACTGATGCTGCGGCAATTGCTGCGGCAATTTGCTGGTGGCTGAGATTATAGCGGCGCAGAGATTCTTGGGAGACGGCAATCTCAATCTCATGGCTGCGTGGAGATTCCATCTCTACAGAACTGATGCCTTCTGAAGCAAGCAGCTCTGCTCTGATCTCTTCGGCAGCGAGCCGCAGCTGCCGGTAGGGCAGATCGCCATAGAGATGCAGCCGCAGTACCCGCCATTTGATGCTATCAAGGGTAACAACGGCTCTCTCTGCATCTTTTGGGAAGGTGGTGATGCGGCTTATCTCTGCATCAATATCCTGGAAGGTCTTGCGAGGGTCGGCACTCTCATGCAGGTTGACGATCATTCGTCCCCCCCCTTCAACAGCCACCGCCTCCATTTTTTCAATCATCTCCATGCCATCAAGGCTCTCTTCAATGGCAAGCAGAATACCCTGTTCAACCTCCTCCGGGCTGGCTCCAGGATAGCTGACGAAGATGCTTACCCTATCCAGCTCAAGGGCAGGGAAGACCTCCCGTTTGATCTGCAGGGAGAAGAGCAGCCCCCCAATAATCAAGATCAGCATCAGCAGGTTGGGGGTTACCCGGTTTTTTATCATCCAGGCGATAGCCCCGCCTGAAGACTCCGGTGTTTTCGGCGTGTTGCCAGAGTTGCTGCTCATTTACTGCCCTCTCTTCAGGCTGGCAAGGCCGGAGACAACGATATTTTCCCCCTCTTTGATACCACCGCCAATAAAAAGATGCTGCCTGTTACGGGCAATGATTTCCACCCGCCGCAGAGTGGGATGGAGGTCTTTATCAAGGATAGATAATCTCTACTTCAACCAGGCTGTTAAGAAGAAGCGGAGGCTTATTCCTGTTTTCTGCTTTCAGGCAGAGCGGATCATCAACCACTGCATAAATTACCGCCATACGGCTGTGTTCCTCCAATTCCGGTGCGATATGGGTGATGGTGCCACTGCGCTGTTTTTCTCCTTCTCCGATGCGGATGGTGGAGGGCTTGTCTCCGGTTTTTATCCACTGTAATTGCCGTGTGGGGATGGTGATACGGATGCGGAATTGCTCTGTTCCCGCCAGGATACCAATGGTGGTCGCCGGGGCAACCCGGCTGCTACGATCGGCGTTTTTTTGCAGGGTAACGGCAGCAAATGGTGCCCGGATGGTGGTATGGGCAAGTTCGTTTGCTGCAATCTCTTTTTTTGCCTGTGCCGACTGGAGGGCGGCGCGTGCCACATTCATCTGCGGCGTGCGCAGCATTAGTGCCCTCTCTTTTGCCGTTACCTCTTCACCCAGCAATTCAAGTTCTTTTTGCGCAACGAACTGGCGACCCAATTCGAGGTCGAGTTCAGCTTGTGCCTGCGCCACCTGAGCCTTTATCTGCTCAAGAGCCAGCTGGTAGTCGGCAGGATCGATGGTCGCCACTATCTCGTTTTTCTGCAGAAAACCGCCGGGAGTAAACAGCGCATTGAGAGATAACAGTGAGCCAGTAACTTGTGGCTTTAGTTCGATAAGGGTGTCAGCTTCAACAATCCCCATCGCCTTAAAGCTATAGGGCAGAGTTGAGCTGCGTGCCTGCTCCACCTCAATCAATGGGGCTATGGGGTGGTGTTTGCGTGCCTTGGTAGCTGCCGGTGTTGCCAGATAATACCAGGAGATCCCTCCGGCAATGGCGATAATAACAGCCGCCACCACCAGATGAAAACGCAGAGGGCGGTGTTGCTGTACTCTGGAGCCTGCCAAGTTCTCCAGCTCGTCTATTATCTTGTTATCAGCCATTGTTGGATGATGGTTGTTGAAAAAGGGTTTCCGGCACTCCTCCACTTAATGCCCGGTAGAGATTTATCCTTTCACATAGCAGTTGCAGGCGGTTATGAAGCACCGATTTTTCCAGCTGTTGGGCGGAAAGTGTTGCCTGTAAGACCCGCTGATAATTGGTTGTCCCTTGCCGATAGCGGCGGTTGAGGGCAGCTGCCGCATTTTGTGCCAGCTGCAGCTGCTCTTTCCTGCTTGCCAGTTGCCGTGCAAGTGAGCTTTCTGCTGCCAGGGCGTCTTCCACCTCCTGCAGGGCTTTGAGCATGGTTGCTGTCCACAGGTGGTACTGCTTTGTGGCTATCGCCTGTTTTCGTTTCACCTCTGCCTTTCTTCTGCCGCCATCAAGGATGGGGGCAAAGAGGTTGGCGGCAAGGGTGGTCAGCCAGTTGGAGAAAAGCTCTCTGCCACTTGTTGCAACACTCTCCGCATTTGCCTGCAAAGAGAGTGAGGGGAGACGACTGGCAATAGCTGCCGCAGTATACTGGTCTGCGGCGCAAAGAGCAAGCCATGCCTGGCGCACATCGGGGCGTTTCTGCAGCAGCTGCAACGGTACACCGGTTTTTGGCAGCGGCGGCAGCTCTGGTAGTTGCGGTAATTCGTTATTTTCAGAGAGAAAAGAACTGCTCTGCGGCGGCTTGCCCTGCAGGATATTAAGGCGGTGGCAGAGCTGCGTCTCTTTGGCGGAAAGCTCTGCAAGTTCTGCCTCATCTCTTTGTATAAGTTGACGCTGTTGAAGGAGGTCGGCAATCTCTTTTTGCCCGCTTCGCACCTTCCACTCAATAATTGCAGCTGTTTTAGCGTTTATTGTCTGCTGCTTGCGGACAAGCTGCTGCTGCACTCTGTTTTCTAGCAATAAAAGCCAGGTTGTGGCTGTCTCTGCAGCAATAGTTAGTGCCGCTACCTCAAAGGCCTTTTTGCTTGCCAAAAGCTCTGCGGCAGCAGCCCCCTTTATTGAGCGCAGCCTCCCCCAGAGATCAAGCTCATAAGAGGCGGCAACCCCTAGCGAAAAGTTGTTGCTGCTTGCGCCGCTGTTTCTGCGTTGCGAAGAGGCCGCGGCTCTTGTTTCTACGGCAGGTAGAAGAGCTGCCCCCACCTTTTGCGCAGCCGCCTGCATCTCCTCTATCCGGGCAGTGGCAATTTTGAGAGTAAGATTACTGCCTAGTGCCCTTTCTACCGCCTGATTAAGTGCTGCACTGTTAAAATGGTGCCACCATCTTGGCAAGAGTTCCTCTTCTCCTGATAAACTAAATACCTTTGGCGGGGCAAAGGATGGCTCGACAGCTGTTTCTACCGTGCAGCCAGCAATGGCAAGGATGAAGAGAAGGGTGAGGAGTTTGGGCATAATAGTAACGCCGCTTCAGGCCATAATTTTTTATAAGAAAATGAAAAAGTTACAGGTAAATACCAGTGAATTACTATACTTTTTTTTCTTTAAGCCTGCCATTATTTTTCTTTCCTGATTTCTTCTTAACAGAGGGGAATAGGGAGAAAATATCTATCCGGCAAAAATAAAAAATTTACGAATAACATAATTTATCATCACCGCACAGAAGATATTGGCAGTAAGTGCCCATGTTGTCAGGAGATGGAGGCGGTGAATAAGAAAGCCCATCAGTGCAGTGCCAATGGCCGTTGCAATGCTGGAGACGGCGTAGAAAAGGAGCAGCTCGATAAAAAAACTGTGTCGTCCTGATTGAAAAACCCATAGAATATTAGTGATGTAGGCGACCATATTGGCAAGAAGAAAGGCGATAATATTGCCGTACATGGAGTTTTTCGATCGGGTTTTATTGTCTACTGTTGCAGGAGTAAGCCGGAAAAGACGTACCAGCAGATCTTTTTCCTGCAGGGCGGGAAAGAGCTTCCAGCAGAACAAATGAAAGAGAGCGATATGGACAAGGGTGGAAAAACCACCTGCAAGGGCATATTTAAGAAATTGTACAGTGCAAAACGATGAGAGTATAGTCATGGTGATAAAGGATAAATTTTCAAACAGTGGTAAAAGGTGGCAGGCGGGGTATTATGCTCTTGCCGTTTGCCGCACCTACTGGAGCGTCAGATTACAATAGCTCTTCTTTTTTGGCAAAGAGTTGTTCTTTTTTATCTCTCTTTTTTTATGGAACTGCTTGTCTCTATTGACTTTTTTGACGTAATTGAATAATAACTGGCGAGAGGGTGGCGGTAGAGGTGCTTTCTTGATATATCGCCTGTTTTCTTGTTGCCGGGGGAATTTTTTATGGAGAAGTGGATACGATGGCACAAAAAGAGGGAGAGGGTTCGGTCATAGGCAAGGGGATGACCATTTCAGGGCAGATCTCTTGTGAGGGAGAACTTACCGTTGCCGGTACGGTGGAAGGAACTCTTGCCGCCAGAGAGGTTAGCCTGCTTTCTTCCGGGAAATTTCGGGGAGATCTCTCTTGCCAAAGCCTTTTATGTGGTGGCCGACTGGAGGGGGTAGCGGTTGCCGGAGAGGGGGTTTTTCTGACAACAGCAAAGCAGTATGGTCAGCTTCGAGCAGCTTCGCTTACACTTGAGCAGGGCGTTCGCTATGACCGGTTGGAGCCGATGGAGCTTTGAGTGGCAGATTGTTTGACGTTTGAGTAAGAAGAGGGGCTGTGGGAATCAAGATTGAGCTGGGAGTTGAGTATAATAATGGAACTTGACGAGATAAATCTGGCAATAATCGGCCATCTTGCAGATGGGAGAATTCCTTTTAAGAAAATTGCCGAGCGTCTTGGTGTTGCCGAGGGGACGGTGCGTGTGCGGGTAAAGAGACTCAAAGATGAAGGGGTTCTTGATATTGCCGCCCTGGTAAATCCAGAGGCACTTCCTTCCCGCTCAATGGCGATGGTTGGCGTGCAGCTTAATGATATGAATCTGGTGCGGCAGGCAGAGCGTTTAAGTAAATTGAAAGGCGTTGTTAATACCTGTGTGGTTACCGGGCGTTTTGATCTTTTTTTAACGGTGATGCTTGATAATGATTTTACCCTGGTGCGTTTTTATACCGAGGAGATGACCAAGATCGATACCATCCGTGCCGTTGAAACCTTTGTTATCTATAAAAGCTTTAACTTAAAAGTGCCGCTCTTGCCGCTGTAGTGGACGATAGATGAAAAAAGGGGTGTCGGAATTTTCCGGCACCCCTTTTTTTCGGTTGAGTAAGAGATTACTATCCTTTTCTGCTTTTGCGGGAGACGCTGGCAACACCAAGTAGACCAAGACCAAGCAGAGCCATGGTGGCAGGTTCGGGGACTTCTGAAGGAGTGGAGTCTCCTGAAGTATCCCCATTAAAAGTGTAGTCTCCGGCATAAATGCTTAGATGTGATAGTGCCGGGATATTGCTGCCTTTCTTATGCTGTACCTGCCAGTCAAGCCATCCCGAACCTTGGGCAAGGGTTAAATCATCAAATTTATAGGCGGTGAAAGCATTGGCAGCCTTTAATACTACCACCAGATCAATGGTGGCAGAGAGACCGCTATCATCAAGCTTGCCAAGATCTTGCAGCTCAATGCCCCATTTCCCTGATTTATCACCATCATTCCAGCTGGTGGCATCAATGGAGAGAGAGTAGTCATCGCTGCTATAGTAGGTATCGATATCTGCATTATCAAATTTTAAGATCTGCTGATACGGGTTGGTCTCTCCAAAAAGATCACTTATGGAGAAGTGATTGTCGTTTCCTTTCTGAAAAATAAATGCAGAAGCGGAAGTTCCCATA
>PDWI01008011.1_pt1 | contig 12573 bp, 11 predicted proteins | sample 1430891 | NCBI WGS metagenome assembly PDWI01 (sample SAMN01162508, study PRJNA174530) | Oral metagenome, whole genome shotgun sequencing project. | biome: Marine environment; feature: Marine mammal; material: Swab sample of the gingival sulcus; isolation source: swab sample of gingival sulcus... | reverse complement strand
AGCAAAAACCCCTATGAAAACACAGGGGTTTTTATTATAATATCAAACTTAAAAGTTTAATTATTTAGTCATAGGAACTGGGCTAAATTCTATTACAGCTTTTCCACCATCAGTTGGATCGCCATTAGCAGCCACTATATTAGCTAATACAATCTTATAATTTCCATTAGAAACTAGAACATTCTTAGCATCATCTTCAGCTTTTTCATCTTTAACCATACCTGAACCTAAAACAACATATAATTTATTACCACTTTGTTCTACGTTAAAAGTAGTTGCAGTAATATTTGTAGCTGCACATGTAGCAGTCTTATCTGCAATCGTAGCATTTAAGTTAGTAGAAGTAGCTAACTTACCTAATAACTCAGTTTCTTCATCATTATAAATTGCTATTGTACCTTGATTTGCAATTGCAGCTAATTCCTCTGAAACCGGTATAACAACCACGCAAGCTACTGTTGAATTCTTAGCGCCAGGAACAACATCTACATCATCATATAAGCAAACTGGAGCAAGTTTATCTGTAACTCTAGCTAAACTTCCAGACATACCGAAGTTTTCTGATTTTCCACTGATGTGCTTATTCTCATTAAATCCTACTACGCAACCTTTTGCGCCACTTACTTTAGAATTCACGCCGTTAGTATCAAATTCACTAGGTAGAGCAAGCAAAATGTACTGATCTTCGTAGTTAACATCTTCTACGCTAGCAACTACTTTATCGCCTGCTAAGTTAGTTGTAGCACTTGCATGAGTTGATGCTTGAATAAAGAATGTATCATCTTCTACATCAACAAAAGCATTTGTAGTAGTAACTTTTATAACATTACCATATTCTGCATCCTTCATTAATGTTGCATCTTTAATTTGAATTGTTCCAGCAGGTTGAGTTATTGCTTTTTTAGTAGTAACTATTTCATTGCCTGCCAAATCTTTAAGGTAAGAAACTCTTACGTGTGTATCAGTAGTAAAGCACGCAGCAGTTCCATCAGTTTTAAATGATGGGAAACCTTTGCTATCTTTCTTGTTAGCAGGTGCTTCTTTGTTTGCTTCAAAAGTAATTACTACAGTATCACCATCAACTTCAATTTCAGATTCGAAATCAAGTTCATCTAATCTTGTAGCAACAGTTGTTGTGCTGTTTGCTAAGAAGTTATATGAAATCGCTTTTTCTGCAGTTTCAACTTCCAATTCTTCACTGAAGTATAAAATAAGAGCGTTTTGATCTTTATCATACTTAACAGTTTGGAATTCAGGTTTCTTTTGGTCAGCAGTTGAGAATGTCAAAGTAGTTATTGGCATTTTGTTCTCTCTTATAGAAGCATCCTGGAATCCTTCTAGTTCGATTTCTACTTCATGACCATTACCATTCAATTTTGTACCTTCAACTTGAAGTTCAGTATTACTCTTCATCCACTTAGCTTGACCTAAAGTTTGAGTTGCTTTTTTACCATCAACTTTTTTAACTTTTACAGTTCCAACAGAAGTTTTCATAGATTTTGAAAACTTAAGAACAACTGCTCCGTTTGTTTTACCTTGCTTAACTTCTTTAACCTCTACAGTTGGAAGCTCAGTATCATCATCAGTTGTGAACACGAAAGTTGTGAAAGACTTAACAGCGTTTTGGCTAGCGTCTTTTTGATCTTTATATTGTACTTCAACTTCTGCTGTTGCAGCTGAATCTAACTTGTCAGCGTCATTAAGAGTTAACTTAACCATGTCATAATTAGTGTGATCTTCTGGTTCTTCATAAAACTCTTGAGATTTTACGTTTTTACCATTAACTCTATATTTACCAATACCATTTTCAACGTCTAAGTTTTCGTCAAATTTAACTACTATCATGTTGTTAGCAAGAACTTTTGCTTCAATCATTTTAGGAGCGTCTTTGTCTTCTTCTATTGTGAAGTCGCCTTTGTAGTTTACTAGAGGCAGACCAGCATAGTCTTTAACGTCTACAACTGATAATTTATGCTCGCCAACTTTTAATGGCTTTTTGAATGTTAATTTAATTGTGTTTGTTCCATTGTTAGCAACGTTTAGGCTTAATTTTTTACCATCAACTTTAAAGTTTTGAGATGTTTTATATTTGCCTTTTCCTGTGCTAGCAACGTTTAATGCTTCTGAAGCTTCAAGAACTAATGTTCTAGCATCTTCAACTTTTAATTCTAAGCCTTCTGGTAAAGTCTTATCTAAAAATTCTACTTTTTCTTCAAACTTTTCAAACGCTTCACCGTTTTCAGCTTTAACATCTTCAATAATTACATCATAGCTAGCGTTTTGCTTAGCTTCTTTGTCAAGAACAACTATAACCTCAGTATCAGAAACTAAAAATGCTTCTTTCTTTTGAGTTCTTACGCCGTCTTTAACTTTAATTTTTTTAATAGTTTTAGAATCTGGCTTTTGTCCAAATGTAACTATAATTTGCTTCAAACCATTAGTTTCAACTGAATCAACTTTTAAGTCGCCAGAAACTTCTTTTTCTTCTTTTTCTTCTTTGTCTTCTTTGTCTTCTTTTTTAGCTAGACCTAGTTCATACTTAAGAGCGTCTGTACCACCTTTTTTAGGTGTTTCTAAAGTTTTGTACATAGCCATGTAAACTGCGTCTCTTTTAAGAACTGTTTTGTCAGTCATATCAGCTGGGAAAAGACCTAACTCTTTAGCTAAACCTAAAGTGTTTTTATAGTTATCGCCTTTTGTTTCATCTTCGTATCCTAATCCTCTTAGTAACATTGCTGCAAATTCTTGCGCAGTAACTTCGCCAAGTGGATTGAATTTTCCGCCGCCTACACCGTCAGTGTAGCCTTTAGCTTTTGCATAAGTTACTATTGGAGCCCAGTAAGAGTTTTTAACGTCTTTGAACCCGTCTTTTTTATCGTAACCTTCTGCTTGTGCAGCCTCACCTTTAAGTCTGCATAAGAAAATTATAGCTTCTTGTCTTGTTAATTTAGCGCCGATTTTGTAATCGATTTTACCGTTTTTTTCTTCGCCTTTAACAACACCATTAAACTTAAGTAATTCGTCCAATGCTTCTTGTCCAGTTTTCACTTCTTTTACAACTGCTTTTTCTTCTTTTTTTGAAGCGTCAGCTTTTGCGTCGTCAGCAAACACTGGGAATGAACCAATTACCATAGCTATTGCTAATAAAATAGATAGCGTTTTTTTCATAGTAATTTTTCCTCCTATGTTTTCTGGGGCCCGCCTATTAATGTACCTTATCTGCCCCAACAAAGACAGGTACATAGTAAAACCCTGCGCGCAGGTTCTTACACTGTGAACAGTATAACTTTTTTATAGCGCATAAACAATAAAATATGTAATTTTGTAATAATGGTGTAATTTTTTCGTAACGCTTGCATTTTCAATGTTTACATTAAGTAAGAAAGCGCAGTAAATCATCAATTTACCACGCTAACAAAACATTATTATTTTCTTACTAAATTAATAAACTTTAATCAATCTTTTGATATACATATGTTACATTTATAAGATCTCCATTTTTTGTTGCTATTATTGTTATTTTAGGACCTTTTTCATTTTCTAAATTAGCATTTAATTCAGAATCTTTTTCAACATATTTTATTTCAAAGCCTTTGTAATCTTTAAAAACATTATAAAAGTGATTTTTTAGTTCTTCGAAGTCAGCCTTTGTATCATAAATTGCAGTATAAACTACTTGATCATTTTCGTTTGAATCACTTTCGTTAACTTCGCCTTCTGGTTTAATTATAGCATCAGCTTTATAATCAAAGTCTTTATCTATCATTTTGTCTGAAGTAGTTTTTATAAGGACATCTCCTTTATCCAACACTTCATCTTTTGATTCTTCAGCCTTATCATTTTGTTCTGTTTGCTTTTTTTCTGTATCAGCATTATCTGCTTTTTTTTGTTTTGCACTATCTTGACCACATGCGCTTAGCATAAGTACTAAAGCTAATGATAGAGCAATGTAAATTGATTTCTTTTTCATTAGAATCTCCTTTTTTATAAAATATTTATCCTATGCATAATTTTATATCATGAATAATGTAAAGTAAATATTAATGTATTTTATGTAATTATTTATTAATGATATTGAAATATAAAGAGGAGATCAGGATGACACAAGGAGTTACATTAAATAGACAGAATAGTATCGCAAACACGCTGTAAATCAGCATCTGTCATTTTTGTATCAGATGGTAAGCATACGCCTGTTTTGAATAGATTTTCGGATACATTTTTACCTACGTAATCGTAATCTTTGAACACCGGTTGAAGGTGCATTGGCTTCCACACTGGACGAGATTCGATATTTTCTTTTTGCAAGGCATTTATTATATCCATTGGCTTTATTTTGCCATTTAAAGTGATTACACTTAGCCAGTAATTTGGCTTAGCAAAGTCATTAACTGGCATAAAGTCTATGCCATCAATGTTTTTAAGATTTTCTTTATAGAATTCAAAGATATATTTTTTCTTTTCTACACGTTTATCAAGAACTTTTAATTGACCTCTGCCAATTCCGGCAACTATATTACTCATTCTGTAGTTGTAGCCTATTTCGCTGTGCTGATAGTGAATAGCATTATCTCTACTTTGAGTTGCCCAAAACTTAACTTTATCGATTTTTTCTTTATCATCAGAAACTAGCATGCCACCGCCTGATGATGTAATTATTTTATTTCCGTTAAAACTAAATATTCCAAACTTTCCAAAAGTTCCTGTGTGTTTGTTATTGTAATATGCTCCCAAAGATTCAGCAGCATCTTCTATTAGAGTTAACTTGTGTTCTTCACAAAGTTTTGTGATTTTATCCATATCTGCTGGCAAACCATATAAATGAACTACCATTACAGCTTTAACCTTGCCCTTATATTTGTTAAGAGCTTCTTCTAAAGCTATAGGGCACATATTCCAAGTTTTATAATCACTATCTATAAATACTGGTTTTGCACCTTCGTAAGTTATCGGGTTTGCCGTTGCAGAAAAGGTTAGCGATTGGCAAAGAACTACGTCGTCTTTGCCAACGCCTGCAGCTTTTAATGCTAAGTGAATAGCAGCTGTTCCACTACTTAGCGCTGCCGCATATGTAGAGCCAACTTTTTTAGAAAGTTCTAACTCAAAACCATCTATGTTTGCCCCTAAAGGCGATATCCAGTTTGTATCGAAGGCTTCTTTAACATAAGCTTGTTCAAAACCTTCTTCACTCATGTGCGGCGATGCTAAGTATATTTTTTCCATTTTTATTCCTTTTTTGTTTTCTCGGCTATGCGAGAGATTACATAACTTACTTAATTGCGTTTAATCCTGCCATTGTGATGTAGTTATATGGTTGGTTAAAGTGAGGCATAAAGAATAAGTCTAATAATGCTAGCTCATCGACTGTAAGTTTTTTGTAAATTGCAAGCGAGAACATGTGAATTGCACCACTCATATCGTATTCAGATAACATTTGGCAACCAACGATTTGTCTGTTGTCTTTTCTGTATACAATTTTAATTTCAACTTCACCATTTTCTACATTTTCCATAAATGCTGGTTTTTGAACATCTTTAAAGCTAGCAACTTCTGTTTCGATGCCATAACCTTTAGCTTTTTCTACTGTTAATCCTGTTGCAACCATTCTTAGGTCGTAAATCATGATTCCTGAAGAACCCTGAACACCAACAGACTCAATTTCTTTACCAGATACGTTATGAGCAGCAACGATACCGCTTCTTAAAGCGTTTGAAGCTAGCGCGATGTAGTTAACATCATCAATTGAATTATCATAAACTGTTGCACAGTCACCAATAGCATAAACATCTTTAATTGAAGTTTCTTGCTTTTTATTTACGATGTACGCGCCATTTTTGAATGTTTCTAATTTATCTTTTCCAAGTAAGCTATTTGGTCTGAAACCAACACAAGAGATAATCATATCTACTTCGTGAGTTCCTTTATCAGTTTTAACAGCAGCTACTTTGCCATCTTTACCAATGTATTCTTGAACTTTTTCACCCATAGCCATTTTAACTCCGTTTGAAGCCATTAAGTTTTGCATGCGCATGTTGAAGTCTTTATCAAAGTGAGTTCCTAAGATAGTATCAAGCATGTCTATTAAAACAACTTCTCTACCGAGTAATTGGAAAGCTTCAGCAAGTTCAACGCCAATGTATCCGCCACCAAGAACTGCAATCTTTTTGATTTCTGGTTTTTTAAGTTTTTCAACTACATCTTTAGCGTTTTGGAATAATTTTACATATTGAACGTTTTCTAAATCTCTACCTGGTACTGGGATTTCTATTGGAGTAGAACCAGTTGCTAGAATTAGTTTGTCATAAGTATCTTCTATTTTAGAACCATCTTTAAATTGTCCTCTTACTATCTTTTTATCAAAATCTATATCATTGATTTCAGCTTCCATGTGGATTTTAGCGCCTTTAGCTTCTAAAGATTCTTTACTTGCATAGAATAATCCGTCTGGTTTAGAAATTTGCTGACCTATCCATAGAGCCATACCACAAGCCAAAAAGCTTATATCACTGTTTCTATCATATACTACTACTTCATGCTCTTTATAATTATCACAAATTGTGTTAATACAAGCTGTTCCCGCGTGGTTTGCACCTATTACTATTATTTTTGCCATTATATTCCTCCTAGCATTACTTAATTTACTCAAGCGTCTTTCGACACTTTTAATTTATACCCACAAGCTAGGGAATTATTGATTTATTATTTAACAAAATAATTTTGCCTAAATTATCAAGAAGTCAATTTTTCTTTTTTCGATGTCTACTTTATCAACCTTAATTTTGACTTTATCCCCTATAGAATACACTTTGCCAGTTTTATCACCAACAAAAGACAGGGTGTTTTCATCGAATATATAGTAGTCATCTTCAAGCAAACTAACTTTTGTAAAGCCTTCAACTGTGTTATCTAGCTCGCTATATATTCCAAACTTAGTGATAGATCCAATTGTAGCATCAAATTCTGCGCCAACTTTATCTTCCATGTACTGACACATCTTCATTTTATCAACTTCACGTTCAGCGCTTTCTGCAACGCGTTCTGTATCAGAAGTTTGCTCACTAACAATTTCCATTCTGTGATTTAACTCATCAACAACCTCACCCTTTAACTCACCATGCATATCAGCTTTTAAAATTCTATGAATTTGAAGGTCTGCATATCTACGAATTGGCGAAGTGAAGTGGCAGTAATATTCGCTAGCTAAACCAATGTGCCCCAAACATTTTGGACTGTACCTAGCTTGCTTTAACGACCTTAAAAGCATTTTGCTTACTATTTTTTCTTCGTGCGTTCCTTCTAATTTTTTTAGAACTTCTTGTAAATCCTTAGGCTTTACTTCGCCTTCTCTATCAATTTTTATATTATAACCAAGAGGTTTGATGTATCTATTCAAAGCATCAAGCCTTTCTAAATCGGGCGTTTCGTGAACTCTATACACAAATGGTAATTTTTTATCTACAGAATATTTTGCCACGGCTTCGTTAGCCTTAATCATAAACTGTTCTATAATTTTATCACTGCTTCCACGATTACGAGGCTTTATATTTATAGGCTTACCGTCATCATCAAGTTCAATATATGCTTCTACAAAATTAAAGTTTAGTGCTCCATTATCTTCCCTTTTTTTAGCTAAAATGTTTGATAGCTCTTGCATTTCGAATAACATTTCTTGAACATCTTTATCTATTTTGCACTTCGGATCTATTTTTCCGCTATCTAAAATTTCGCTTACTTCATCATAGTTCAGCCTATGCCTTGTTTTTATAACACCCTCTGAAATCTTACTATTAATAAGTTCGCCTTCTTTGTTTATTGTCATTTCTACACTTAGCGTCAAGCGATTTACACCCTCGTTTAGGGAACATATCCCGTTTGATAAGTTTTTTGGAAGCATTGGCAAAACCTTATTTATAAGGTAAACTGAATTACCACGTTTTAGCGCTTCTTTATCTAATTTGCTGCCTCTTTTTACATAATGAGTTACATCTGCTATGTGAACTCCGAGTAAATAATTTCCGTTTGAATCTTTTTCTAAACCAATGGCATCATCTAGGTCTTTTGAATCTGCTCCATCTATTGTAATTATAGCCTTGTTTCTAAAATCAACCCTGCCTTTAAGTTCTGATTCTAAAACTTCTTTTGGCACAGCATCAGCTTCTTTAGTGACTTTTTTATTAAAGGCTTCAGGAAGTTTGTACTTACGAATTATAGATAGTACATCTACGCCTTTTTGTTTTAAGTCACCCATTACTTCTACAATTTCGCCTTCTGGCAAGCTTCTATCAAAACCCCATTTTCTTATTCGAACAACGACTTTATCTCTGTTTTTTGCCCCATTAAAATCTTGTTTTTTTATAAAAACATCTTTAAAGATTGCTGAATTATCCGGAATTAAAAAACCATAGCCTTTGCATTTTTCGAATGTACCAACTATGGTGTTATTTGCACGTTTTATTATTTTTACTATTGTTCCTTCTCTTTTGTTATTGCCCTTAGCTTTTTCGATAACTTTACAATACACTAAGTCACCTTCCATAGCAGTTTTCATTTCGTTCATAGGAATAAAAATATCTTGTTCCCTGCCTTTTCCTTCCTGACGAACAAAACCAAAACCTTTTGGCGTCGTTATCATTTTACCTAGTGTTAAGCCCATTTTTTCTGGCAAAGCGTACTTATTCTTTTTTGTTTTGATTATTTGACCTGTATATTCTAAGGTGTTTATAAGGTCGTAGAATAGCTTTGTGGTTTCAGCATCTATGTTTAGATCGCTGAATATTTGTGTTTCGTATACTGGTTTTCCTTCTTTTTTCAAGTAGTCTAATATTTTATCTCTATTTAGCATTTCACTCTCCTTTTTTCGCATGACGCATAGCAAGACCTTTCGACTCCCTTACGGTCGCTCAGGCGATAGTATAGCAAGACTCTTCGGCTCCCTAAAGGTCGCAGTGTCACATATAACAGTAAGACCCGTTCGACTCCCTTACGGTCGCTCAGGGTTACTCACTTAGTAAGATCCTTCGACTACGCAAAGCTCTCGCTTTGCTACGCTCAGGATGACGGTACCGTTCGCTCACGCATTTTTCCGCTCAGGATGACAGTTACCGTTTCACCTCTGAAAGCACGTTTGCGAAGTCTTCTGGTAGCTGCGAGTTAAACTCCATATACTCGCCGCTTTTTGGGTGCACAAAGCCAAGTGTTTTGGCGTGTAACAGCTGCCCAATGTGATTGTATTTACAGCTTTTAGCCCCATAAACTTTATCGCCAACTACCGGATGTTTTATATACTTCATATGTACCCTAATTTGGTGCGTTCTCCCCGTTTCTAGTTTTAATTCTAATAAAGTATATTTTCCCATTCTTTCTATTACTTTATAATTTGTTGCAGCAGGCTTTCCCCTTAAGTCAACCGCCATCTTTAATCTATCACGTTTGCTTCTTCCTATAGCAGCATCAATTCTTCCTTCATCATCTTTAAACCCACCGTGAACCAAAGCCACATAACGTCTATTTACTGTTCTATTTTTTAATTGTTCGGATAAGTGCCTATGCGCAAAATCGTTTTTAGCAAGCATCAAAAGCCCCGTTGTATCCTTATCTATTCTATGAACAACCCCTGGTCTAACGCTAGCGTTTTTTTCGCAAGTAAAATACTCACTATTATTTAGATGATACATAATAGCATTAACTAAAGTGCCAGAATAGTTGCCAATAGCAGGATGAACAACCATCCCTCTTTCCTTATTAACAACAATTAAATCATCATCTTCGTATACAATATTTATTGGAATATCTTCTGCTACGATTTCTATATCTTCTTTTTCAGGAATATTAAGCTCTATAAAATCATTAGGACTAAGTTTAACGTTCTTTTTAACAGGTTTAGAGTTAAGCAAAACATCGCCATCTTTTATAAGACTTTGAATCTTACTCCTAGACAAAAGAGGCAAGTTACCCGCCCCTTTTTCACAAAGTTCTTCGAAAATATATTTATCTATTCTTACGGGCTCATCTATATTTGTAACCCTTATGCTAATATTTTTTTCTTGCATTATTTCTCTACTGAATTTTCTATTGCCGATGAAAAATCTTCAAAAAAAGATATCATCGTTCTTTCCTGTTTAATCGAATACTTTTGTTCACTGAAAGAAAAAAGTTCTTCAACTTGTTTTCTTACTTCTTTTAATATTTCTTTACCGTAGTCATTTAATATAATAACAGTTCCTCTGCCATCTGTTTTAGACTTTTGTTTCTCCACAAGCCCAGATTTTAAAAGATACGAAACATTTGAATTAACCACCTTACGATTAATCTTACCTGCAAGAGAAATATTTTTTATAGATGAAGGATTTTCGTCTATAAACTCTAAAATTCTATACTGTAAAAAATCTAAAGAAACAACATCGTTGCCAAAAGGGCTTTCTAAATGCAACTTGTGAACGTTTAAAAGACACTTCATAAGCGCATCATTTAGAAGCATTTTACTTGTTTTAACATTTTTTGGTGCCACTTGTTCCATTTTTTTATAATTACCTCGCTTCTCCATTTAAATAGTAAGAAAGCAAAAATAAATCTTCTACTAAATGAACATTTTTAACAGCAATATGTTCTCCAACTTTTAAATCCACTAAAGCAAAGTTGAATAAAGCCTTTACTCCACCTTTTTCTAATACTTCAGCAATTCGTTGGGCTTCTTTGCTATTTACGCAAATATATGCTATATCTATTGAATTTTCATTTAAAAAGTCTTCTAACGCTTCATCTGGTAAAACTTCAACGCCACCAAATTTGCAGCCTATTAAGTCTGGATTATTTTCAAACATAGCTTTTAAATTAAAACCACTATTTTTGAATCCTTCGTGCTTAGCCATTGCCTGACCAATATTACCAGCACCCACAATTATTGTATTATATTCTACGCCTAAGCCTAATATTCTCTCTATTTCGACTAAAAGCTCACTAACTTTATATCCGTAACCTTGTTGACCAAAACCACCAAAGTTGTTAAAGTCCTGTCTTACTTGCGATGCTGTGGAATCTAGCATCTCACTAAGTTCTTTAGATGAAATTCTTTCCACTCCCTTTTCTTTAAGATATCCCAAATATCTGTAATATTTAGGCATTCTAGCAATTACTGCTTTTGATATTCTATCACTCATCAGAACCTCCTTTTTTGTGATTATACCACGCTTAATATAACTTATGCAAGTTTTTAACAAACTTAATTCAAGTTATGTAATCTTAACAAACTAAAAGAGAGACTAAACTAAGCCTCTCTTATTCTGATAAAATATATTTATTTTTACTTGTTATATGGCATTAAAGCAACAACTCGAGAACTTTTAATCGCTGTTGTTAACTTACGTTGGTGCTTAGCACAAGTTCCTGTTACTCTTCTTGGTAAAATTTTACCTCTATCTGAAGTATATCTTTTTAGTAATGCCACATCTTTATAATCTATTTTTTCTATTTTGTCTGCACAAAATCTGCAAACTTTTTTTCTATTATTTGGTTTCTTTTTAAAAGCCATTTCATTAATCCTTTCATATTTAAAAACTATGCTAAATTTAAAATTATATTAAATCATTAAAATTAAATCATTAAAAAGGCAAATCAGCCATGTCATCTACAACTGGAAATGATGAGTCATCAAAGTCATTTGACATTTGGTCTATTAAGCCAGAATCCGAAGTGCCTCCAAAAGCAGAATTTGATTGATTATCAGCTTGCGGAGCAAAACCAGAATTATTCTGCGAATAATTTCCGCCAGAACCTCCTATGCTTTCAACGTTTTCAGCATTTATACTTGTTGAATATCTACGGTTTCCATTTTCATCAGTAGTAGCGTAAGTTTCTATTCTACCTTGAATAGCAACATTGCTGCCTTTTCTAAAATAATTTTGAGCATATTCAGCCTGTCTGCCCCAAGCTACTATCCTTATAAAATCAGCAGTAGGCTTTCCTTCAGCTTCAAACTGACTTCTTCTTGCTCTTGAAAGTCTTTTATCAACAGCAATAGTAAAGCTACACATCATATTTCCTGTACTTTGTATAAATTTAGTTTCTGGATCTCTAACTAATCTACCAGATAAAACTACATTATTCATAATTAAATCCTTTCGAAGAAATTAATCTCTACTTGTAGTCATATAACGTAAAACGTCATCACTTATTTTTAGATTTCTTTCTAACTCTTTTGGTAAAGTTGGTTCAGATTCAAACTCAATCAATACGTAGTAGCCTTCTTTTAGCTTTTGAATTTCATAAGCTAGTTTTTTAACGCCCCACTCGTCAACTTTTTCTACTTTACCCTCTTTTTCAATTATTCCTTTAAATTTTTCTAAAAGAGCATTTCTAGAATCGTCTTCAAGCGTGTTGCGCAAAACGATTAATGTTTCGTACTTCCTCATTTTATACCTCCTGTGGACAAATTTCGACTTTGTAAGCCTATCTTACAAAGTAGGAAGTTATCTTTTCCAAGTGCTAATTATAGCACTTTATACTGCAATAGTCAACAATTTATTCTACCGTAACAGACTTAGCAAGATTACGTGGTTTATCAACGTCGTTGTCTCT
>PDWI01008010.1_pt1 | contig 12573 bp, 12 predicted proteins | sample 1430891 | NCBI WGS metagenome assembly PDWI01 (sample SAMN01162508, study PRJNA174530) | Oral metagenome, whole genome shotgun sequencing project. | biome: Marine environment; feature: Marine mammal; material: Swab sample of the gingival sulcus; isolation source: swab sample of gingival sulcus... | reverse complement strand
CGGAAATGGGTATGTTTTAACAGGAAATAGTGCCGAATTTTTAGACCCTGTTTTCTCTTCTGGTGTTGCTTTTGCTACAACATCAAGTTTATTAGCAGCTAAGTTAATAGAAAAAACATTAAACAAGCAACACGTAGATTGGGAAGAAGAATACACTAAACACATTAAATATGGTGTTGATGTTTTTAAATCTTATATCAACGAATGGTATAATACGAATTTACAAAAATTATTTTTCCATCAACCTGAAAACCCTCAGATAAAGAGAAAAATATGTGCAGTTTTGGCAGGTTATGTTTGGGACGAAACAAATCCTTTTGTCAAAAAACACAGCAGAGCGGTTTCTTCGATGGCTCATATGTTAGATAATGAGTAATTTATGAATTTAGCAACATGATTACAGCAAAAAAAATATATAAAAATTACGGTGAGGTTGAAATTTTAAAAGGAGTTGATTTAACAATAAATAAAGGTGAAATTGTTGCGATTGTAGGTGCATCTGGGGCTGGAAAAACAACGTTATTGCAAATTTTAGGAACACTTGATAAACCAAGTAAAAATTATGAACTTTCAATAAATAATGTAGATATTTCTACGTTAAATGATACTGATATTTCAAAATTTAGAAATGAACATATCGGATTTATTTTTCAATTCCATCAATTATTACCTGAATTTACAGCTCTAGAAAATGTTTGTATTCCAGCGTTTATAGGTGGAAAGGACAAAAGAGAAACTGAGAAAAAAGCAAAAGAGCTATTATCTTTTTTAGGTTTATCACATCGAGAAAACAACAAACCAAATCAGCTTTCTGGAGGAGAGCAACAGCGTGTTGCGGTGGCTCGAGCTTTAATCAATAATCCTGCTGTTATTTTTGCAGATGAGCCTTCTGGAAACCTTGATTCCGAATCTGCAGAGAATTTACACAAACTATTTTTTGAACTCCGTGATAAGTTTAGTCAAACTTTTGTCATCGTGACACATAACAAAGATTTAGCAAAAATGGCTGACCGAACTTTAATAATGAAAGACGGTGTAATTGTTGATGATTAATTATGAAAAAATCTGAACTTAAAGAATTTTTAGACGATAAGGCTGATAAATACGAAAATTTTGATTTTATAAAAGACGACCCTATTCAAATTCCGCATTCGTTTTCAAAGAAAGAAGATATTGAAATTTCAGGTTTTTTGTCAGCAACTATTGCTTGGGGAAAACGCCAAATGATTATCCGAAATGCTAAAAAAATGATGGAATTAATGGATAATTCACCTTACGATTTTGTTATAAATCATGAGTCAAAGGATTTAGAAAATTTTGATGGATTTGTTCACAGAACTTTTAATGCTGATGATTTTCGCTATTTTATAAAGGCATTACAAAATATTTATAAAAATCATAAGGGATTGGAAAATGTACTCGCAATAAAAGATAATTCCGACAATTACAAAAATGCGATTGCTAATTTTAAAACGATTTTTTTTGAATTAGAACATTTACAACGAACAGAAAAACACGTTTCAAATCCGCTGAAAAATTCGGCTTCAAAGCGAATTAATATGTATTTACGTTGGTTAGTTCGCTCAGCCGATAAAGGTGTAGATTTAGGAATTTGGAAAACACATAATCCTAAAAATTTGCACTGTCCGTTAGATGTTCATACAGGAAATGTCGGGCGAAAACTCGGCATCATCACTCGCAAACAAAACGACTGGAAAACACTTGAAGAATTAGATCAAACCCTACGAGAATTTGACCCAAAAGACCCAGTAAAATATGATTTTGCTCTGTTTGGTCTAGGTATTTTCGAAAAGTTTTAGTCCAAATGATTTTTCAATAATTCCAATGCTTTTTGAACGGTTTTTTCAATTACTTTTTCTCGTGATTCCTTGAAATTCAATTCAAAAACTTCTGTTTTTTCATCAGATGAAATTCCTACAAAAACTTGTCCCACATTTGTAGTATTGACATCGGTTGTCGGACCTGCGTTTCCTGTTATTGAAATTCCGAAATTGGTCGCTGTTTTCTCTCGAACTGAAATCGCCATAAATTCAGCAACTTGTTTACTAACAACAGAATACGCATCGATTAATTTCACAGGAACACCCAATAATTTTTGTTTTAATTCAGCAGAATAGGTTATAAAACCGCCTTTGTAATATTGTGATGCTCCTGAAACAGAAATAATGGTTGATGCTAATTTTCCACCTGTCATACTTTCTGCTGTCGAAACAGTTAAATTTTTAGATTTCAGCAACTTGCCGATTGTTTCTTCAATAGTCATTGTTTAGTTTTTTATAAATTTGTTCGACTTGTTTTTGTGTTTCTGTAAGTTCAATATTTTCAATGATATAATTCGAGCTCATTATCTTTTTTGCATCACTCCATTGATTTTTCATTCTAGCTAACACTTGTTCTTTCGAATTGTTATCACGTTGCATCACACGCTCTAATTTCACATCAATCGGAGCTGTTACAGTGATAATTTTATTACATATTTTATCATTCCCTATTTCAAATAAAATAGCGTTTTCATATAATATTATTTTACCCTTATTTTTTTGTATAAATGTTTGAAAATGTTCATGAACCACAGGATGAACAATCGCATTTAAAGTTGCTAATTTTTCTTTATTTTTAAAGACAATATCTGCTAAAAAAGTCCTATTTAGTTGATTGTTTTTATAAACCTCTTCGGAAAATTCATTTATCAAAGCTAATTTAATTTTCTCAGATGAATTCATTAGCTTTTTTGCCTCAATATCAGCAAAATATCCAACTACATTTTCAAATTTTAGAAACATTTCTACTACCGTAGATTTTCCGCTCCCTATACCGCTCGTAATTCCGACAACCATTATTTTACAATTAAGAAATCTATTTTTTCAGGAACAATTCTGACCTTGGAAATTATGTTTGGCTTCTTTTTTAATTGAAGCGATAAATATGACAAACCATTGTCTTTTGAGAATTTATAATCTGCTTCCACATGAAATAAATCAGGTGTTATTTTATTAAAATTTTGCAAAGCAACTTTAAAAAATACCTTGACTTTATTAGGATATGTTGTTATATTTTCATCTCCAAGATTTTTAATTTCTATAGGAAGCTCAAATTGTCCTTCTGTGAATTTATCAACTTTTACAGTAACCATTACTTCCTTAAGATTTGATTTTATCTTACTTGGAAAAACAATCGGAACTTTACGGTTTATATTCTCTGACACATCATTTATTGTTTGATGAGCCAGCTTAACTGCATTAATTTTATCAAGATTTATTTGCGTTCCAGAAATATATATAGAATCAGGAGCTAGCTGTATTTCTGTGCTATCAAAACCGAGTTTATAATTTAATGAAAGATCAGGGATAATTTGAACTTTTTTGGTTTTTAATGTTCCTAATGAAAAAGCTAATCTATCTCCTACATCTTTAACAACTAATCCTTTAGATAACTGCTTTTGTATTTGTCTTGAAAGTAATGAAGATGATAAATAATACCAATTTCCTTCTTGATGAATGATGTTTTTTAAAGAAACATTCACTTTTTTTTGTGAAAATTTAGCCGAAAATAAACTAAACCCACTACCTTTTACCTCAATACTTAAGCTTCCTTTTGGTGGAATATTATAGGTTTTATTTTGAGGTAAATCAACATATTCTAAATCAATAACCATATCTTGAATATAAGTTCTTGACATGTTCATAATCAACCATATAAAAACAGAAATAACAAGAAAAACCAAAAATGATTTTGAAACTTTCATAACTATTAAATTAACCTAAATATGCTTCTAAACTAGCCTTTATAAAGTCTACAAATAAAGGATGAGGATTTTGCACAGTACTCTTATATTCAGGATGATATTGAACTGCTACAAACCATTTATGAGACGGAATTTCTACAACCTCTACCAATCCTGTTTTAGGGTTAATTCCTGTTGATTTTAATCCAGCTTTCTCCAATTGACTTTTATACTTATTGTTGTATTCATATCGATGGCGATGGCGTTCGCTGATTAATTCAGTTTTATATGCATCAAAAACTTTAGAATCTTTTTCTAACAAACAATCCCAAGCACCAAGGCGCATTGTTCCGCCCTTATCTGTCACCTCTTTTTGCTCTTCCATCAGATTAATAACAGGTTCCGTAGTCTTAGCGTTCATTTCTGTAGAGTTTGCTTTCTCCAAACCTAAAACATTTCGTGCGTATTCAATTACAGCCATTTGCATTCCTAAACAAATTCCTAAAAACGGAATATTATTTTCACGTGCGTATTGTACAGCTTTTATTTTACCTTCAATACCTCTATTTCCAAACCCTGGAGCAACTAAAATTCCATTAACTCCCTCTAATTTTTCCTCTACATTTTCAGGAGTTAATTCTTCTGAATGTATCCAGCGTACTTTTACCTCGGTATGATTTGTAGCCCCCGCATGTATAAATGCTTCTGTAATAGATTTATATGAATCATGAAGTTCTACATATTTACCAATTAAGCCAATTTCAATAGTATATTTTGGGTTTTTAAATCGTTCTATAAAATTATTCCATTCTTTTAATTTTGGTTGACGAGACGTAGATAAATTCAAATGCTCTAAAACCACTTTATCTAAACCTTCATCAAACATCAAATTAGGAACATCATAGATTGTTTCCGCATCCAAAGACTGAATAACATGTTCTTTTTTAACATTGCAGAATAATGCCAATTTACGTTTAATATCAGAGCTCAATTTTCGATCACAACGGCAAACCAAAACATCAGGAGCTACTCCGCTTTGCATTAACATTTTTACAGAATGTTGTGTGGGTTTGGTTTTCAGTTCTTTGGCAGCCGCTAGATATGGAACTAATGTTAAATGAATAATAACAACATTTTCTTCGCCAAGTTCCCATTGTAATTGGCGTACTGCCTCCACATAAGGTAAAGATTCTATATCGCCAATTGTTCCACCTATTTCCGTAATAACGATATCAAAATCTCCTGTTTTCCCAAGAATTTGAACTCTATTTTTTATTTCATCTGTAATATGCGGAATCACTTGAACTGTTTTTCCTAGAAATTCTCCTTTTCGCTCTTTTTCGATAACAGACTGATAAATTCTCCCTGTGGTTACATTATTTGCTTGAGATGTAGGTACATTTAAAAAGCGTTCATAGTGCCCTAGATCTAAATCAGTTTCTGCTCCGTCATTAGTTACATAACATTCACCATGTTCATACGGATTTAAAGTTCCTGGATCAATATTGATGTATGGATCTAATTTTTGGATTGTTACTGAATATCCTCTTTCTTGAAGCAATTTTGCTAAGGAAGCTGCGATAATTCCTTTTCCTAAGGAAGAACTAACGCCTCCTGTTACAAAAACATATTTTGTATTTGTCATGTTATCTAGGTTTGTGCAAAAATATAAAGTCTGAACATCACAAACAATTAAAAATGATAAAAAATTTTATTCATATGAATAAATGTTGAAAAAATTATTTATATTGATTTCAATTTGAAAAAATATTTTTACTTTTACAGTTTAAATTAAACTTATATTTTTAAAGTCATGAAAAATCTGAAAATCATTTATTTATTAAACTTAATACTACTATCTTTATTTTTTAATTCTTGTTCTAACACTCCTTCAACATTAAAGTGTGTGCCAGAATCAACACCTTACGTTTCGATTACAAATGTGGGTTCGCTATTGAAAAAAGGGCATTTAGATAGTATGGAAAAACTAGAAGAATTTCGTTCTTTTAAACGCCTTGAACGATTAAGCAAAGAAGATCGTGATGCTCGAAATTTCCTTAATGAATTTAAAGAAGACCCAAGAATAACAGGAATTAATTTGTTTGGAGATGTAATTTCATTCCCTTATATTTTATCTGAAAGAACTTTCTTTGTTTGTAACACTTTTGAACTTAAAGACGCTGATAAATTTAAGGATTTTGTAGAAAAAATACTCAAAAAAGGTCACGAAAAATACGAAACTAACAAAAAAAATGGTTTAGAATATTTTTTAATCGGGAAAGGAAAATATACAAGCTTTATTGTAGGCTGGGATAAAAACAGAGCCTTAATAATGACTGGAAGCGGTCGAGATGCAAATATCGAAGAAGAATTTGTCGATTTGATGACGCTAAAAGAGGATAAATCAATCTTAAAAAACAAATCTTTTAAAGAATTTTTATCAGACAGAAAAGATGTGAGCATGTGGTTTTCTCTGAAAAATTTAGATAAATCTATTGATATTGTTAAATATTATCCGAGAGAATTAAGAGCGTCCTTATTAGATGCCTTGGAAAAAGGATACGCTGTTTCAGCTCATTTAAGCTTTGAAAATGACCAAATCAAACTTTCAAGTAAAATTCTTTCTAATAAAGAACTCGATTTAAATAAATTTTACAACGATAAATTTAATTCTGATGTCTTAAAATATCTTCCAAATAAAAGTTATTTTGTTGCAAGTGGGTCTTTGGCGACAGATAAAATATACGATTATTTTAAAGACATGGAGATTATTCGACCTACGATGGAAGATGAATTTAAAAAAGAATTCAATATTGATTCAAAAGAACTTGCAACTTGTTTTAAAGGAACAGGTGTTTTTAATGTTCATGGTTATGACAAAATATCATACACTTATTTAGGATATGGTTATAAATTCGATGAAACGAAAGCCGAAAAAATTGAGCCAATCGTATTAGAAAAAGGTAAAATCTATTTAAATTTTGAGGAAATAGAGCGATTAAATAAAGGAGAAAATGTTGGAATTTATGGAGATACTTCTATAAATATTAAAAATGTTCTTGAAAAAGGTGGAAATTTAGATACCGCAATCGAAAATAAAATTCCTGTTAACACTTACAAAGGTGGATTAGATTTTGGAAGATACGTACCAAGAACAAAAGAAAAAGAAATGCCTTTATTCGCTTTTGTTACGGACTTAAACGATTCAAGTAAATTGAAAACCCTTTTTAATAATGAAAAAGTACAAAAGGGATTTGCTAAAAAAGATGGTTATTATCAGTTACATGATAATGATTTAATTTATATTTCTTTTAATGACGATGCTCTATTGGTAACTAATGATTTAGAGGTAATTAATAAATTTAAAAAAGGTGGTTTTTCAGATGATTTAAGCGATATTGAAATTGCATCTGATTTAAAAAATAATCTTGCTTTTATGAATTTAAATCTTAATTTTGATAGTTATCCAGAAACGATCAAAAAGTTATTAAAGGACAAATCAACTATTTCAATGGGAATTAAAGCATTTATGGATTTTTCTAAAAATATAGAGATGAAAGTCATCGATAGCAAAAATTCTGAAATAGTATTAAAAACAGAAAACACAGAAGAAAATAGTTTATACAATCTTCTTAAATTAATTGATAATCAAATAGGGAATTTAAGATGATTTCAGAGTTAAAAAATATAGATGTAAAAGCCTTAATTCCACAAAAATCTCCTTTTGTGATGATTGATAAATTAATTGATTTTTCACAAACAAAAATCACAGCAGGACTGACGATTTCAGAGGGGAATTTATTTTCTCATAACGGATTTTTTACAGAGCCGGGACTGATTGAACATATGGCTCAATCAGTGGCATTGCATACGGGTTGCGAGTATTATTTAAGAAATGAAGACGCTCCAACGGGTTATATCGGGGCGATTAAATCTGTAAAAATTGACCGATTGCCAAAAGTTGGTGCAGACTTACAAACAAAAGTAACTATCTTGCAAGAATTTATGGGTGTTACTTTGGTAAATATAAAAGTATTTGACCAAAACGAAGAAATTGCAAGTGGAGAAATGAAAACTGTAATAGCAAAAGATTGAAAAATACAACCATTGACATAAAGAAATTTTTACCACACCGACTATCAATGCTGATGGTTGATGAAGTTGTGTCTATTGATGATGAGAATGTTACGACAAAATTTGAAATAAAATCAGATTGTATTTTTGTAGAAAATGGCAAAATGCAGGAGGTTGGACTTATTGAAAATTCTGCACAAACTTGTTCTGCCATTGTTGGAAAAAGTTATTTTGACGAGGACGACACACAAGGACATTCTAATAAATTAGTAGGGTTTATCAGTGCGATAAAAAGTGTAAATATCTACGATTTACCCGCTGTGGGCGATGAAATTACAACGCATTCCGATTTAATCAGTAAATTTGATGCGGAAAATTACACCATTTGTACGATGAATTGTGAAACTCAAAACAAAGGTGAAAAAATTGCCGAATTTGTGATGAATTTGTTTATTCAGGAGGTCAATTAAAATTCTAATCAAAATGAAAGAAAAAAAACTCATACAAGCATTGGGATTTATACCAAAAGAAAACACTTCGGGTATATTCCATAAAAAGTATAATAATTATACTATCGAAGTTGATTTTGATGGTAAAACGATTAATTTTGGAGAAAAGATAACAGCAGGACGAGAAACAATACAAAATTTTTCTCAGGCTGAAAACTGGGTTGTGTTGGAATGTGTAGATAGATTACTTGAAAAAGGCTACAAACCTCAAAACATCGTTTTAGAAAAAAAATATACCGTAGGACACGGAGCAAGTGGTGGCTGGTTAGATATTTTAGTTACTCGTAATGATGGTTCAGCCTATTTAATGATTGAATGCAAAACTTGGGGAAAAGAATTTGACAAAGAGTTTAAAAAATTAAACAAAGACGGAGGGCAGTTGTTCACCTATTTTCAGCAGGATAAAGATGCTGAAATCATTATGCTTTATGCCTCTGAATTGAATAACAATAAAATTCAGTACAGAAATGAAATTATCAAAATTGAAGAAGATTACAAACAAACAAGTAATGTAAAAGACTTATTTGAGCGTTGGAATAAACAAACCAAAACAAACGGAGTTTTTGACAGTTGGACAACGCCTTACGAGTTTAAAAGTAAAGCCTTAACAAGAAACGACCTCAAAGCCTTAAAACAAGAGGATAGCAGTTATATTTTTAATCGTTTTTTAGAAATTTTACGTCACAATGTTGTTTCTGATAAACCAAACGCGTTTAATAAAATATTTACACTATTCCTGTGTAAAATTGTAGATGAAGACCGAAACGAAAACGAACAACTTCATTTTCAATGGCTTGAGGGAAAAGACAATCACATTTCATTTCAAAAACGATTAACAGACCTTTACAACAGAGGAATGTTAGAACTTTTAGAAAAAAAAGTAACCGATGTCAGCGATGATGAATTTGACAAACGATTTGCACAGGTAGATGACAAATACAAAGAGCAATTTCAAGATATACTAACTGAAATTCGCTTAAAAAAGAACAACGAATTTGCTATAAAAGAAGTCTATGACGATACTTCTTTTAATGAAAATGCCAAAGTTGTAAAAGAAGTTGTAGAATTATTACAACCGTATCAAATTCGTTATAATTATCGTCAACAATTTTTGAGTGATTTCTTTGAATTACTTTTAACTACTGGGTTAAAGCAAGAATCAGGGCAGTTTTTCACACCTGTTCCGATTGCTCGTTTTATTATCAGAAGTTTGCCTATTTTAGAAATTACAAATCAAAAAATAGAGCAAGGAAACAAAAACGACTTATTACCTACAATAATTGACTATTCGGCAGGAAGTGGGCATTTCATCACTGAATCAATGGAAGAAGTACAAAAACATATTGATTCATTAGATGAGAAAAAATTCACACCTACAACGAAAAGAGCAGTAAAAAAATGGAAAGAAGACCAGTTTGATTGGGCAGAAGACTATATTTATGCCATAGAAAAAGATTATCGTTTGGTAAAAACAGCAAAAGTAAGTTGTTATTTACACGGTGACGGATTGGCAAAAGTTATCCACGGCGACGGTTTAGGTGATTTTTCAACTTCTACCGAGTTTAAAGACTTATTAAAAGAAACGGATAAAACTTATCCACAAGATAACAAACAATTTGATGTAATTGTTTCAAATCCTCCGTATTCTGTTTCAGCATTCAAAGGGCAAATGGATGCAAGAGTTTCAGATAAAGGGTTTGATTTATATAATGGATTAACTGACCAGAGTAGTGAAATAGAATGTTTATTTGTTGAACGCACCAAACAACTATTAAAAGACGGTGGTGTCGCAGGTATTATTTTGCCTAAATCTATTTTGGATAAATCTGGTATCAACATACAAACAAGAGAAATTATTTTTAAATATTTTGATATAATTGCAATTACTGAAATGGGAGGCAATACTTTTATGGCAACAAATACTAATACTGTTACTCTCTTTTTAAGACGCAAAAATAATGCAGATTGGCTCAATATTCAGGCATCGGTAGAAAAACTTTTTGTAAATCAACAAGATGTAACCATTAACGGAATTGAAAAACCATTACAGAAATATATCGACTATGTTTGGGAAGATATTTCATTTGAAGATTATGTATCATTATTGCAGAAAAAACCGAATGAAAAAATCCAAAAACACGAAATTTTTACAGAATACAACAAAATAAAAGTTAAAAAAGAGGAAGAAAAACTTGCTAAAATAATTGAGTTAGAAAAAGAAAAACTACTATATTTTATTTTAGCCTATAATCAAAAAGTTGTTTTAGTAAAAACAGGACAAAAAACCAAAGAAAAGCAATTTTTAGGCTATGAATTTAGCAATCGTAGAGGTAGTGAGGGCATACATCCAATACAAAGAAGTAAAACAATAGATGATTGCACACAATTATACGACCCCACTATTTTTGACAACCCAAAAAAAGCAAGCACTTATATTTATAAAGCCTTTGCAGAAAATAAATTTGATTGTGAAATTTCTGAAAACTTAAAAGATAATGTCAGTTATCAAAATTTAATTGATATGATGACATTTAACCTTTCATATTTTGATAAAAGTCTTAATTTGAATGAAAAGACAGAAATAAGCATTGAAACTAAATGGAATTCAGAAAAATTAGGAGAGATTATTAATTTAACAAAAGGAGTTACTTATTCAAAATCAGCACAAACTTTTGATAAAACTAGTATTATTATTTTACCTGCTGACAATATCTCATTAAAAGGTGAATTAATAATTAAAAAAGAGATATATTTAGTAGAAGATTTTAATATTGATGACAACAAACGGTTACAGAAAGATGATATTTTTATGTGTTTTTCAAGTGGTAGTAAAAAACATTTAGGAAAAGTTACTTTTATTAATGAAGACACTAATTATTATGCTGGTGGTTTTATGGGAATTATTAGAGCAAAAAAGGAAAAGGTACTTCCAAAATATATTTTCACTCTCCTTAATTCTTTATTAAGGGATGCTATAAGAGAAACAGCGATAGGTTCTAATATAAATAATTTATCAAATATTATAAAGCATATAAAAGTACCTTTACCTCCTTTATCTATTCAAAAAGAAATTGTAACAGAAATAGAACAATTAGAAGAGAAATCAAAAAAAGTTGTTATTAAAGATATTGATGAGTTAAAAGAAAAAATTTTAAAAAAATATTTAGAATGACAGCAATTGAAACCAAAATTCATAAGTCTTTACAAACAAATAAACTTAATCCTGAAATTTTAGGTGAGCGATATTGGTATAATTATTTTATTTCTGTTATTGAGTTAGTTTGGGTAAGAAATAACCATAATGGTTATAAAATAGAAGTTTATTCTGATGAAACTAAAATGGAGCATTTAACTACTGTAATTTTTAAAAACATTAGAAACAAAACTTGCTAAAATTCCACAACAAAAAGAACAAGTTTTGAAAAAATATTTATAGAAATAAATCAAGGAAAGCAAAAAAATGCAAAAAAAAGACGTCCCACAAGATAAAAGCACACTATCTTCAAAAAACATCAAAGAACTTTGTTACGCTGTTGATGAAAATGGGGAATATACCACCGAATTAAGTACTGGTTGGGAGCCGAAAACGATTGCTCTTTCAAAGGCTCTTGAAGATATTGAAGAGCGAGTTTCCGAGGCAAAACAGCGTGTAAAAGACGGAAAAACAAGCCCTATTGAATATTATATGGAATTACACCGAATGGATTTACCGATTTTAGCAAGTTATGTCGGAATGTGGAAATGGCGTGTAAAACGACACTTTAAACCGAGTGTTTTTAAAAAATTATCAATTAAAATTTTAGAAAAATATGCCTCAGTTTTTGAAATTTCTGTGGAAAAATTAAAAAATATCGAAGATTAATGAAGATAGATTTCACACATTATCAATCAGCACATTGTGAAAACGGAGTAGTTTCAAACCTATTGAAAAATAAGGGTTATGACAATATTACAGAACCTTTGGTTTTTGGTATTGGATCTGGTTTGTTTTTTGTTTACCTTCCATTTCTAAAAGTAAATCACGCACCAGCGATTAGTTACCGCCCGATGCCAGGATTTATTTTTAAGCGTTTTGCAAAGCGAACGGGAATGAAAATCAAACGCTACAAATTCAAAAATCATAAAAAAGCACAACTAACACTTGATAAAGAATTAGAAAACAACAACCCAGTCGGATTACAAGTTGGTGTATATCATCTGACTTATTATCCTGATGAATATCGTTTTCATTTTAATGCTCATAAT
>PDWI01008009.1_pt1 | contig 12573 bp, 8 predicted proteins | sample 1430891 | NCBI WGS metagenome assembly PDWI01 (sample SAMN01162508, study PRJNA174530) | Oral metagenome, whole genome shotgun sequencing project. | biome: Marine environment; feature: Marine mammal; material: Swab sample of the gingival sulcus; isolation source: swab sample of gingival sulcus... | reverse complement strand
ATTCGTCGCCATTGTTTCGCATTCTTCCGCATCACGGATGGACTTCACACCACCCATCATATTGTACACTTTAAATCCTTTTTGCTTCAAAATACGCTCGGCAATATATCCACGAAGTCCAATGGCACACACGGTCACATAAGTAATATTCTTATCAAGTTCATCGAGGCGGTTTCGAAGCTGAGTAAGAGGAATCGCCGCAGAATCCTTCATCTGATAAACCAATAACTCTTCTTCTTCACGAATATCCAAAAGCTGAATCTTATCGCCCATTTTTTCTTTCATTTCCTGATACTCAGAAACTTTAACTGGCTCTGTAAGACCTTCCAACACATTCGCTCCGACGTAACCGAGCATATTCACTGGATCTTTTGCTGATGAGAACGGTGGCGCATAGGCAAGCTCTAATTTTTGCAAATCATAAACTGTCGCACCGAAATTAATTGCGGTCGCAATAACATCAACACGCTTATCCACGCCTCTAAAACCAATTACCTGAACCCCAAGGACTTTACCTTTCATATCATAGATAAGTTTCAAAGTAAGTGGAAGCGCACCTGGATAATACCCCGCACTTGATTTCGGATGAATAATACTCACCATATAATCTTTTTTGTACTCTTTTCCGTTTCGATTGAGCATTTTTTCGTTAAGTCCAGTGCTACCAGCATGCAAATCAAACACTTTCGCAATACTTGTACCCTGCGTACCACGATACTCCTCTGGCTTCATACCAAGTACATTGGCGCATAGAAGTCGTCCTTCCTTATTCGCAGGACCAGCTAGTGGAACCACCGTACGACCACCAGTATTGAAATCGGTAACCTCTACAATATCCCCTGCTGCATAAATATTATCATGCGATGTCTTCATTTTACTATCAACGACAACCGCACCGCGCTGGTTGAGCTCAAGTCCTGCTTCTTTCGCAAGTTTCGTATTTGGACGAACACCAATCGAAAGCATAATCAAATCTGCCTCAATCTCTCGTCCTGTATTTAGTTTAACCACTTTTCCATTATTCTGAATGGATTCCAGCCCCTCGCCTAGATACAAATTAACGCCGTTAAGTCGCATATGATTTTCCAAAATCATCGCCATATCTTTGTCAAACGGCGCCATCACTTGATCTGCCATTTCGACAAGCGAAACATCAATACCTCGCTCTACTAAGTTTTCAGCCATTTCCACGCCGATAAATCCGCCGCCGACAACAACCGCTGTCTTTGGATCATTCTTTTCAATATAGTCGTATACGTGGTCTGTATCGTCCATATTCCAAAGCGTGAACACATTCGAACTGCGAATTCCCTCAAGCGGAGGAACAATTGGATTCGAACCTGTTGACACTACAAGCGCATCATAGCTTTCTTCATATTCGCTACCATCTTCGTGATTTTTCACTTTTACCTTATTGTTTTCCTTATCAATGCTGAGAACCTCTGACATTAGACGAACCTGCACATTGTACTTCGATTCAATGTCCTGCTTAGTAGAAACCAAAAGTGATTTTCTATGACTTATCACACCGCCAATGTAATAAGGCAATCCACAGTTGGCAAACGAAACGTGTCCCCCTTTTTCAAACAGTATAATCTCTGCATCTTCATTCAATCGACGCATTCTCGCCGCAGCAGTAGCTCCCGCTGCAACACCACCCACAATAAGAATCTTTTTACTCATTTTCCCTCCAGTTTAATGTTGTGACCACTATATTTTTTACCATTTCATTGCTTATTGAATAATAGGAACTCGTACCCTCTTTTCTCAGACGAACAATCCCCAAATCCTTTAACTTTCTGAGATTTTGAGAAATCAAAGGCTGAGACGCTCCTGTACAACCCTGTATATCAGAAACTTTAAGCTCCCCTTCACTGCATAACTTCCCCAAAACACAAAGCCTGACAGGATTCCCTATCGCCTTTAACAACTCCGCTTTCTTATAAATCGTATCAATATACTCTTTATCCATATCTTCTCCCATCGTACTTTGTCAACACAATGAAAAATATCTTAACATCGATACCCCCATTGATATAACGGTAGCCATAAGATACCCTTCACTCGAAGGGTATCTATATATAATAATATTGTTATATATTAATTGTAACTGCAACCAAGAACTTTGTCAAGAAAAACACTGGTCAATAATTATACTAGCCTCAAATAAGTGGTATAAAATGTTAAGCTTTAGCAGAATTTTTCACCTACACCATGACCCAGTGCATTCCAAATTCTCTATCCCTTCTACCCTCTTCAAAGAAATAGTAAAATTTGAGAATAGTATGAAATTAGTATTAGAGGTTCTCTCCAAGTAACATTTTCTGTTTTCTTAAAAACGGAATGTACACCATCACCGAAATAATAAGTGTCAAAAAATCTGCCACAGATTGTGACATCATAACGCCCCACTCCATGTAGAATCGAGAGAGCAAAATAATCGAAGGAATCAGCAAAAGCCCCTGTCTGAGAATCGAAAATAAAAGCGCCGCCTTTCCGTTGCCAATTGCTTGATAGACGATGGCAATCGTATTGGAAATCGAAGTAAACACAATACCAAACGCCATAAAACGAAGGGTAATCACACTAAAATCCACAACCTGAATTTGATCGGTAAACACCGTCACAATAGGTCTTGCAAGCACAAATAGAAGTCCACCACCAATCAGCGCACCTGTAAATGTCATTTTTAGACCATACTTTTGTGCAGCGAAAAGTCGCTCTTTGTTCTTTGCGCCGAAATTGTAGCCAACCACCGGCTGAATACCCTGACCCATACCAAAAATAAAGAATAGCGGAATCGTCACCGCCTTCATCGAGATACCGATTGCCGAAAGTAGGTACTCTCCGCCCACACGGGTGGCACTTTGATTTAAAACGCCCATCGAAACACTAAAGAGCAACTGTCTGAAAAATGTTGGGAGTCCAATTTTAAACACTTCTCTATAAATCTCTGTATCGAACCTGAAATGTCTTATCCCAAAATCAATCACCGTCTTTTTTCTGAGGTAAAAAGACCACAAAATACTGCAAGATATTCCTTGAGAAATCATTGTTGCAAGCGCTGCGCCTTCGACCCCCATATCCAACGCAAAAATAAAAATTGGATCCAAAATAATATTTAAAACAGTACCACCAACCATACCAATCATAGAGAATTTAGCACTGCCCTCTGAGCGAAGGGCATTATTAAACACCATACTTGGAACGACAAAAATTGCCCCTATGATAATGTAGAAGCCATACTGCATGGAAAGCGCAATAATATCTTCTTTCGCACCAAATGTGAGAGCAATGGTACGCAAATTGAGCAAACAATAAATAATGTATAAAACCGCAACAAATAAAGCAGTAAACATCGAAGTCGCAAGCACCTCTTTCGCCCGCTCTTTTTTCTCCGCGCCAAGCAAACGTGAAATATAACTTCCTCCACCGACACCAAATGCCAGACCTATTGCAGATGCCAACATCATCACAGGGAAGATAACCTGAACTGCGGCAGCACCTTGGTAATTCCAGCGCGACACGAAAATAGTGTCTGCCACATTGTACAGACCCATTACCATAAATCCTATAATCGCCGGAATGGAAAGTTTATTTATCGCCTTTCCAATATCCATATCCCGAAGTATTTCAATTCTCTTATCTTCCATAATCCCTTCGTCGTTCCCCTTGTTTCATTATAATATTTATAATCCTCTAATCTACTAGTCTAAAATAATCTTTTTATCGAATTTCTAAAAGTAATTTCTCACCTTGGGCTTCGCTCCCTGCAGAATAGAAGTTTTTGTAGCCGCAGGCTACCTCAGCGAAGCTGGGAGCACGCTAGTGCAAAAAATTTCACGAACAGAGTGGCGTAAAAATGAGCCACGCGAAAAGAGTTCGAAATTATTTTAAAAATTCGCTTAAAATATATAATACAGCTCTTTAAAATGAGATTAGTGTAATTTTAACAATTCCCAAACTCATTTATCTCTTTCTACAAATGAGTCAATTTCTATGTTTCATAAAACATCTATTGACAATTTAGACTTTATTATTGTACCTTATTTGAAACTTGAAATCCAACAAAATACTCTATTTAATCTCTTAGGCACTTTAAAAATAATGATATCCAATATCATCTTTACTTTCCTTCACGTTTAATGCTATTCTCAAATAAAAATAACTCCTTTTCTCAAATTTCTAAATGCGAAATTTTAAAATTAGATTAATATAAACACCAACATTATTATTTAGAAATTTGAACCAGCTATTTAAACATATTTTATAAGAGGGCTTCGAAAAATTCAAAAAAGTTAAACACTATAAGAGATAAAGAATCTCTCCCTCTCCCGCTTAACTAGAGTGGTATTCCCAAAAAAATTCGTGTATGATATAAGCGGGGATTAGTGTTTGATAAAGCTTCACATTTTCCAATTAAGCAACTAATACTAAACCCATTTCTCAAAATTAACAAATTTTTCAAAGGGAGATATAATGAAAACACTAATAGCGTACAGCTCAGTAACAGGAAACACAAAAAAGCTCTGTGAGGGAGTTTATAATAATCTAAAAGAAGACCTTGACATCACAATTTCCACCGTGAAAGAAATGCCAAGCGCAGAGGATTTTGATACTGTAATAATTGGATTTTGGGTCGACAAGGGAACAGCAAACAAAGAGGCAAAAAAGGTCATTAAAAACATCAAAAACAAAAAAGTAATCCTACTTGGCACACTGGGAGCAGCCCCTGATAGTCCGCACGGTCAAAAGGTATTAAAAAACGTCGCTGAACTACCAGATAGCTCCAATGAATACCTTGGCGCTTTCATCTGTCGCGGTAAAGTGGATGAGAAACTAACAAATCGCATCAAATTTCTTCCGCTTCCTAAAAAAATAAAAGACCAAATGTATGAATCCAGCATAAATTCTCGCGAAACCAACGAAGACGACATCGCAAACGGAACCGCATTTGTAAAACCGCTACTAGCCTAATTTTAACTCACTTTCAAAAGATAAAATTATTGAAAGTTTTGAAAGTGGGATATATAATAGTTTCAAAAGATAAAAAATTTTAAAGTTTTGAAAGTGATATTTTAAAAATAGCATAAATCAAGGATTAAGGTAGGTTTTATATTTCTTTCCATCGTAGATAATAAAGCCGCTGTAATACGTAGAAAGCACGCAGGCAGGGCTATTTTTCACCGCCTGAATAAAGTCATCCGACGGAAGTCCATACTTTGTCGAATGAGATACCGTCATTAATTTTGGCGAATTTTCTCTGTATAGATTATCCGACACTGAAGTTTCCGAACCGTGATGAGGAACTGCACAAAAATCAACATGTTCTTCTAAATCAAAGGAATTGACAATCTCCTTTCCGGCATCGCCAAACGAATAGGTAATAAAATCGCCGTGCTGCAGCCGAACGCAAATACCATTGTCGTTTTCATCGCTTTCACTGTAAAACCGATAAAGATTTAGTGAAAGCTCCTCACTACCTTTTTTTATTCGATACGCCTTATTTTCATCAACAATCGTCATATTTTTTAACTCTGGGTGTTTTTTCGCCGTATTTTCCGTGATAAACACATAATCTATCGGCAGCCGCTCCACCAGTTTTTCAACTCCCCCATGATGATCTTGATGCGCATGCGTAATAATAAGCACATCGAGTTTTGTCACACCCTGCCTCACCAGTTCACCGGCAATATCCGTACGACCATCTCCTGTATCAACAAGGCAAGTAATGCCACCAAATTGTAAAAGATGACTATCTCCGTGACAAACATCAAAAACCACCACTTGATTCATCGGCGTACTAATGGGCAGAAAACAAATCAACGCAACCAACACATAATACCAACGCTTTTTGGAAAAAGTAAAAATATAGGTAAGCAGCAATAACATCCCAGCAAAAATAAACAACTCAAACCCACGCACGTTAATATTTAAGGTATGAAGCGGACTAATCATCACCAAATTCGCGATAACCCACTCCAAAAAATTCCACAGCTGAACAAATGGCACACCAATCAAAGGCACGCCAGCCAAACCAAGCGATACAAAGGCTAGTGGCACCATAAGTCCGAACACAGGCACCACAATCACATTTGCCATCGCGGAGTAAAGATTGATGCGACCGAATAAAAACGCCGAAATCGGAAGCGTGACAAACTGTATAAAGACCGAAAAACGGACCATATCCCAAATCGGTATATTCGTAGGAGCGGATAGTTTTTTATACAAAAACGCAATGGACAAATAGAGGTAAAAACTGAGATATAGCCCCACTGAAAGAACGGCGTTTGGCTGCATTAACAAAATACACAGTAGCGAAAACGATTGCGACGTCAGCACATCTCCCTTTCTATCCTTCAGCCTAGCAACCTCTGAGTACATCACGGTAAAATACGCTCTCTGCGCCGAATAACTTGTCTTGACAACAAACAACATCATCGTCATTGCAAGCATTATAAAAAACGCACGCCAATATTTATTATCCACTGCAAACAAGAGCTTCGCAATAAAACGATGCATAATGGCAAAATGAAGTCCAGATATGACGAGCAAATGACTGATTCCTAAGCGTTTCATAGCATCATAGGAATCATATGCGTTCTTATCTCCTAAAATCAGGGCATCCATAAGATTTCCAAAACCGTATTGCTGAATTGTTTCACGAATCGTTCCCCTGATACTCCTACGCCATTTTTTAAAAGAAAACCCCGCCCTCTCTGTTCCTATATCAAGCACACGGTACACCCCATCATACCCTAAAGAATAAAGATATTTATCATAATCAAACGCTGAATTTTTTGGACTGCGATACTGTTTGTCCGATTGGTTTGCCACTACCCAAATCCTCGAAGCATTTGAAAATTGATAAAATTTGGATGGTTTTGATGACAAATTTTGAGTATTATTTAATGACATACTTTTAGGGAGTTTTAAAACAATTTTTCTTCCGCGCCACACTCCGTCCAAAACTGTGACAAACAATCTACCGCCCTGCATTTCATTGATTTCCGCAATAAATGTAATCAAATCACTCTCCTGTTTTTCGTTTGAAATATGCGCCAATCGGTATCCTCTAACCCTCGACTGATACTCCATATTTTTCATAAAAAACAAAAGTACTGCCACTATAAGTACTGTAAAAAATAATTTCCGTCTCATATCTAATTATAGCATTATATATACTATATGTAAATATTTTACATCAAATTTCTATCTCTACTCCTTGTTCCCAAAAATTTTTACCAATATTCCTATACAAATATCGCTTCACCTTTTAATAATTTGACATTTATACTATTCTCAAATTAAAACGCATGTATATTTTATTTGAGGAAGGCAGAAGGGTTTTAGAGGATTCGGAATGCACTGGGTCAGGGTGCCAATGAAGAATTCTGCTAAAACACTTCTGCCCTTTTTTGCATTTAATACTACTCTTAAATTTACTTGAGATTAGTATTATTATTGATCAAAAAAAGCAATGAAGTTAAAATTTTAACTTCAGAATATTCGAATACAATATTTAAGTTTTTAGAAATCCCCTAATTTTGAAATTAAAAAGAAAATTTGATAAACTAATCTTTAGTAAGAACTTCTACATAGGGGGTACCATTGGGGACTTTATTTTACATAGGCTGGTTATTCCAACCGACAGCTCTAATTATGAACTTTGGATTTGGAAATTTTGCAGACAACGCACTGTTGTCCGTATTATTTCTGGTTGCCACTTATTTATTTGGTTCGATTCCCTTTTCAGCGCTTATCCCAAAGCTATTTGGCGTTGATGTGCTTTCTAAAGGTAGCAAAAATCCCGGTTTTACCAATGTACTGAGAACAGCTGGATTCAAGATTGCCCTATTATGCCTTGTTTTTGATATGTTAAAGGGATTCCTACCAGTCTACTTATGTTACCGGTTAAGCGGAGAAACATACTCTATCAGCAGTTCTTTCATTCCGCAAACCATACTTGGAATGGTTGCAGTAATCGGTCATTGTCATTCTATATTTCTTCGTTTCAAGGGCGGAAAAGGGGCAGCCACCACAGCTGGTTTTATTCTTGCGCTTAGCCCCAAGATTTTTTTAATCATAACAGTCGTACAATTATTTTTAATATTTACAACAAAATATATGTCTGTTGCTACCATGACCAGTGCTATTACAATTCCTGTTTCTGCCTATTTCATCTATGGCGCAAAATATATCTACGTACTGCTATTTCTCATGGTTTTTATCTTTTGGAAACACAAGGAAAATATCAAAAGGCTTTTAGCTGGCAAAGAAAATAAAATCACGGTAAAAAAATAAGAAACCCTTTTAGAGTTCCTTACTTTCATTAATTTTTTGCTACTTATTTTTCTTCCTTTTCACTTGTCAGTTTTAGAAAGTACCCAGCACCCCATTTTGTTTGGATATACTCTGGTTTTGATGAATCAATCTCGATTTTCTCCCTCAATCTACGAACGTGTACGTCCACTGTTCGAACATCACTATAATACTCATATCCCCAAATCGCATCAAGCAATTCTTCTCTTGAGAAGACTTTTTCTGAATTCAAGACCATCATCAAAAGAAGATCGAATTCCTTTGCTGTCAAGTTGATATTTCTATCCTTAATCTGCACTTTCCTACCCAATGTATTAATCATAAAATCACCTAACTTTATGATATTGGTTGGATTGATAGTATCAGGTAATTTACACCTTCTAAACAACGCCTTTATTCTAGCCTTTAACTCAAGCATTACAAACGGCTTGGTTACATAGTCATCAGCTCCATATTCAAAACCTAAAACCTTAGATGAATCATCTGATTTGTTGGTCAAAAATATAACTGGAATAAAAGACTTCGCACGGATTTTCTTACATATTTCAAGTCCTGAAATTGAAGGTAAATCCATTTCTAAAATGACCATGTCAAAATTATCCTCTAGTACATGCTCGTATGCATTTTTTCCATCAAGCATAATTTCTACATCATAGCCTTCTTGCTCAAGACTAGACTTAAGACCTTTTACCAAATCTTCTTCGTGATCTACTATCAAGATTTTCTCTGCCATATTCCCCTCCATTATTTATTTATCCCATCAATACTTTAATTCATTATAGCACCAAAATGTTAAGAAATATAAAACAAAGAAACAATTATTTTATCTTTTTGTTGAAATATCCTTTAAAGCGTTAAAAAGAACTTTTTCATCATACATCATTAGCGTCCTAAAGTCAAGCATTACAACATCTTCACTTACCATACTTATAATTGGATAGTGGTATAATCTGAGGGTTTTTGCCAACTTTTCAGCAGTCCAATTGTAACATTTTATAGATATACCATATGATTTTATGTTACTTTCTGCAAATGTACCGCCACCCACATTCGAAGAAAGAGGAATCAATTCGCAGTGTATATTTTTTAAATCTGCTTTCTTCACCTTCCGCAAAAAACGATTCACCCTTTTTTTAACATCACTTGCTTCCTGCGAAATTGTTTTTGCCACCAAGGGTTTTTCCCCTACCATAAGTCCCATAAGTGTTTTGGAAAGTGTATAGATGGTCGCCTTATCTAATCGCATAGCGCGATATAGCGGATGAGACGACAAACGATCAATGTACTCTTTTTTACCAGCTATAATCCCCGCCTGTGCACTACCAAGCAATTTGTCGCCAGAAAAAGACACAATATCAGCATTCGCAAGTGCATCAGGCACCAATTTTTTCTCAGCTATGCTTCTAGGAACTGCTTCACAAAGATGCTCAATATCAAATAGCCCCGACCCTAAATCAATATAGTAGGGAATATGATATTTTTGACTACAAGAAAAAATCTCTGCATTTGTCGGTCTGCTCTCCTGACCGATAACCATAAAATTGCTTGGCTCTACCCGAATTATCATCGCCGTGTTATCTGTTATCGCACGTTCATAATCTGAAACTCTAGTTTTATTGGTCGTTCCCACTTCTTTTAAAATCGCCCCAGAAAGTTCCGCTACTTCAGGAATTCGAAAACTTCCTCCAATCTCTACTTGCTCACCTCTCGAAATGATGGCTTCTTTCTCCTTAGAAAGCGCCGCTAAGACCAGCATAACTGCTGCTGCATTGTTATTTACAGCAATCGCAGCCTCACAGCCTGTTAACAAACGGAGAAGTCCGCTCAAATGATCATTTCGGCTTCCACGCTCCCCAGTTTCTATATTAAATTCTAAATTGCTATAATGCGATAAAAAATCATCAAGCCCTTCTGACTGCACAGTGGCTCTTCCCAGATTGGTATGCAAAATAACGCCTGTGCCATTCACAACGCGCTTAATAGGACCTGTTTTAAGCTCTACTAATCGATTATACAATTGTTCTCGAATTTGCTTTTGTGCCTTGGAAATTGAAGAAATTTTTCCGTTTAATACATCATGTCTAATATTCTCAAGTTCCGCATTAATCAATCGCTTCAGATAAATTCTTTCCAGTTCAGCAAGTTCTACCGCTTCGTCTGGAGAACCCCATTCACTCACCAAAACCGCTGTTTCATCTTCGGATAATTGGCACTCTGATAAATTCGTGTTTTCAGAGCCCTTATTTAACGAACGATTTAAAACCGCGCCTTCTTTTTGCCACGCTATCAGTGCTTCAACTTCATCCATTAAAACATCTACCCGTGGCAAGTTTTTAAGTATTTCCTGAACTTGAGCTTTTTTATTCATTGACTTCTGTTCATTACTTTGTTTTTGTTTTTTACCCATCTCTCCACACCTTTATTTAAATCCAAAGTTTTATCATCAAAATACACATCACATTTTAGTTAAACCTTACAATATAAGATTCTTAAACTAAACATTGAAAATGATTTCTATTAATCTCCTTTTACGTATCATATCAATTCGATATATTATGTTCATTGAAAGCCTCCTCTAAACGATATATATTGATTTTTCTTTTTTATCAATAATTTTTCCAATTTTTGAGGCATCTATTTGTTTTTCGCGCATTCTCTCAAGAATCTCATCCGCATTTTGCTCTGGAATGGCAAACACCAATCCTCCAGAAGTCTGAGGATCACATAAAATATTCAGTAGCACATTTTCCCTTCCATCTATATACGGCAAAATATATTCTTTATTTTTGTAAGCGCCAGAAGGTATCATTCCCAAATTAGCCATTTCTAAGGTTCCATTCAGCAACGCTACCTCTTCAGCGTAAAGTTCAATGGATACCAAATCCGCCGCCATCTCATATAAATGTCCAAGCAATCCAAAACCTGTTATATCAGTACAAGCGTGTACTGAAACACCACTTTCTTTCACCACATCTGCAGCATATTTATTGAGTTCCGACATTGTCTTGATTAATTTGGCCGTCTTATCTTTTTCAAGCAATCCACCACGAAACGCTGTGCTAAGAATTCCTGAACCAATCGGTTTCGTCAAAATCAGGACATCGCCACCTCTCGCACCTTCATTCCGCCATATCTTTTGTGGATGGACGATGCCTGTCACGCTAAGACCATATTTCGGTTCAGCATCCTCCACACTATGCCCTCCTGTAACTACCGCACCGCTTTCTTTCACCTTATCTGCACCGCCTTTTAGAACTTCAGCCAGCACATCAGGGGGTAACTGACACGGAAAACATACAATATTAAGTGCAATTGTCGGCTCGCCGCCCATCGCATAAACATCACTCAGCGCATTCGCAGCAGCTATTTGTCCAAAAGTATAGGGATCATCAAGCATAGGCGTGAAAAAATCTAAAGTATTGATAATTGCGACATCATCATTAAGCTGATACACCGCTGCATCATCCTTACCATCAAAACCAACCAGAACCTTCGGATCTTCCATTTTAGGTAACTGTCGCAAAACTTGCGACAAGGTCTCAGGACCTATCTTTGATCCTCAGCCAAATTGATTGGTAAAATCCGTTAATTTAATCACCCTATTCACCGCCCATTATTTTTTTTAATTTCTTTGCACCAATCCCTTTTACATCAAGAAGTTCATCAAAAGTACTAAAACCACCGCGAACCGTTCGAAGTTCAACAATTGCAGCAGCTGTTGCCTTTCCAATTCCTTTAAAAATCTCAAGCTCTTTCGCCGTCAGTGCATTAAACTCATCTATAGTATATCCTTTTCCTTCAGTATTGCCAAATGCCAACCGTGTATCAATCGTATTATTCTCGTTTTCATTGCCTTTCGTATCCGATTTCATACCAGTTTCAGGTGACTGTTTTTGCGCTATATCTCCACTTTTATTCTCGTATTGACTGTCTATTTCGCGAACAGATTCCTCAGATACTGCTAAACCGGTTTTCTCTTCTTTTTGTAAAACTTCTTGCTCTCCAACAAAACCTTGATTCTGAATCGCAACGTTTTCAATAGGATTATTTACCTCAAGCAACTCAGCCTCTCTCGTATACTTTGACATTGGTAAATACCCTCTGTAAAACACAAAAAAGGCAATCAACAAATAAAAGTAGAGTAACTTTGAGCGAAAAATCTTCTGAATCAAATTGCCCAGCGTTTCCGCAACAGAAAACCCTATGAAAAAATACCGAATTTTTGATTTCAACCTTTTCATAGGGTTATTA
>PDWI01009124.1_pt1 | contig 12576 bp, 13 predicted proteins | sample 1430891 | NCBI WGS metagenome assembly PDWI01 (sample SAMN01162508, study PRJNA174530) | Oral metagenome, whole genome shotgun sequencing project. | biome: Marine environment; feature: Marine mammal; material: Swab sample of the gingival sulcus; isolation source: swab sample of gingival sulcus... | reverse complement strand
TGTGTTTGCTGTACCCAGATACAAGCTGAAAAATATAAAAAATGTCAATGAACTTATTAATTTCGGTAAAATTGCAGCTTAAAATTTAACGGACTATTGAAGAGAATACAACAAAAAAATAATATTAATGGCTTTAATTATCAATTTTTGAATTACTATAAATGGTGCTTTTTATGTATGTTTTCAATGCTATTTTTAACCTCTTCCATTAGCCAGCGCGGAGTTGAAGTTGCGCCGCAAATTCCTATCGAATTTACATTTTTGAGCATATTTTCATCAAAATCGTTCATGTCGGAAATAAAATAACTGCGTTCATTAACACTTTTACATACTTGATATAAGGCTTTTCCGTTAGAGCTTTTTTTACCACTCACAAATATTATTATGTCATTTGCGGAGGCAAATTCTCTTATTTTTCGGTCGCGCCCCGATACTTGTCCGCAAATAGTATTGTTTACGGTAAGATTTTCATCGGGATTAACTCCTGCTGCCACCATACGAGTACGAATTTCGGATATTATTTCAGCATAATTCCCCAGCGGCATAGTAGTTTGCGAATAGATGGAAACAGGATAAGCATAATCTATCTTACATAAATCTGTTTTATCTGAAATCACTATACCTTTACCTCGTGTTTGTCCTAACAATCCTATAACTTCCGCATGATTTTTTTTACCGTATATTACCAATTGTCCATTTTGTAACTTAGCATTATCAGTGCCTTGTTTTATCTTTTTTTGAAGCCGCAACACCACCGGACAAGAGGCATCTATTAATTTTATGTTGTTCTCTTTAGCAATTTGATAAGTTTCCGGCGGCTCGCCGTGGGCGCGAATAAGAACCGTAGTATTTTTTAATTTTTTATAAAAATCTCGGCTTATTGTTTCAAGTCCTAAGTTTGAAAGTCGTTCCACCTCTTTGCTATTGTGTACTATATCTCCCAAACAGTATAATTTATCCATACTTTTAAGGACTTGTTCTGCTCGTTCCACGGCATGTACCACGCCAAAACAAAAACCCGAATTTTTATCTATGGTAATTTTCATTTTTTATATTTTTTTAGTTGGACGTTTTAATCCAATTCCCCTCCTTTGGAGGGGTGTCCACAGTCCTTTGGAGGGGTGTCCGCAGGACGGGGTGGTCTATTCCCCTCCTTTGGAGGGGTGTCCGCAGGACGGGGTGGTCTATTCCCCTCCTTTGGAGGGGTGTCCGAAGGACGGGGTGGTCTATTCCCCTCCTTTGGAGGGGTGTCCGAAGGACGGGGTGGTCAGTTCCTCCACCCAGCGGGCAACCAGTTCGGTTTGTTGTTCACGTGTTAAATCACTGTTATCTATAACTCTTGCATCATCGGCTTTGCGCAAAGGGTCTACCGCTCTTTCCGAATCTATTTTATCGCGTTCCAAAAGACCGGCTTTTGTTTCTTCTATACTCAAAGTGATACCCTTTTCCAATTGCTCACGATGTCGTCTTTGCGCCCTTATATCCGGATTGGCTGTAAGGAATATTTTTAGGTCTGCATCAGGGAAAACTGCCGTTCCTATATCGCGTCCTTCCATCACAATGCCTCCCTCCTTGCCCATTGCTTGCTGAGCCTCGCGCATTTCTTTTCTAACAAAAGCAAGTGTAGCAACCGGACTAACATACTTATTTACAATAGGTTGACGTATATCCAACTCCACAATTTCGCCATTCAGGGTACATACAGTTTTCATATCAGCGGTAGTTGTAAAGGAGACTTTAATTTTGTCGTCTTTTATATGATTTAATAGAGCTGCTTCATCTAATTTGCCGTTTTTTGCAATATTGTTACGAATGGCATATAAGGTTACTGCTCTGTACATTGCACCGGTATCAATGTGTTTATAGTTTATTTTTTTTGCAAGGTCTTTCGCCAAAGTGCTTTTACCGCACGACGAATGTCCGTCTATTGCTATTACGTATTTTTTCATTTTCAATATTTTATTATTTACTTTATTAAATCACGAATTACAAACCTAACACGCTAATAATCAATCAGTTAAAATGTCTGTCGCAAAGTATTATAACTTTTTGATTATCAGACACTTATAGAAACGATTAAATCAAAAAGTTACACCTCTATAAACTTAATTTTTTGTCAACTGATTTTATGAAACATCAAATTTTCAATTACTTACATGAGGGCTTTGCCGTTATAAATTCAACAAAATGTTGGGTTTTAATTATCTTTTTTTATAAAACGATAATATATAGAAAAATGATTTGCTCCACCCGCTTTATGGTAACTTGCGCGTGCATAAGAAATTCCAAAACGTTTGAATTTAACACCAAAGCCCCAGCTTATTCCGGCAAATCCGCCTATATCTTTTACGCTCATTTCTGCCTGACGCAAATGATTATAGCCCACTGCCGCATAGAAATATTTAAAAGGTATGAACTCCACACCCAAAACAACGTGTCGTAATCCTTGATCCAATATTTTTTGTATATCAAATTTGGATTCATCTTCAGGTTCGTCGTATATACTTAGTCTATTGTCTTCTCCCGTGTCGTAAGATAATTTGCCGTATAACAAATGATGCAAAGTAAGACTTACTCTAAAAGGTGCATGTGCCAAGCGTTTAGAAAACCCTATTGTTAGGTCGGGTTCTACTTTTTCGCGTTCCTCATCGTGATAAGGAGTTATTTGCGTTCCTACATTTTTCAATGCCATAGAAACAGAAAAGTTTTTTCCCGGTCGATTCCACGTAAGTCCTATGTCGGCAACCAGCCCTAAGGAACTGTATTTCTCAAGATGTGAATACAGTGGTTTAATATTAATTCCTGCACTCACTCCCGGGTAAAATTCTTTTGCCCAAAGCAAATTAAAAGCATAATCGGCAGCCGTAAAGCTACCTGTGATATTGCCTGCGGCATCGGCAGCCGTAAAACTTCCATAATTCAAATAATGCAAACCGCCCGCAACACTTCCGTATTTACCCAAATGATGACTATATGCAAAGAAGCCGAAATTTATTCCCGCAAAATAATTAACATAATTAAGCACCGCACTGCCGTGCATTTCTTTATTTAACAAAGAAGGATTGTAATAAGCCGTATTCAAATCATCATCGTACAATGAGGCTATATTTCCGCCCATAGCGGTAATTCTTGCTGAACTTCCGAGCTTTAAAAAAGCATAAACTCCCGAACCTCCGGACTGTCCTATCGCAAATAATGGCATTAAAGCGCTGATTATCAAAAATAAATATTGTTTTCGTATCATTGTAATTAAAATATTTTTTTTTCAAAAATAAAAGGTAATTTTTCAATACAAAAAAATCATTAGCTTTGTATCAAATTTTTTCACAAAGTAAGCTATGAAAAATACTCGACTATTCTTTAGCAACACTTGGTTAAATTGCGAACAGCGAAGCCCTTACAACTATTATTTAAAACACTGTAAATCAAGCAGTTACAACACTATGTATTTGTTGTAATTTCTTGACTATCAGCTATTTGTAAAAAAGTAACGACTTATTAATTATAATTTTTTATGCAAATATAATTATTTCACAAAGTTAAGCAGTGTAATTAAAATTTTCATTACCTTTGTGAAAATAAGAGTTGGAAGCCGGAAGTTGGAAGATTGAAGTAAAATTTTTCTCTTCCAACTCCCAACTTCCAACTCCCAACTAAAAAAATAAATAAGACACACAATAATATAATTATAAAGACGAAAGCCATAGAACGAAACTTCCAACTCCCATCTTCCAACTCCCAACTAAAAAAGAAACAAATGAGAACAATACAAATAAATGTACCCAACGACATAGAACTTAATGACTATGATTTTTCTATGATTTTAGCATCTAAATTGTACGAAGATGCCAAATTATCAGCAGGACAAGCGGCACAAATGGTAGGTTTATCAAAAAGAGCATTTATTGAACTTCTAGGTAAATTTGAAGTTTCTGTTTTTAGCAAATCGGTTAAAGATTTACATAATGATATAAAAAATGCGTAGAATTATTATTTCAGATACAAGTGCAGAGGGGTTTGGAGAGGGATTGCCTGATTGGATAAAAATAAAATCAGTTTCAAATAAAAAAGACTTAATTTATAATTTTTTATAATAACACTTCTTTAAAACACAAACCTAACGAACTGATAATCAAGCAGTTATAACAAATAGAGCGATTTACTACAACTCCTTGATTACCAGTTATTTACAAAAAGAAACGAACTATTATACAGATTACCACAATAATAACAAAACAATGAATAATAAAAGAAATTTCATACCCAAAGACCTAAAATTAAATTCCGCAAACGACATAATTCCCTACCTTGAGGACTTAAAAAACCGAGAAATAGTCTCGCCGGAAACCTTGCTGAAATGGTGGCAAGACAGAAGCGAAACCGAAGCCTTTTTGGAAGAAAATATGGCTTGGCGATATATAAAAATGAGCTGTCATACCGACAATGAAGACTACATAGAAAGCTATAATTCCTATGTGGAAGAAATTGAACCCGTAGTATCGGAATATTCCGACACCTTAGATAAAAAGTTATTCTATTCGCCTTATCTCAAACTTGTAGACAAAGAAAAATATTTTGTCCCTTTGCGTTCAGTGGAGCTTAACATTCAATTGTTTAGGAAAAAAAATATTCCTTTATTTTCTGAATTACAAAAAGAAACACAAGAATATGGCAAAATATGCGGTGCCATGACAATAGAGCATTACGGCAAAGAACTAACTATGCAACAAGCCGCCAACCTACTGAAAGATACCGACCGCAACTTGAGAAAAAATGTTTATGAAAAAATAAGCGAAAGAAGATTACAAGATGCTGAAAATCTGAATAATCTGTTTGATTCATTAGCAGAAAAACGATTTAAAGTAGCCGAAAATTGCGGTTTTAGAAATTACAGAAACTATAAATTTTCGGAATTGCACCGTTTTGATTATACGATTGACGATTGTTACAATTTTCATAACTCGGTGCGCGATACATTTGTACCACTTGCAAAAAAATTACACCTGCAACGAAAACAAAAAATGCAGCTCGACAATTTGCGTCCTTACGATACGGCAGTAGATACGGAAGGCAAACCGGCACTCAAACCCTTTAAAAATTCTGACGAACTGTTAGACAAAAGCATTTCCATTTTTTCAAAAATAAAACCACAATACGGCAAATACCTGCAACGTATGAAAGACGAAGGCTACCTCGACTTATCATCAAGAAAAGGGAAAGCCCCCGGAGGATACAACTATCCGTTATATGAAAGCAACATACCCTTTATTTTTATGAATGCAGCAGAAAGCATACGCGATGTAGAAACCCTTATGCACGAAGGCGGACACGCCATACATGCTTTCTTAAGCTCTGATTTAGAATTGGTAGACTTTAAAGAGCTGCCTTCCGAAGTGGCAGAGCTTGCATCTATGTCGATGGAGCTTATAAGTTTAGAAGAAAGGAGGCAATTTTTTGATAATGAAGATGATTTCAAAAGAGCTAAGCGGCATCAATTAGAAGGTATATTAACAGTGCTGCCGTGGGTTGCCACCATAGATAAATTTCAACACCTTCTGTACCTTAATCCCGAACACAGTCATAAGCAGCGCGAAACACTATGGCTCAAGGTATTAGAAGAATTTGACACAGGCATTATCGACTTTTCGGGCTACGAAAAATATAAAGCAGTATCTTGGCAAGCTCAATTACATATTTTTGAAGTACCTTTTTATTATATAGAATATGGAATTGCACAACTTGGCGCTATTTCAGTTTGGCGAAACTACAAATCAGACCCCGAAAAAGCACTACACCAATTTGAAAATGCACTTAAACTCGGCTATTCAAAACCTATACCCGAAATATACAAAACGGCAGGTATTGAATTTGATTTTTCAAAAGAATACATGCAAATATTAGCAGATTTTATTGCCGGAGAATTAGAGAACCTGTAAGCACATGAATTTAATAATCAGAAAGTTACAAAAACAGGTGGTATTTAAAAAATACAATACACAGCTCCCTTTATGAGTAAAATCATTTTTTTTTAACTGAAAAAAAAATTAACTTTGGCAATTAATTACTATTAAACACCTCACGCATTATTTTGATACTGAGGTAAATTTTTAACCAAAACAAAAAGGAGGTTCAAATTGAAAAACAAAGCATTAAAATCAATTATTGTACTGTTGTTATGCTTCAGTTTTTACGGAATACAAGCTCAAAGTATTTACGTAAACAAAAGTGATGGCACTCAAACAACATACAATCTTCAAGACCTTGGGTCTATCACTTTTAATGGAGGAAATATTAATTTCACGGCGAATGCTGAAACCTTAAGCACATTCTCACTCAATGAATTAACGTCTTTAACATTTAAAAACACATCAGGAGTTGACGAAAATTCATTATCGGAAGCAAACGGATTCAACGTTTACCCTAATCCTGTAAACAATATACTAAATATTGAACTTAAAAATGCCAAAGGCGGATATGTAGAAATATTGAACATAACAGGACAAACCATTAAAACAACGAAAATAGACAATACGAACAATGTAATAATAGAAGTAAGCGACCTTTCAAAAGGAGTTTACCTCTGCCGTTACAACAATGAAGAAAAAACTAAAACCATAAAATTTATAAAAAACTAATTATCTAAAAATTTAAAAAATGAAAAAACACATATTTTTATTTATAGCCGCATTTGCTTTAGTCTTTTCGGCAAATGCTCAAAACGATGTAATGTACATTATGAAAGACGGTGAAGTTGTTGCTCAATACAATGTAAATACAGAAATAGACAGTATAATTTTTTATGAACCTGTTTCAGAAGGCACTACTTTTACCGATGCAAGAGATGGTAACGTATACAAACAAGTTACTATCGGAAATCAAACCTGGATGGCTGAAAACTTAAGGTATTTACCCGCGGTTATGAATACAATTGAAGACATTCCCGCCTACTACGTTAACGGTTATTTAGGTACAAATGTAGAAGCAGCCAAAGCGCATCCTAATTACATGAAATATGGTGTTTTGTACAATTGGTATGCAGCCATGGCGGGCGCAAGTCCATCTAATGAAAATCCAAGCGGCGTACAAGGAGTTTGCCCTGACGGTTGGCATCTTCCCAGTAAAGCTGAATGGGATGAATTAACTGAATTTGTAGGTGGTGGAAATGTTGCCGGCGGTAAATTAAAAGCAACAGGTTTTGAATATTGGGACTCTCCAAACACAGGCGCAACAGATGAGTATGGATTTGACGCACGTGGCGGTGGCTTTCATAAAAGAGTAACTCCCGGATTTTTAGACTTAAAAAAAATAGGTTACTGGTGGTCTACAACCCCTCACCAAGTATTAGACAATTCTATTATGACTAGATTTGCATGGAATGATCAAGGAAGTTTCATGGAACAAAATTATGACAAACCTCATGGTTTTTCAGTACGTTGTGTGAAAGATTAACAATTTATCAACATAAAAATAAATAATAACCAAAGGCGCTATTCGTAGCGTCTTTGGTATATATACAATATTCAATATGAATTTTTAAAAATTTATGAAACTATCAAATCTTCTAAATCAAATAAAAAAGAAACAAAGTTTTTTATGTGTTGGCTTAGACGCTGACACCCAAAGGATACCCAAATGCTTACAAAACACTAAAGACATTATATTTGAATTTAATAAACATATAATAGATGCCACCGCCGAATATGCAGTAGCTTTTAAACCTAATGTAGCATTTTACGAAGCAAATGGATATAAGGGGTGGGAAAGTTTACAAAAAACAGCTGAATACATAAAAGAGAATTATCCTGAAATATATCTGATTGCCGATGCTAAACGTGGCGACATAGGTAATACCTCACGATTATACGCTCAAACTTTTTTTGAGCTAATGCCCTTTGATGCTGTTACAGTAGTACCCTATATGGGTATAGATTCAGTGATGCCTTTTCTAAAATTCCCTGACAAACAGGTGATATTATTGGCTTTAACTTCCAATATGGGCGCTTACGATTTTCAGAAATTAAAAGACAAACAAAACACCCAATTTTTTGAGCATGTTTTAAAAACCTCGCAAGAATGGGCAGATGAAGACAAATTAATGTATGTAGTAGGTGCTACACAAGCAGAAGAATTACAAAATGTAAGAAAAATAGCACCCGAACATTTTTTATTGGTTCCCGGTGTAGGCGCACAAGGCGGAAGTTTGGAGTCTGTAATAAAAAATGGAATAAACGATAACGGTGGATTGCTTATAAATTCTTCACGAGGTATTATTTTTACCGATTCGAGTAAAAATTTTGATAAAACAGCAGCCCAAGAGGCTGAAAAATTAAGAAATGCTTGTCGCGAAACAGCAAGTGATTTTTTTGCAAGTTAATTAAATCACGAATCTAACATGCTGATAATCAACCAGTTGTAATGCGCAGCATTAATCACCATAACGTTTTGATTATCAAACATTTACAAAGATAAAGTAAATACAAAAAACGAAGATTTTACAACCAGAGTAAACAAAGAAATAAATATAGCATTAGCCCAAATTGAAACAAATAAATATTATTCAGAACTTTTAGAAAATAATATAAAAGCTGAAAATATTATGAAATTAGCAATTGTATTTGCAGGGAAAAAACCGTATATTAATGTAAATTAACGTATAGACCTAAAATTCTACGTTTATACTATGCCCATGAACAATAAAAAAAACAACAATTTCTAAAATATAAATAAATGAAACGAATTTTTATATTAATAAATTTTTTACTAATAAGTTATATTAGTTGCGCACAAACAAACCGATTAAGTGATTTTTTGGAAAAAAATAAACTAAGTGTAGAACTTCGTGCCGGAGTTATTATCGGAGGTATATCTTCAATACCTATACCTGTCGAAATTCGTGAAATATTAAAATATTCTCCCGAATTTAACGGCATGTTTGAACTACAATTAACTCGCTGGCTATCAGAAAAATATGGACTTAGTTCAGGTATTCGATTTGAGAATAAAGGAATGGAAACTTCTGCTCTTGTAAAAAGTTACCAAACCAAAATAGTAAACCAAGGGAGTGAGGTAAATGGCTACTGGACAGGCACAGTAAGCACTACTTCCAAAATTTCGTATCTTAGCATTCCTCTTTTACTTAACATACAATTAAACGAACGCTTTAGAATACAGGCAGGAGCTTATTTTTCTTACAATATGACAGGTAAATTCTTTGGCAAAGTATCTGACGGATATTTAAGAGAGGACACTCCCGTAGGACAAAAAATAGAATTTAAAGACGAACAATATGCCACCTACGACTTTTCGGAAAATTTAAACAAAATAAGCTACGGCACTCAATTGAGCGGACAATGGGAAGCTATTAACAACCTACATGTTTTAATGCAATTTTCATGGGGGCTGAATGATATTTTTAAATCGGATTTTGAAACTATTTCTTTTGGGATGTACCCCATTTATATATCGTTAGGGGCATCTTATCAATTCTAAACGACTTTGTTGCATGGATTAATTAGTGTCTAAAATACTGGTTGTGAGTTCGTTAAATTATCAATTACGAATGACGAATTACAAATTACGAACAGCAAAACCCTTACGATAGTAATAAGACTACTGACAATCAGTGAATTATAATACGTGTATGACTACCAAGTTAACGAAATAATTATAAGATATTTATAATAAAAAATAACGAACTATTAGTTATAAATAACTTATTATAAAACACTTATATCGTATTTTTATCCATGAACAAAGTCATTCTAAACTAATATTTTTTTATCACAAAACTATCAGCATCTTTACTTGCCGGAAAACGCTCCCTTAAATCCGATACTTGTTTAATATCAAGTTTTACAATTGCAGTATCGGCATTACCAGACGACAGGTCAGCAAGCAGATTGCCCAAAGGGTCGATAATCATACTGTCGCCCGAATGCTCTATACCATTACCATCCTGCCCCACTCTATTAACGCCCACGACATAAGCCTGATTTTCATGCGCACGAGCTTGCAGCAAAGTACGCCAAGCATTTCGCCTTCTTTGAGGCCAATTGGCTATATACACCAACAAATCATAATCTCCACACAAACGACTCCATACAGGAAAACGTAAATCATAACATATTTGGGGCATTATACGAAACCCTTTATAATTGATAATCACACGTTTAGTGCCTGCAACATAATGTTTATCTTCGCCGGCATAAGAAAAAAGGTGGCGCTTGTCATAACTGACAATTTCTCCTGAGGGAAAAACAAAAACAGACCTGTTGTAATACAATTTATTTTCTCTACAAGCAAAAGAGGTAAACAAAGCAGTATTTTTTTCTGATGCCTTTTGTTTTAAGAATTGTACAATGCTATCATCAAGGGCTTGCGAATAAATAGCCGGTTTCATGGTAAAACCTGTGGCAAACATTTCCGGTAAAATTATTAAATCAACGGTATCCGAATTGTCTATAATTCTTGAAACTCTTTTTATGTTTTCCGAAATATTTTCCCAAATAATATCTGTTTGTAAAATGTTTATTTTCATCCGGTTATGTTTTAAGAAGGAAGTTGGAAGAAGGAAGTTGGAAGAAGGAAGTTTTATGGTTTTCTTGTGAAATTATACTTTTATCGAACACATTATAATCCCTTAATTATCAATACTTTAACCTCTTAACAATTTGTGTAAGGACTTTGTCATTCGTAATTTATAATTTAACACAATGCAGGTATTATATAAGGCTCAAAAGGCTTGTCTTTAATTCCCTTTTTGGCTGCCTCCGTAAAAAGTTTATCTATTGCTTTTTCTCCTATTTCTTTTATATCAAAAGAATATTCATTAACGTATAAATCAATATGTTTACGCATAACTTCGGGGTTCATTTCCTGTGCATTACATTTTATGAAATCCATCGACGAAGCAGGGTTGTCATAAGCATATTTTATGCTTCGTCGTATGATACGATTAACTTTTTGTTTTAAATCATCATCAAAATCACGTCTTATGGCTATGCCCCCCAACGGAATAGGCAAGCCTGTTTTATTTTCCCAAAATTCGCCCATATCTGCTATTTTACGCAAGCCTTTTTCATGGTATGTAAACCTATTTTCGTGAATTATGAGCCCATAATCAAATTCGCCATTCTGCACGGCTTGCTCTATCTCCGAGAACAATATCGGTGTTTTATTTCCGGCTTCGGGATAAGCTATTGAAAACAAGAGATTGGCTGTTGTCATTAATCCGGGAACTGCAACCGATGCCTTGCGCAAAGAGGTCTTATCCTTATTTTGTTTTGCGATAAGCAAAGGTCCGTTATTTTTGCCTAAAGCACTTCCTGCTCGTAGCAATTGATAATTATTACTTACATACAAATAGGCATGATAGCTCAATTTTGTAATGTCTGTTTTTACCTTAGATGCTGCTATATTCAATTCCTCAACATCGCCCAAACGGACTTCAAATTTAAGTCCCTCTGTATCGATTTTTTCATGTATTGCGGCATCAAATATAAAAGTGTCATTAGGACATGGCGAAAAAGCTAATGTTAAAGTCATCTATTATAATTTTTTATCACTTTAAGTGTTGTTTCCGAAAGATTTTCCAATGCAAGCTCAATATTCCATTCTTGCAAATCGCGCCTTTTTATTAAATTTGAAACTGCTCGTATTTGGTGGTATCGCAAAGATTTTTTTTCACAAATATAAGCAAAAGCTGCTCCTTCCATACTTTCCAAATCCGGATTGAAACGTTCAATACGTTCGTTTATGTTTTTTTCGCTTCCCGAAGTGCTATTTACGGTAATTGCATTATATTGAGGCAAATTCGGAATTTTTGGGTTTTTATTAATAATACGTCCACTATTAAATGGAAATTCGTCGGGTGATATAAACCCATTTTCAAATAAACTGACGGCATGTTGTTCGTAAGTAATTTCAATATCGGCAAAGCAGTCAGATTTAATTTCGGCAACCGTTCCCACAGGAATTTCTTTTTTAAAACTACCACATAGCCCAATATTAAAATATAGGTCGTGCGAATTAGTTCTCAAATATTCAAGAAAATTGAACATTGTAAATGGAATTGATGGTGTAGTAACCAAAAAATTTATTTCAAAACCAAGAAAATTCATTTTCTCCAGTTTATTTTGTATTAAAATACATTCTTTTTCAGTAGCAGATACAAGAAGTATTTTCATAATCTTAATAAATACGTGTATTGATTTTTTGCAAATATGGCTTTTTTTTTATTTATCTAAAAGATTACTTTTGTATCGAGAAGTTTTTCACTTTGCTTAATTGAGAATTGAGAGTTGAGAGTTGAGAATTGAGAATTGAAAATTGAGAATTGAGAGTTAGGGGTGTTCAGAAAAAAATATCTTTACATTTTATAAACAATTAAATCAAGTATACTATGTTATCCCAGATCAAACGCATGAAATTGTTAAATAGTTAGTAATTAGAGTGTTATGATTTTTGATAATTTCACAAATAAAATCTCAACTAATTTCTAAAACATTGATTTACAATACTATATTTTTTAGTAAAACTTAAAAAACGAATTTCATGCGTTTGACCTGTAGATGACCC
>PDWI01008008.1_pt1 | contig 12576 bp, 8 predicted proteins | sample 1430891 | NCBI WGS metagenome assembly PDWI01 (sample SAMN01162508, study PRJNA174530) | Oral metagenome, whole genome shotgun sequencing project. | biome: Marine environment; feature: Marine mammal; material: Swab sample of the gingival sulcus; isolation source: swab sample of gingival sulcus... | reverse complement strand
TTTCTGCCATTTGGACAAAAAAATCCCCCATTGATTTTGATACCTCGGAAATCTCCCGGGTGGTCACCATTCCAGTAGAGGTGCTGATGAGCTGGCATGAAAAACAAAACTATCACCACACAAGGCCCACAGGCCCCATGGAACTGACCTATCCCTTTGAAAACCTTCTCATCTGGGGTGCAACGGCAAAAATTGTATTTCATCTCATGGAAGTTTTGCTCCATCCCCAGGCACAAAGATAATAATCCCCATGAACTGGCACAGCCCTAAAACTTTTTCACAATGGATTCTTCGCTGGACAAGCCTTGCCAATCTGGTGCTGTTTCTTGCCGTCGTGATTCTTCCGGGAATGGCCATCCAAAAGCATTGGCCGGAACAGATTCTTGGTGCCTACCTTGCCTCGCAAAATGCCAATCGCCCTGAAAAAGGCGCCATCTGGGAGGCCGGCCAGGGCATCAGCCTTGCAAAGGCGCACATTGCAGGCATTATCAAAAACCGGGAAGAACTGCGTCTCCATGTTCTTGGAGCAGATTCATTTGCCGGCCTTGCAGCAGCGCTTTCACCAGGGCAATGTGTAAAGATTGAACCGGAAACCCTGCTCAGACTGTACCAGTCCCTGCCGGAAAAAAAGGCGGCAAAATTCATGGATCCCCTGAAACTGATCTGGCTCATCCGGGCAAGGGGAGCAAGCCAGATCCTTTGCCAGGCCAAGACATCCGGCATGTCCATATATTTCATGGAAAAAGACAACCAACTCCTTGATGTAATTGATCTATCAAAAGATACCATCCAGGATTTCCAACATACAACCAACAAGCAGAATCTTTTCCTGGAACAAATCCCGGAATTTTCCCGGAATATCTATCCTGCCCCGGTATTTTTCAAATCTGCCCTGCGGCTGCCAAAGGAAATGCGCAGCAACCTGATGGAAAATCCCGACATTCTCATGTCGCAAAAGGGCACCTTACACCGCGTGGGCATTGCCAATCAATCCGAAACAGGCTATGTGTCCGTGGGCTTTGAATTCATCCATGAAAAGACACCTCTTGTAATTCGAACCCGTGCAAAGGAATGGGTGATCTGGCAGCTGGGCCTATTCTTACAGGAAAATGCAAAATGAAAGCTGCCCTCATTTCTTTCATACGGTTGTTGTTTTTCCTCTGCCTTTTTCTCATGGGCATTGCAGGCTTGACAGGCATCATTTTCACCCTCTCCGTATCCAGGGATCTGCCCAAGCTGCCCAATGACCTGAACAGAATGACAAGAACTTCTCCCACCATCATTTATTCGTCCACGGGAAGCGTTGTCCGCCAGTTTGGAGACCAGAGTTTTGTGCCTCTGTCCCTGGTGTCAAAGGATTTCCTCCATGCCATCATTGCAACGGAAGACCACCTTTTCTACACCCACCAGGGCATCAACCCCGTACGAATGCTAAAAGCCCTGTATCTGAATTTTTCCGAAAGCGAAAAAAAACAGGGAGGTTCCACCATCACCCAACAGCTTGCAAAAAATTTATTTTTCAACTTCCGTCAATCCTACAAACGAAAATTCATGGAAATGCTGGTGTCATTCCAGATGGAATATTCCCATACCAAGGAAGAAATTCTGGAAGCCTATATCAACCAGATTCATTTTGCCCCCAATGCCAAGGGAGTGGAAAAAGCCGCTAATATCTTTTTTTCCAAACCTGCCAGCGAGCTTACCCTGGATCAGGCAGCATTGCTGGCAGGATTAACCAAATCCCCCACAGCCTACAATCCATTTCGTCATCCTGAAAAGGCCCTGGGACGAAGAAAAATCGTACTGACACGAATGGCTGCCACAGGATATATCACCCAAAAAGAAGCGACCATGGCTGCTTCCATGCCCCTTTCCCTGAAACGTTCCACCAGAGATTTTAAAAACGACTCCTATTTTATGGATGCCCTGCTCAAAGAACTGATCCAGCAATTTGGAGAAACCGTTGTGTTCAACGGCGGGCTCCAGGTATTTTCTACCCTGGATACCCGAATGGATGCCATTGCCAGACAATCTCTGGAAACGGGTATGGAAAATGTGGACACTCTCATGGGCCTGGAAAAGGAAGAAAAAGTAAAACCCCAGGGAGCTATTGTGTCAATGGATACCCAAACTGGTGCTGTTCGGGTAATGCTTGGGGGCAGAAACTATCATCTTAGTGAATTTAACCGTGCAAAAGACAGCCTTCGCCAACCAGGATCTGCATTCAAGCCATTGGTGTATTACACGGCATTCCAAAGACTTGGCTTGCATCCAGGCTCGGTGATGACAGACAAACCCATTTCCATTCCCATACCAGGCAGTCCTTCCTGGAAACCGAAAAATTTCAAAAAACGCTACCAGGGTGAAATGATCCTGAAAAAAGCCCTGACCCTGTCCGTGAATACCATTGCAGCCCAGCTGATAAAAGAAACCGGAACCCAGGCTGTCATTGATGTGGCAAGAGCCTGCGGCATAAAAAGCCCCCTGGAACCTGTGTATTCCATTGCTCTTGGCTCTTCTGCCATCAGCCCCCTTGAAATGGCAACAGTCTATTCTGTGTTTGCCAATATGGGTATCAAACGCAAACCATTTATGATCCGCCGGGTGGAAGATACCTTTGGCAGGGTCTTGTTCCAGCATGTACAAGAACAAGAACAGGTGCTTGATCCGGCCGCTGCATACCAGGTGGTGGACATGATGAAATCCGTCATGGATCACGGTACAGGACGGATTATCCGAAGACAGGGCTTCACCAAAATCGCCGCCGGAAAAACCGGCACCACAAACAATTTTATGGATGCCTGGTTTGCAGGATTTACCCCGGGGCTATGTACCTGCGTCTGGGTGGGCTTTGATCAACCGGCTCCCCTGCGGGATACGAACAAAAGAGGCATCACAGGGGCAAGGGGAGCGGCTCCCATCTGGAAGGATTTCATGGAAAAAACCCTGGAACAAACTCCTGAACGGGATTTCCCCCTGCCTGCCCATGTACGTTTTGTCAAGGTGGATGCCAGGACCGGATGCAAACTACCTCACAACCCGCAGGATACAAAAGAAAAACAAGGAACAACCATCGTGTTGAAAACCCGACAAAGGACTTGCCAATCACCATGATGCGACTGATTCAACATATTTCTGTTTCCATCTGGCTGGGATTTTGTATCAGTTTGTCTGTAATTTTTTCTTTCCTGCCGGAGTTACAGGCAATATTTCCACAACTTACCCACCAAACCCTTGGCCTGGGAATATTCATGGGAGTTTTTGCAGCTGCAAGCATGGTGCAAAATATACTTGGGCATATCCTCATTAAATACAGACTGCAAAAGGCCAGAAAATGGGAACAGGCAGGAATTGTGCATCGGGCAGGAAAACAATATGAAAAAGCTGTTGTCCTTTACGACAGTTTTCTGATCTTCCCTCCCTTATCCAAATCCATTAGGGAAAAGCTTCTTCACAGACTTGCCATTTTCTGCCTTTCCGAATCCGGCAATGGAGCCTCTGCTTTTAGGAAACCCTCTCTCCTGTCTTCCCTGGAAACGGCCACATTATATTTGAAATTCCATCCAGAGGATTCCGACCTTGCCCGGCTCTGGCTGGAACAATTTTCAGAGAATCCCTTTGAAACCAACCCTTCCCTGGGAAGTGATGCCCTTGTACAGCAAGTGCTTTGCTCTCTTGCCAACATCCATTGGAAACAGCTGCCGCTGTCTTCCATGATTCTCAAAATTTTTCTCCATCTTGGCCGTACGGATCACCCTGCCATACAGCTGTATCGCCGCATGTTGGAACACCCGGACCTGCCATTGGAAGAAAAACAAAAAATTTATCTGCTTGTGGGAGAAGAAAGGGAAAAGGGGAATCTTGACCGGAGACACCGGGAGGAATGGACAGAAATTCTTGTGAATGCAACCCTTTCTCCACTTGAAAAGAAAAAAAGAGAGGCAGACAGAACCCAACAAATCCAAACAGGAAAAAAACAAAAAGTCCAAAAAAGATTTCGGGCAATGGCAGCAGGAATTGTGCTGATCGTAATTATCGGCATGTGTACAAGGATATATCTGACACCCAACCGCCCCCTGCCCTTTTTTTCCTCCATATCAAAGAACAGTCTGTCCCAGGAATATTCCATCCAGCTGGGGGCATTCCTGGATCTGGCCCTGGCACAGGATCTTGCAAAAAAACTGGAAGCCTGCCAAAGCCGTCCTGTAAAAATCATCCAGGTCAGGGGAGGACAAAAAACCTGGCACATCGTCAGGATCAAGGGCTTTGCAACCAAAGACGATGCCAAAAAATATGGAAATATTCTGGCATCGGAAAACATGATCCAGAACTTTTTTGTCTGCATTTCAGATTCAGAATAAGCCCCTCACCACTCCAAACCCTCCAAGCAAATAAGCAGAGGACAGGCCATATTTTAGCGGTGCATCCGGAATTTTATCTTGACTTGTATCTTGGCAGGAGGATATTCTAAAAATTCTGACAGGTTATTTTATATAATCAAATTTCCATTCATTATATAAAGGAGAAACAATGGCAGTAAAAACCGTTCAGGACAGCATGGTTACCGTGGTACAGCAAATGATGAACGAAGATGCCAATCTGGCAGGCAATGTTCACGGAGGCGTTATCATGAAACTGATAGATAACACCGCAGGTATCGTGGGAACACGGCACACAGGAAAAAATGTAGTAACCGCATCCATCGACCGCATGGATTTTCACTCACCGGTTTTTATCGGCGACCTGTTGAGGATTCGAGCCAGTATAAACCATGTGGGGAATACCTCCATGGAAATTGGAGTAAGAGTGGAAGCAGAAAATGTAATCACAGGGGAAAGACGGCATACGGGTTCTGCCTATCTCACATTTGTCTGCCTTGATGAAAACCACAAACCCATAAAGATTCCTCCCATCACATTTGAAACGGAAAAAGAGCAGGAAAGAAATTGTGAGGCAAAGAAAAGGATAGAACTGAGAAAACGCCAGAGGCAAGAGAGTTTGGATAAAATTTGTTATTAGCTATTTTAAATTTGAATCACAGAAAAACCCGGGGAAGTTGGTAAAAAAACATACAAAACTTTTTTGTCTGCATTTCGGATTCGTAAGGCCAGCACAAATCACTTCCAAAACTACCTGGAAAAGCGAAATGGCTGGCCTTTATCTGAACTTACTGCATTCTGCATTTTAAAAAATTATGATGCAATTTACTTATCTACCACTTAAGCACCATACGAAAGGTTTTGTTCTTGCCTGCCAGTAAAATATCCATGGCTTCATTGATTTGATCAAATGGTATTTCTTCCACTTCACATCTTATACCATGATGGGAAGCCACACCCAGCATCTCATTGGTCCTCAGACTGCCGCTTACAATGGAACCTGCAATTTTCTTCTGGGTAAATATCAAAGGTATGTATCCATAGGTGAACTCTGCTGATGGTATACCTATTTTGCAATAGGTACCTCCAAGTGTAAGGGAGTTCATGTAAGAAGGCAGATCCAGGGCAACCGGACTGGTATCTATGATAACATCAAGTTTACCAGCTATTTTCCCAAAATCATCAGGATTTCTTGTATTTACAAAATGATGTGCCCCCAGAACCTCTGCCCTTTCCTTCTTGTCCGCCGATGAACTCAAAGCCCAGACTTCTGCCCCTACTGCAAGAGAAAACAATACAGCCAAATGGCCAAGTCCTCCCAATGCTACAATCCCCACTTTTGTATTGGGCTTCACATATTCTGCTATGGGTTCCCATATGGTGATACCTGCACACAAAAGAGGAGCTGCTTCCGCATCAGTTATATTATCAGGAATTTTGAAAGCAAATTTTTCAGAAATATTGACCAGTTTGGCAAAACACCCATGAAGTCTGTGATCTTCCTTACCCCACATACCTGCTTTGCCAGCTAAAAAAGTTCCCTGATACCCTGTTTTACATAAATTATCATGCCCGGAAAGGCAGGTAGGACAGGAACCGCATGAATCTCTCAGCCAGCCGATACCGACCCTATCCCCAATTTGCAGGACTTTTACCCTTTCACCAACCGCCACTACTTTCCCCACACCTTCATGCCCTGCAACAAGGGGGTAGTCGGAACCCCCCCAATCATTGTCCCGCATGTGAAGATCGGTATGGCATAATCCGCAGTAAGTGATCTCTACCTGCACCTCATGGGGCTTAAGCTCATCTAACTCAATATCCCTGAGTTCTAATTTTGCACCTTGTGTCGGACATACCCATGCTTGTGTTTTCATAAAATTTCCTCCCCTTACATTTTTAATCTTAAAAGACTTCAGGCCATTAAATTATTATAGACAGGAAAAAATCACACTTCCCATCAAATAATTTAAGTTTCGGATAATTTATAAAACCATATTCACCATTCAGTCATAAATGATAAATCAAATCAAGATACTGCCTCCCAACATACAGACTCTGCAAAGGGCCAGCCCTGTCTTGCCTTCAGAAAATACAATCCTGCCCCTGCTTCCAGATGCCTCTTGGGATAAAAATCCAACAGATATTATTTAGATTCCATCAGTCTACGGCATATAGTTCTCAAAAGCTGTAAAAGAAAAAACCCGGGTAAGTTGGTAAAAAAGATCCACCAAACCCGGGTACACTCAAAATAAGTACTGTCTCTGCCCGATGATTTCCTTATAAATCAGGAAAGATCTCCATGGAAATCATGGGCAGGATAGGCAATCATCATGAAGAATAATTTTTATTCAGTTCCTCAACACTTTCCTTGGCATCTCCGTAGAGCATATCCGAGTTTTCCTTGTAGAATAGTGGGTTTTCAATTCCTGCGTATCCCGGCGCCATGGAGCGTTTCATGATAATGACCTTGGCAGCATTCCACGCCTGGATTACCGGCATTCCATAAATGGAACTTGCAGGATCGTCTTCTGCTGCCGGATTCACAATATCATTGGCGCCAATGATGAGAACCACATCGGTTTCAGGCATTTCAGGATTGAGTTCATCCATTTCCATAACAATATCATAAGGTACCTTGGCTTCTGCCAACAGGACATTCATGTGTCCCGGCATACGGCCTGCCACAGGATGAATGCTGAACTGAACCTTTTTGCCGTCTGCCTGTAACTTCTGCACAAGCTCATAGATGGGATACTGGGCCTTTGCAACGGCCATCCCATACCCGGGAACGATAACAACGGACTGGGCATCCTTGAGTAATTGGGCAACCTCTGCATGAGTGGTATCTGTTACCTCACCTTCAATTTCCATTCCAGGTTCACCGGAAACACCGCCGCCAAAACCGCCCAGCATAACGGCCAAAAGCGAACGGTTCATGGCCTTTGCCATGATGATGGAAAGAATCAACCCGGAACTTCCCACTAGCGCACCGGTCACGATAAGCAAATCATTTCCCAGCATAAATCCTGTCATGGATCCTGCCCACCCAGAATAGGAGTTGAGCATGGATACAACCACGGGCATATCTGCACCGCCAATGGCCATGACAAGAAGCACTCCCAGAAGTGCAGTAATGACAGTAATCAAAATCAGAAGGACACCTGCTCCCCAGGGGGAAGATGCAGCAAGCATCACGAAAGCCACCCCAAGAATGATGGTTACAATAATCATCGCTATACTGACAATATGTCTTCCCGGATAAATAAGGGGTTTGCTTCTGATTTTTCCATCCAGCTTTCCAAAGGCCACAACAGAACCAAAAAAGGTGATGGAGCCGATGAAAACACCAAGAAAGACTTCAGCAGTATGGATGTTCATTTCCACAAGCGTCATGTTTTCGGGTAAACTGATGTAAGACCCGAATCCAATAAATACCGCAGCCAATCCTCCAAAACTATTCAGTATGGCCACCATCTGGGGCATGGAGGTCATGGCAACCTTGTAAGCCCATATCACACCAATGAAGCCTGCAATAATAAGGGAGAGCAGAATAAATGGAATCCCCTCGACACCCTCACCAAACAAGGTGCAAAGAACAGCAATGGCCATACCGGAGATACCATAGATGATCCCCCGTCTGGCAGTTTCCTGGGAGGACAAGCCTCCAAGACTGAATATAAAAAGGATGCTTGCGAAAAGATAGGCAATTATTTGAAATTCTGTAGTTATCATGATCTATCATCCTTTCCTGAACATTTTTAACATTCTGTTGGTAACTGAAAATCCGCCAATAATATTGATCCCTGCCACAAGAACCGCAAGGAAGGCAAGTACGGAGGTAGAGGAGAGCATGGTATGCTGCATCTGCAAAATCCCACCCACAATCACAATACCGCTGATGGCGTTGGTTGCCGACATCAGGGGGGTATGCAAAGAAGCAGCAACACTCCAAATCACCTGCCAGCCCACAAATATGGCCAGAACAAATACCGTGAAGTGCCGTAAAAATTCCATGGGCGCAACCTGCCCCAGCCCAAATAAAATTACTGCCAGCACAATCACTCCGATGACAGAAGATCTGGCTTTTTTCTTTGCCAGTTCTTCCGGGCTTGGCCCTGGGTCTTTCTCAACTTTCGGCGCAGGAGCCTTTGGTGCAGCACTTACAGGAAGAGGCTCAGGCGGCCAGTTTACGGAACCGTTGTAGGTAACCATGGCACGCTTGACCACATCATCATCTTCCATGTCAATGTGAAAATTTTCCGCCTTGCCCATGTCATCTAACAGATGACACAGGTTGTTTCCATACAGCCTGCTTGCCTGGGCAGGCAACTGGCTGAGCTTTCCAAGAATGGTCACTCCGTTTTCCGTGGTATATACTTCGCCGGGCTTTGTGAACACGCAATTCCCCCCGGTGGAAGCAGCAAGGTCCACGATAACAGAACCCGGCTTCATGGCGTTTACGTGATAATCCAGAATCAATTTCGGGGCTTCTTTTCCAGGGATCTGGGCTGTGGTGATGATGATGTCCACTTCCTTTGCCTGCTCTTCAAACAATGCCATTTCCGCATCAATAAAGGCCTGGCTCATCTGCTTGGAATACCCGGAAGAGGTGGAACCGTCTTCATCAATATCAACGGTCAGGAAAGTCGCTCCCATACTGGTAATCTGATCTGCCACTTCTTTTCTGGTGTCAAATGCACGGACAATGGCTCCCATGCTTCCGGCAGCACCCAAGGCAGCAAGCCCTGCGACTCCGGCACCAATGACAAGCACCTTGGCAGGCTCCACCTTTCCTGCTGCTGTGATCTGACCGTTCAGGAATCTGCCGAACACCCCGGCAGCCTCAACGACGGCACGATATCCTGCGATATTTGCCATGGAGGAAAGCACATCCATTTTCTGGGCACGAGAAATTCTCGGAATGGCATCCATGGCAACGGCATTGACCTTTTTGGCCGCAAGTTTTTCCAAAAGCTCCTGGTTCTGTCCAGGATACAGATAACTCAATGTTACTGTTTCTTCCTTGAGCATCTCCACTTCATCATCCGTTACAGGCTGAACTTTCAGTATGATGTCAGATTCTTCGTACACCTCCTTTGCAGTCTGGACAATTGCTGCCCCTGCGGATTCATAGTCCTGATCAGAATAATTCGCCAGCTTGCCGGCCCCGGTTTCCACCAGCACCTCAAAGCCCTGCTTTTTCAATCGACCAATCGTTTCCGGAGAGCCTGCCACCCTGTGTTCACCGGCAAGCAACTCCTTTGGGATTCCTACTTTCATAAGCACCCACCACTTTAAGTTATAAATTATAATTTAAAAAGTAATTACAAATTCTGTAATTACAGTAATAAAAAGCCCTTCAAAACTTTCAGATTTGTCTCAATCTATACCTTGATTTTTTTTTTGTCAATCGCAACATCACATGAAAAAAATTTTTTTTTGATTCTGATATTCTTATCAAAAAAAAGCCCAATAATAAGGATTGCGATCTTCCCTTATACAAGAAATGACGATTCTATGTATATCATGCAGGGAACCCTTATCAATTTGACATCCATATTCACAAACGGAATTGAGCAACAATTGAATTCATGGCATCAGATAATTGTTCCAGCTCCGCAGCACTCGTACTGACATGCTTGCTGTTACTATTCATTTCATCAGCCAGCACACTCACTTCATGAACATCCGATGAAACCTCCGCAGAGACGAGGGATACCTGACTTACATTCTCATTCACTTCCTGCGCTCCCTGGGCAGCCTGGGCCACATTACTGGAAATTTCATGGGTCGTAGTAGAATGGGCATCAATTCCATCTGCCACCGTGGAAACAATACCATTGATTTCATTTATAATGTTTACAATATCTTCAATTGCATCCACGGATTCGCTGGTTAATCCCTGAACATTAGCAATTCTGTTGCTGATTTCTCCTGTGGCATCTGCAGTTTGCCGGGCCAATTCCTTGATTTCACCTGCCACAACGGCAAAACCTTTCCCTGCCTCTCCTGCTCTTGCAGCCTCAATGGTAGCGTTCAAAGCCAAGAGATTGGTCTGTTCTGAAATGTCTGCAATGGTCTCTGTCACCTTGGTAATTTCTGAAGCCGCCTGCCCAAGGGTCTGCATTCTTTCAGAAATACCGCTGGCCTTTCCAACGGCTTTACTGGTGATTTTACTACCTGTATTCATATTCTCCGCCACTTTGCCAATGGTTGCGGACAAATCTTCTGTCGCGGCAACGATCATTTTCAGATTTCCCAGGGTCTGCTCTGTGGAGGCGGCAACACTTGCCATATTGGCAGACATTTCTTCAGCAGAAGAGGCCACACTATTGGATCTCTCAGAGGTCTTCCCTGAGCCGGAAGCCATTTGACCGGCAATGGAGGTAAGCAAAGAAGCCGACGAACAGATCTTGCTATTATTCTCTCCAATCCATTTAAGAATATTGTGTAATTTCTCAATAAATCCATTACAGCATATTCCCAATTCAAAAAACTCATCTTTGGTACCTGTTTCTATTCTCTTGGTCAGATCCCCCTCTTCTTCTATTTCCCGGATCTTGGTAATAATGCCTGTAAAGCCTTTATTGATATTCATAATCAAGAACAAACAAATCAAAATGATACAAAGAAAAACAACGCCGGAAAAACCTACCATTTTCAGGGTGGATACATTTGTCATTCCGGCAATACTCATTTCCATTTCCTGCCTGGCCTGTTCAATATTATCAATATAGATGCCGGTGCCGATCCAAAAATTACTCCCCGGTATGATTTCTGAAAAAGCCAACTTGGGAGTATCGCCGGATCCGGGCTTGGGCCATATATATTCGATGAATCCCCCTCCATTTTTGGCATTTTCATACATCTCCTTTACAAAAAATACGCCGTTTTTATCTCTGGACTGTCCCAGGTCTTTCCCAACAGTCTCCGGGCTGGTAGGCAAGGCAACATTTCGTGTCCCCTCATAAATAAAAAAATATCCGGTTTGATCTTTTTCAAACCGGATATCTTTTACACTCTCCCGTAATATCTTTTTTTGCTGTTCCACATCAGATACTCGTGAAATGGCCTTCCCCAGGGATAACGCCATGGAATGAGTCGCGACCTGAATTTTATCCTTATCATTTTCCAACATAATACCGGTAATTTTTTCCGTGGCCAATTTCGCGAAGGATGTATAGCCCTGCATACTGAAAAGCGACATGGAAACAAAGAGAATCGCCGTTAAAAAAAGAATCAACGACATCTTGGCTTTAATAGAAATACGCTTCATACTTTCCCTCCATAAAACGAACAATAATCATAAATAAGAATGGATTGAATGGATATGCTCATCCGGGCCTCCCTCAAATAAAAAATACAAATCATCCGGCAATGATAAGCGAAAATTATATGCAATAAACGAATAAATTCCGTCCATTTTTAATATTCGAAATAAAATATCCCAACACTTGAAAAACATCCTTTTCCGGATGGGAGAATATCCAATATAGATAAGGATTGTCAATCAAAAACGATATAATGGATAACGACAACCTTAATTTTCACAAAAAAATCAAAAAGTTCAAGTAAAAATCAACTTTCAAAAAACAAATTTGATAAGAGATGTTTCGAAATTGAGTCATAGAAAAAACTCAAAAGCGGAATTCCCATGAACCCAATTCTGATCAAAATAAAAAATGTAAAATCAATATAAGGGGTTTGTATAATACCATTGAACGCAGGCCCCTTTTTATCAGGCCGCAAACATAAAATTGTGCAGAGCTTGACAAAGGCGCATCATATCCAGTAGAAGATTCTGAAAAAAGCTTGGGATTGTGGGAAAAAATACAAACAGCCCGGGCGGAAATCGTCACACATCATCAACCCAGCAACCTTAATTTACAGGATAAAAAATGAAAAACGCATTAAAATCATTATTGATACTTCTTGTATTGAGTTTTTGTGCATTTATTACCGCATGTCAATGCAATCAGCACCATGCAAGAATTGATAAACATGCAGCCCAACAGATTTCAGATTATGAAGGCCTATATAAGGGGACTCTGCCCTGTGCAGATTGTCCGGGCATAGCAACCAGCCTGACCCTGAACAAGGACAAAACTTTTGTCTATGAAACCTGCTATCTGGAAAAAGAAAATGGGAAGTTTTCATCCACAGGAACCTACACAGTTAAAGAAGACCTTTTAAC
>PDWI01008006.1_pt1 | contig 12576 bp, 9 predicted proteins | sample 1430891 | NCBI WGS metagenome assembly PDWI01 (sample SAMN01162508, study PRJNA174530) | Oral metagenome, whole genome shotgun sequencing project. | biome: Marine environment; feature: Marine mammal; material: Swab sample of the gingival sulcus; isolation source: swab sample of gingival sulcus... | reverse complement strand
AAAACCTTTTTTAAGAATTGCTCTTAAACCATTTACATTCCACGAGATAATTTTATATTTTTTCATGTTTTTTAGAATATCATTATTATTGTATATTGGCAAATACAATTATATATATAATTTCTGCAAAAAAAATATTGGATATCACTTTCAAATTTGTAGTATAATTATATAAAATGGATATTAAAAAAGATTTTTCTGATAAAGATTTGCGGATGTTTAGAGATATTTTTAACCAGATAAAACCAAATTCGGGGGAGATACCTTCTATTAAGGGATTTGATGTTTTTGGATTTTCTCTTCCTTATAATGGTTTGGAGGGCGGAGATCATATTATTTATGTAGATTTCAAACATAGATATGATTTAGAAAAAAGAATATCGGAGTGTATTGCAAAAGGGAGAGAAAAGACAGCAGAAAATCTAAGAATTTTAAATAGGAAAGCCGGAATTTTATTGGCTGACGTTTCTGGTCATGGTCTTGATGATGCAATTTTGGTTGCCATGCTTCATCAAGCTTTTTTAATGGGTGTTATCTATGAACTTCAGCAAGATGGTCAGATATCAACAATGCTTTTTGAAAATATTAATACGAGATTATATAATTCATCCAGTTTTTCTAAGTTTATAAGTATGATTTATGGTGAGATTGATGAAAGCGGTTGTTTTCGTTTTATAAATGCAGGTCATCCTTATCCTTATCTTTTTAATGCAAAAAAATCACGCCTTATTCCTTGTTTGCAAGGAAGAAAGTCCTCTCCGCCTATAGGAACCATTCCCTCTAAAGATGATGTTGATTATAGAATGAATATTAATAGAGTGGGATATAAAAAAAAATATGGCGTTGAAGAAATAAGAATAGAGAATAAAGGAGATATGCTTCTTTTGCTTACTGACGGTTTAATAGAGCATGAGAGTGAAAGTTTTTTCTTCCCTAAAAAAGTGGAGGAGATTATTGCTTCTTTAAAAGATAGTTCTGCTGAAATTATTGCCAATAAAATAAAAGAGACAGTTTTAAAAGATGGCTTGGAAGACGATATGTCTCTTGTATTGATAAAAAAGATAACATAAACATGTGTGATAAGAAATCATGTTTTTATTCTTTAAGTTTAAAGCAATTGGAAGAGTTGTTATTATTAAATGGATTGAAAAAATTTCGCTCATCTCAACTTTTTTCATGGATTTATCAAAAGGGTGTCTTTGATTCTGAAGATTGGTTAAATATTTCCAAAAAGGATAAAGAAATTATTAATCAATATCTTGATTTTTCATTGCCCGAAGTAGAAAACAGAGAGGAAGACAAAAATAAAACAATAAAGTTGCTTTTAAAATTATTTGATAATAACTATACTGAAACAGTTTTGATGAAAGAAAAGAATCATTATACTTTTTGTATCTCTTCTCAGTGCGGTTGTCCTTTGGCATGTAAGTTTTGTGCTACAGGTAAATTGGGGCTTAGAAGAAACTTAGAGAGCGGAGAAATTTTAGCTCAGATTTTAATATTAAAATCTTTAATCCCTAAATATAAAGGGAAATTGAATCTAGTTTTTATGGGCATGGGAGAGCCTTTCTTAAATTACGATAATTTAAGCAAAGCTTTGCAAATTATTTGCAGTGATAAGGCATTGAGTATTTCTCCTAAGAATATAACCATATCCACAGTCGGTATTTTGGATAAGATTAAAGAATTGTCGAGAGATTATCCCAAAATAAAATTAAGCTTTTCTCTTAATGGTTCAAGTAGTGAGGGCAGAGAAAAATTAATGCCGGTAAACAGAGTATATCCTTTGGAAGATATTTTAAATTATTTTGTAAAAAATGCAGGTAAAAACATGGTTACCTTTGAATATGTTATGATAAAAGATATTAATGATACTCAAAAGGATGCAAAAAAATTGGTTGCACTTATAAAAAAAAGAAAAATGAAAGTTAAAGTAAATTTAATTCCTTATAATAAAGTAGATGGGAATGATTTTGTGAGTCCTTCAGAGGAATCCGTAGACAGGTTTTCTCAATATTTGGCAGATAATTTTATAAATGTTACGGTAAGGCGTTCTAAGGGTAAGGACATTGCCTCTGCTTGCGGTCAATTGGCAGGTAAAAGAAAATGATAAAATTTCCTTTTGTTTTAGATGATTACCAAAAAAAGGCTATAGAAGCCATAGAAAACGATTCTTCCGTTTTAATCTCTGCACCGACGGGTTCGGGGAAAACTGTAATTGCCGATTATATAATAGATCGCAGCTTGGATTATAATCAAGGTGTGATTTATACGGCTCCTATAAAAGCTTTATCAAATCAGAAATTCAGAGATTTTAGAGCAAAATATTCAGACAAAGTCGGGATATTAACGGGAGATGTCAGTTTTAATGCGGACGCTCCCATAGTTGTTATGACAACGGAAATTTTTAGAAACCGTTTGGTTGAACAAAATAGTGCTTTTCAAAAATATTCATGGGTTATTTTTGATGAAATACATTATATAGATGATCTTGACAGAGGAACAGTTTGGGAGGAATCTCTTATTTTTATGCCTAAACATATGAGAATTGCCGGACTTTCTGCTACCATACCAAATATAAAAGAGTTTAGTTCATGGATAGAGAAAGTACTTTGTATAAAGGTAAAAGTTATTAAGGAAAGCAAAAGGGCAGTTCCTTTAACTTTTTATGTCCAAGCTCAAGGTAAGATTTTTAATGATTTGAGAGTATTACATAAAAAAGTCTATCGTAAAAGAAGAAGACTAACCGGACTTACTTATAAAAAGGCATTAGGTTTAAATAATAGTATAAATTCTGTTGAAAAGCTCATAGACAGACTTTATCGCTCGGAAAGGTTACCCGCAATTTACTTTTCTTTTGGTAGAAAAAGATGTGAAATATTGGCACAAGAGATTGTGAACGCTCAATTATGGGAAGAGGATTTAGCTTTGTATGAAGAGTATAAATCTCTTTTGGAAATGTCCGATTTAAAAGACAATTTAAGAGCTAAAGAAATGGGCAACTTGTTAAAAAGGGGAGTTGCTTATCATCATGCGGGCATGCATCCTGAACTCAAAGATATTGTAGAGCAACTTTTTAGCAAAAGAATGATAAAGTTGATTTTTACTACGGAGACTTTTGCTCTCGGAGTCAATATGCCGGCAAGAAGTGTGATCATTGACGAACTTTTTAAAAAAATAAAAAGAAAAACAAAAAAATTAAGTAGCCGTGATTTCTTACAAATGGCAGGCAGAGCAGGAAGAAGAGGTATAGATACCAAGGGTTATGTTTATTGCAGGTTTAATCCTTACATTACTCCTTTTGAAGATTTACAATCTTTATTAAGTTTAAAAAGTGAGGCAATTTTTAGTAAATTTAATATTGCTTATTCCGCATTGCTGACTCTTTATTCCATTCATAAAGATAGAGTAATCGATATTTACAATCAGAGTTTTCATTTTTTTCAACAGAGAAAAAAGAAAAAATCCCAAGCAAAGCAGATGGAAAGAAGATTGAGGCTTTTAAAAAAGTTAAAATATATTGACAGAAAAAATTTAACTAAAGAAGGGATTTTTGCTTCTAAGATTTATGGCTATGAATTGATGTTGACGGAATTACATAAAAGGATAAACTTAGATTCTTATTCTTATATTGAATTATCATTACTTTTACTTGCTTTGGTTGTGGAAGAAAAATCTTTTTTTAAAAGATTTGATGATTTTTTATCGGATAAAAAAGTGAGAAGACTTAATTTTATCTTGGGAGAGATTTACGAGGATATAAGAGATTTGGAAAAAAAATATAAGGTTAAACCTCCGGTTACCAAATTTTCTTTTGCTCTAAGCAAAGAATTATTGCTTTGGATGGATGGAGCCGACTTTCAAAGTGTTGCCGAGGGTTCTTTATTTGACGACGGGGAGATTATTCGTTATTTTAGAATGTTATTGCAGCTTATGAGAGAATTAAGCACTAATGATTTAAGTGAAGAATGTAAGAAGAAATTGAGTAAAGCTTATCGATTAATTGACAGAGATGTTGTCAGTGCCGAAAAACAAATCTTGGCTTATATAGAGAATGAGGCTCAAAAAAACAATTAAGGTCTTATTAAATCCTTCTTCGGGAGGAGGCAATTCTTTAAAAAAAATTCATAAAGTAAAGAAATGTTTAAAAAAATTAAGCAATCATTGGCATATAATTATCACTAAGAGTGAAGATCATTTTAGAGAGGAGGCAGGCAGAATAGGGGAAAATGAGATTCTATTGGTTGCAGGAGGCGATTCCTCTTTGCTAATGGCTGTTGAGGAGTTAAAAAAGAAGAATAATCTTGATATTTCAATCGCATTTATGCCTTTGGGTTCGGCAAATGATATAGGTAAAGCTTTAAATATAAAAAATATTTCTTCTGCCGTTAAAGCTTTAAACAGAGGAGAAGAAACTAAATGGGATATGGGAACGGTAAAAGTCAATGACAATGAAAAGGAATTTTGTTTTTTGGGTTCATTGAGTTTTGGCTTGGGTAGTGAGATTAATAGTTATATTGCCAAAAATATACAGGGTAAGAGTAAGAATTGGACTTTATTTTTGGCTGTTTTGGGGGCTTATAAAGCATTTTCTTTATCAAAAGTTCCCTTGAAATATTCTGTGATTGCAGGTAAAAAGAGGCAGGAATTTCAATCTTCCTTGGGGCTTTTTTTAAATGCACCTTATTATGCAAATGGTCTGGATTTTAGTCAGATAGTTTGCCCCAAAGATAATTATATAGATTTTTTTTCTTTTAATAATAAGAGTTTTTTTTCTGCTTTGTCTTCTTTTATAAGTCTTAAATTTACAAAAAATTATAAAAAGATAAGCCATTTGAGAGGGGAAGAATTTTGTGTGAAATTTCCTAAGTCTTCGGACATCCAAATTGACGGAGAAATTATTGAAAATGTTAAATCTTTTTCTGTCAAAATTTTAAAAGAAAAAGTCAGCCTTTGTACTTTATAATTTTAATTTCATAATTTCAGTAATTTGTCGAAATAATCTTTATTGTTGTTAATGATTGTTTCATTTCCGTAAACACAGATATAATTGTCCGATAATAAATCTTCCATAAATTCATCCATTTTTTTTATTTTTTCTATGGAGCAGGAAAGAATTTCATCTCTTAATTTTTGCAAATCTTCCTCACTTGTTTTATTTAAAAGCCTGTTTAAACCCAATACTGCTTTTTTATTTACATTCTTGGGTTGATCGAATTGAGAGATTGTTCCTATAATAAATCTTTCCATGTTGTTTTTATCCATTTCCAAGTTTTTAATATAAGAGGGGATTTTTTTAAATCTTTTTATGGTATCTTTTAAATTGGGATCTCTGTAGGAAGCAAGGAAAAAATTACCGTCTCTTGAGATTGAGGAAAAGCCCCCGTATGCTCCGCCCAGAACTCTAAGCTCCTGATGAAGATAATCTCTGCTGATAATCTGATTTAATACCGCCATATTCCCGTTGTATTCATATCCTTTGTCATGAAAATTATTTCCTTGGCAAACATATTGAACTTTAGAAGCTGTCAAAAAAGCTTCTTTATCTTTTTGTTGCTTAAAAGAATTGCTATTGTGTTTTATTTCGCCGATTTTAAGTGATTTTATGAAATTTGCCACAGGTTTCATAATTTTCGTTTCATTTTTTTTGTCGCAACATATAGAAACAAAAAGATTTGAACGACAGAAAATTAAATTTACCAATTCTTGAAGATTTTTGATAAGAGTTTCTTTCTTCTTATTATAATCCGAATCGAGTTCTTTAATAAATTTAATATAATCAAATCCTGATGTTTGTTGAATGAACATATTTCTTGGATTGTAATAAGAAGCAAGCCTGCTTAATGCTATGGATACACCTTCATTGTTAAAAAAGTTTTCCAAGCGAGTATAATGCCTCTTTAATAATTGTTGAATCCTTTCTTCTTCAAATATTGTTTTTGTTAATATTTCCCGGCAAATATCAATGAATTTTTCCGATTTTTCCGATAGAAATTTTCCTTTCATTTCAAAAAGAGGGATAAATTTATTTTTCCCTCTGTCTTTAAATGTTATGTCTGTAATAAAATTTCCTGTATGGATTGATATTTCGTTGTCAAGGTCATTGTATTTAAAATTTTGAGTATCCAAATCTCCTATTATTTCCGAGAGAAAAGCAAGATAAGGCAATAAATCTTTATTAATTCCGTCTATTCTAAAGTGCAGTGTCGCATAAATAATATCCTTACAAAAATCAAAATATTTAAAAACTTTATTCTTTCCCGTTAATTCCGTTTCTATATGGAAATTTTCGGCATTTTTATTTATGTCTTTCAGCTTTAACTTCGGTATTGTAAGCAAGGCTTCCTTTGTGTCTTCGCTTTGTTGATATTTCGATAATTCTTCTTTTTCTTTTATTAATAAATCTAACTCCTTTTCATTTATTTTTGATTTAATTTCTTGTAACTTTTGGCGGTTCTTTTCCTGTTCTTTTTTTGTAATTTCTTCATCGCTTATAAAAGTCAGGAAAACACCGTTTTTATTGTCAAGTAAATATTTTTTTACTGTTTTTTCTAAATATTGTTTTTTAATGTCCTCTTTTAAGCTTTTTAATGATGTCTTGTATTGTAAAGATTTTATGGGATTGTTCTTAAAAATCCAACCGGGTATTGAGGCAATGGCGGCAACAAGACCTTCAGAAGTTCCGTTCCCTTCTTTTAAATCAAATTCAAATCTATTCATAATAGCTTCTGTCATTCTTGCATTAAACCCTTTTTGTACTATATCTTCAAGAGTCTTTCTCAAAATATTTTGAAATTTGGATTTATCCGATTTTTTTACATCATCAACCTGTATTTGAAAAACAGTTTCATTTTTTGATGTTGAGGCGTGTGCGTCAACATCTTTGCCTATTTTTGCCTCTAAAAGTGCTTTCTTTAAAGGAGAATCTTCCATATTTGCCAAAGCTTGAGCAATAATACTTAAAGCAAGAGCCTTTTTTGTATTTCCGTATTTACCGCATATCAGTGCCAGAACAAAATAATTTTTATTCTCTGATTCTTCTAAACTGCCGGGAATTTTTATTTCTGCTTCTTTAATTTTTCCGTGATGTTTTTGTGTTTTGTATTTACGAACAATATCTTTCCTCTTGAATCTGCTTAAATACTCTTTGTCTATAAATTCCAACTCCTCATTTATATCTACATCACCGTAAAGGAAAATATAACTGTTTGAAGGATGATAATGTTTTTTATGAAATTCCAAGAACTCTTCATATCCAAGTTGTGGAATTTCTTGAGGATAGCCGCCGCTGCTAAAGGCGTAATTTGTTTTATCGAATAAATTTTTATTTGTCCAATAATCAATATTTCTTTGAATATTGGAAAAAGCACCTTTCATCTCATTGTAAACTACACCTTTTATCTTTAATTCTTCATTTTTGTCTTTGATGTCATAATGCCGGCCTTCCTGTAAAAAGATATTCTTATTTTCATAAATTTTAGGAAAAAAAACAGCGTCAAGATATACATCCATTAAATTAAAATATTCCTGTTTGTTGAGTGAGGCAATGGGATAAGTCGTGAAGTCCGTTGCGGTCATGGCATTTAAAAAAGAACTTAAAGAGCCTTTTATCAATTCGTCAAAGGGGCTTTTAACGGGAAATTTCTTTGAGCCGTTAAGAACTGCATGCTCCACAATATGAGGAGCGCCTTTATCATTTTGCGGGAGAGTGTGAAAAGCAATGTTAAAAACTTTGTTGTTGTCTTTAGACTCTGCCTTTAATAAAATTGCACCGCTTTTTATATGTTCAAATAAAAGACATCTTGCATTTATTTCTTTAACTTTTTTTATTTCTTTGAGTATAAATCCCTTATATTCTTTATTAATTTCCATATTAATTACCCCTAAATTTGCTTTTGTAAATCATAAACGGTAATTTTAGCACAAAAGTAAAGAAATGAATAAATAATTTATATTACCCTATTTTTTTTACTAACTCCTAAAAGGCGTCGTGTTTAATACAATCCTTTATTATCAATTATAAAAATTGTAAAGTGAAATAAAAAAATAAGAAAAACTCTTGACAAGTGTGTGTGTGTGTGTTAAGGATAATTGGCGGACTTGAGACGGTATTGCTTTAATGATACAATTTTTTTTAGAGGAGAAGGAAAATGAAGAAATCAATTTTAATTATAGTGATATTATTTTCTCTTGCTATATTCGTTTTGTTTCAAAAAAACGATAAAAAAGAAGAAAATACAAAAGATATACCTGTGGACAATAATATAACTCAATATTCCACAAAAATTATTCCTTTGGAAGAAGATTTAGATAAAAACAGAGTTTTTGCTAGTCCTAATAAGATGATTGACTACAACAACAATATAGTTATAAGCGACCACAAGCTTGGGACAATATCCTTTTTTGATTATAATGGTAAGTTTTTAAAGAAAATAGGAGGCCGAGGCGAAGGTCCCGATGAATTTAAAAATCTTTACGACTTTGATATATCTAAAGATAAAGTGTACGGCTTAATGGGTAAAGGAATAAAAATTCTTGACCTAAACGGTAAATTTGTTAAATTTATTCCTTTAAAATTTTATTCTTCTGATTTTTCTGTCATTGATGAGGAGAATATTTTTTTTAGTAAACTAACAGATAGAGACCCTAACAAACCCAATAAAAGTCAAATAGAAGATTTACTTTTTAAGATTAACGGCAAAGGAGAGATTCTTTGGAAAGGTATGAAAACTATCCCATTCAAAAATGGTGCATTTGAAACGGCGATGAACTTTTTTATAATAATAAAAGGAGATAATAATATCTTTGCTTTAAGAGAGTGTGAGAAAGAGAAAAAACATATTCTCTATGAATATGAAAGCCAAGATAAACCCCTAAAGGAAATATCTATGGATAAGAGAGTAGTTCCCGTAAAAGTTTCAGGAGTTTTGAAGAACACAAAATTAAAAGCTTATTCATTTTGTAAAAATGCCTGTTTTTATAACAACAAGATTTATATGCAACTCACATCTCCCGTAAAAAAAAGAGATTTGATAGATTTTGAGGAGAGTAAAAGGATTGCTGTTTTTGACCTTTCAGGCAAGTTGTTGCATTATATTAATTTACCCATGCAGGCAAGAAAAATATTGGTAAAAGATGAAAAAACTATGTTTGTAATTGATATTGACAGCTATGAACTCATAAAATTGGAGATTATAAGTGAACAGGCTAAATAAAGTTTTACATAATAAAGTATAAATAAAAGCCTTGTTGTAAATGAAATAATTAATGTGATAGTATAAAGATATATGGAAAGTCAGATAAAAGAATTTAAGCTTTTCTGGAAAGATGAATACTTAAAAACTATTTGTGCTTTTGCAAATTGTGAGGGAGGATTTTTATATATTGGCTTAGATGATAAGGGGCAAATTGTAGGCTTGGATAATCCCCAAAAATTATTAGAAGTCTTACCAAATAAAATAAATAATAAATTAGGTCTTATAGTTGATGTAAATATAATATATAAAGAAGATAGAGAATATATAAAAATAAGTGTTTCAAAAACTTATGCTCCCGTGTCCTATAACGGTAAGTTTTATCAAAGAAGCGGTAGCAATACCATAGAGTTAAACGGAGGGAATCTTATAAATTTTCTTTTAAAAAAATATGGAAAAACTTGGGATGATATAGCACAAGAAGATTTTAGCCTTGAAGAAATTGATTTGGATACTGTTAAAAAGTTTAAAAGATTAGCAAAGGATAGAGTACCGGATATTCAAAGTGAAGATAATTTAGAAGATTTATTAAGGAAATTAAATTTATATAATGGTAAATATTTAAAAAGAGCAGCTGTTTTACTTTTTGCTAAAAATCCCCAAAAATATTACATACAATCTCATTCAAAAATAGCTAAGTTTTTAAGTGAAACTGATATTCAAGTCAGTGATATAATAGAGGGTAATTTAATAGAACAAGTTGACAGGATTTTAGATATATTAAGGATAAAATATTTAAAATCTTATATATCTTACGAGGGAGCACATAGAAGAGAAAGGTTAGAATATCCTTATGAGGCATTAAGAGAAGCTGTTATAAATGCCCTTATTCATAGAGATTATACAAATACTTCAAATTTACAAATAAAAGTTTATGACAATAAAATAGTAATGTATAATGGTGCCACTTTAAGTGATGAAGTTCCTATAGATAAATTTTATAAGCCACATCAATCAAAGCCTTTTAATCCTGTTATGGCAGCTGTCTTTTATAAATGCGGTTTTATAGAAAATTGGGGAAGAGGGACTATAAATATTATAAATAGATGTAAAGAATATGGCTTGCCAATCCCAAGTTTTGAATATGAATGGACTTGTGTAAAAACTACTTTTTATTTAACCGCCCAAGAAACCGCCCAAGAAACCGCCCAAGAAACCGCCCAAGAAACCGCCCAAGAAACTGTTATGAAATTAAAACTAAATACCAAAGAGATGATACTTAAGTTGTTAAGAGAAAATCCCAAATATACAAAGCAAGATTTAATGAGAATTTTAAATAAAGGAGACGGCACTATAAAAGGGCATTTGGCAGACTTAAAAAAAGAGGGAAAATTAAAAAGAATAGGTAGCACAAAAGCCGGATATTGGGAGGTTTATGATGAAAAATAAAGAAAAGACCATGTTTGTAATCGATACTGAAAATTATGAACTCATAAAATTGGAGATTATAAGTGAACAGATTAAATAAAGTTTTATATAAAAATATAAATACATTATGCAAGATTTACGCTTGGAGGGAAAAAAAATGTTTGATAAAGCATTGTTTAAAATAAGTTTTTGGGTGAGTTTTAAGAGAGCATTTCAAAAATCTAAGCTTCTTTTAATAACTCTATATTTTGTTTTGCCGATATTTATTTACTTTAAAGATTCTTCTTATGAAACAGGTTTAAAAACCTTAATGGGTATCACGGCTTTCTTCTTTTTATTTTTTGCGGGAGATATTATAAATGAAGATTTTAATGGCGGAGCTTTGGAAAATGTTCTGTTTGTGAACGGTAAATATAGTCTTTTCCTATTTTATAGACCTATATGCAATGTCATTATAGCAACCCTTATTTTTATTTTTCATGCTCTTGTCTTTTTTATAATCGGCATTTTAACAAATAACTCTTTTGTAGCATTTTCGCAGATATCAAGGGTTTTATTATTCGGTGTTTACTGGTCTCTCTTTGCCTCTCTTTTGAGCTATTACATAAAAGGCTACTTAAATTCCGTTTCCTTATTTGTCGTTAGTCTTATCCTGTTAATGTCAACCTATGAATTTCAGGAAGAACTATCCTGTGTATTAAGTGGAAGTATAGAAAATTTTAAACAATTATTAATTGGTCTTCTTTATATCTCATTTATCCCTTTTCATTATATTTGCTACTTGAAATATCAAATTTTTATAGCAATAATGATAATCATTTTACTCATTATTCATTGGGAAAAATCAAAAAATCTTAAGGCAGGTTCATAATGGATAATTGTATTCTTAAAGTAAAAGAACTTAAAAAATCTTACGGAGAAGTACAAGCACTTAAAGGAGTAGATATTTCCTTGATTAAAGGTCAAATTAATGCACTGCTTGGTGAGAATGGTGCAGGGAAAACAACTCTTATAAAAATAATTCTCGGATTTATAAAACAAAATAGCGGTGAAATTATTTTTAATACCCAATCTATAGCTTATCTCCCTGAGAATCCCGTCTATTTTAAGATGACAGGTAAAGATATTTTAAATCTCAGCTCTTATCAAGTAGGTATTTCTTCTTCGGAATTAAAAGAAAAATATACAAAATATGCGGAGATGATTAATTTTGACCTTGCTCAATTGACAAGGAAATTTCAAACATTATCAACAGGTAACAGGAAAAAGTTTGCTCTAATTCAAAATCTGATTCATTCTCCCGATTTATTAATTTTAGACGAACCTTTTAACGGATTAGATCCAAGTTCAATAAAAAAACTCAGAGAATTATTGCTCTATCTAAAAAATGAGGGTAAAACTATTTTAATTAGTTCACATATCATTTCTGAAGCACAAAGAACAAGCGATAATATAATTATTTTAAAAAAGGGTAAAGTCCTTTTGCATGAAAGTGCAGAGAAGATTATAGAAAATAGCATGTTTTTTAAAATTAATAAGCAAAAGGAAATTTCTCTTAATCAATTTGCAACTCATATAAAGGAAAAAGAAGAAGCAATTGAATTGATTGTGTCTAAAGATAAAATAGATTCTCTGGTTCAATATTTAGAAAGGGAAAAAATATCTTATGAACAAGCACAAATTGATTTAGAAAGATTATATTTTATGATGACAGAATAATTTTATAAATCTTTGTGTTATTAATTCTAAAAAAATGCCGGTTGTTTTATATTGTAAATAAGCTTTTAGAAGTGTTTTAAGCACTTCTAAAAGCTATCAAGCCATTATTTTTGTTTTTGAAATTTTTTGCTTATATTCATAAATCTTTTTTGTGCTTCTTGAACTTTAGGGTCTTTCATATAAGGCATTGCTTTCATAAATACCGCTGCCATTTCCATTCCCATACTCTTTAATT
>PDWI01008005.1_pt1 | contig 12576 bp, 10 predicted proteins | sample 1430891 | NCBI WGS metagenome assembly PDWI01 (sample SAMN01162508, study PRJNA174530) | Oral metagenome, whole genome shotgun sequencing project. | biome: Marine environment; feature: Marine mammal; material: Swab sample of the gingival sulcus; isolation source: swab sample of gingival sulcus... | reverse complement strand
TATTATAATTATTAAAAAATAATTAATTAAAATGTATTGACTTTTGATTTTAAAACGCGTATGCTAGTTATCAGATATTAATATCACTATAGGTTATTTAGAAAAATTGAATGTATGGATTATTGTTCTACAGTTATTTATAAAAAATTATGGAGGAAAAACAATGAAAAAACGCATTTTAGCTTTAGTACTAGCGCTTGTTTTTATTTTGTCTATCAGTTCACGTGTAAATGCAGATAATGGCGAAATAAATTATAAGAAATCAAATAATGAAATAATCACATTAACTGAAGCGGAAGAGCTGGCAAGGTGGTTTATAGCAAATGATATATATGAAAATAATAATGATGGTTGGAGTGAAAGCACTGTAATATCTGGAATAGATGAAGGTGTTGGATATTACAAGGATAGTTATATTATAAATCTAGAAAATGATGATGATAATGGATATATTGTAATATCTAGAAAAATTTCAGATGTTTTAATTAAAGAGTTTGCTTATTCAGAAAAACCTTTGTTTTTGAATTTAGTACCGTTAGACCAAAACAAAAAAGCATTTGAATCTAAAATTGATGTAGATCAAAATAGTAGGTTAGGCTGTACTAAAGTTAATATAGACCAAACAAATGAAAATTTACCGTATATTTTAAAAGTAAGAAAGTATATGTTGAGGCAAAATTTGCAGTACGGAGAAATAAAAAACCCATATAAGCATGTAAATGATAAATATGGAAGTGGTTGGAAATATAGTGACTCTAGTACAGTTCCTGGATTTAAGTCTTTAGATATGAGTGATTTCACTGCTGATAACCATTGTACGCTAACTACAATGACTGCAATTTTTGATTATCATAGAAGAAATGGTCATATTTCAATTGATTCAGATATTAACACGTTGTTTAACAGGATTAAAAAGATAGCTACTGATAAGGGGTATTATACTCCATCAGGAGGAACTAAACCGTGGTATATTGATAACTTAGCAGAGGCTATATGGGATTATTATGGTTACGATGGTACTGGTGATAATGATTTCTTTTTTTTGTCTACAAAGTCTATAAATAAAACTTTGAAGAAAGAAATTGATGGTAATCGACCTGGAGCAATTAGTTTTACACATGGAGATTATGGTGATCATACTGTAACATATTATGGGTATATTTTTTATAAAAAACCTAGCCATTCTAAAAAAATGTATCTTAAAGTAAATGATAATTGGACAACAAGTGCAAGGTATGTAGATACAACGCATATAGGAACACTTGGGGAAACTTACTTTGAGATTTGTAGGGTTATACCATGGTCGTGGTAAAAAAAATTATAAAGAAAGCTAGTAAATATAAATTATTTATATGTTTGTCGATTTTAGTTCTAATTGTTATATTTGCTTACCTTTATATTAGCAGTGATAACCTGTTTCCATCTAGAGTAGATACGATTAGCATTAAAGATGGTAATACTGGCTTAATTTATCATTTTAATAAAAGTGATGCCCAAGAGTTTTTAGATAAAATATCTAGTTCAAACGTTAGAGCAAGTGGAATAAAAGGCTGGACTAGTGGATATACCTATAAGATAAAATTTATTGCTAATAATGGCAGTGAAACGAACTTTGTGGTGTATGGAGCAAATAACTTAACTAAGGGATTTGTAAAATATAATATAGATAAAGACATTGTCAAAGTCATACAAGACTATTGTAATGACTGATGGATGTCAAAGGTTATTTAAAGGGACTGTTGTAAGATAGTCCTTTTTATTATAGTTGGAATCAGGCAAGATACTATGAAAGTGAAAAAGTATAGGTTAGTAAGCAGAAATTTCGTTAGATTATTTGTGATAATTCGCAACATTAAGTTTTTCAGCTAATTAAGTAACAATTGTTGCCAGATGGCAGAAATTATAATATAATGAATAGTATATATTAATTGGAGGTTAACAAGACGTTTGGTCTTGGTTTGATTAAGGAGATAAAAATGAGCAAGGTAATTGGTTTAATTGGTGCGATGGATGTTGAAGTGGAACTTATAACTAACGAGTTGCAAAATGTTGAAACTAAGGTTTTAGCTGGCAAGAAGTTTCATAAAGGTATGATAGATGGAGTTGAAGTTGTGGCGGTAGTATCGGGAATTGGCAAGGTAAATGCTGCGATGTGCACTCAAAAGATGATTGATGAGTATAATCCTCAGATTATAATAAATTCTGGTATTGCTGGTAGTTTGAAAAGCAATATAAAAATTGCTGACATTGTTATTGCCGATAAACTTTGCCAGCACGATTTAGATATAACTTTGGGAGAATATGAAGGGGGCAAGTATCAGCCTGGACAGCTTTCGGTTGACAAATCGCCTTTTTTAACAGCTAGCAAAAGTCTTGTTAAACAGTTATATGATATAGCTGCTAGTGAAATTGGCGAGGACAAAGTTTTTATTGGTACGATTGCTACTGGCGACCAATTTGTGTATAGTACAGAGCGTAAGGATTTTATAACTAAGTATTTTGATGGTAGTGCTGTTGAGATGGAAAGTGGTTCGATTGCTTATGTATGTCAAGAAAATAATGTTGATTATGCAGTGCTAAGGGCAATTTCTGATAACGCTGACGAGGACGCGCCGACTACTTTTGATGAGTTTGCAGAGCAAGCGGCACATAGGGGTGCAAATATATTTATAAACTTTGTAAAGAAAAATGCGTAGATTTATAGTTGATAGTAAAAATGATAATGAGCGATTAGATAAGTTTCTGCTTAATGTCGAGCTTGATTTGAGTCGCTCACAAATTCAAAAGTTGATTGAGCAAAAATGTGTTTTTTGCAATGGTGATAGCGATATAAAGAAAAATTTGAAACTAAGTACCAATGATGAAATAGTAGTAAAGATTGAGCGAACCAATTTACAACAGGAGCAGAAAATCAAACCCGAAAATATAAAACTAGATATAGTTTATGAAGATGATGATATCATTGTTGTAAATAAAAAGAAAAACATGGTTGTCCATAGTGGAGCTGGCAATTACAGCGGTACGTTGGTTAACGCACTGCTTTACCATACCGATAAATTGTCATATCTTTGTGGAGAAGATAGACCGGGTATAGTGCATAGGCTAGATAAGGATACCAGTGGACTTTTGGTTGTTGCCAAGACAGATGTAGCCTACCAAAGTTTAAAAGAACAGTTACAAAATAGAACGGTAAATAAAATCTACAACGCGATTGTACTTGGGGGTTTTACTGCTGATGAGGGCATAATAAATAGCCCGATAGAACGTGACAAGAAAAATCGTTTAAAAATGGCTGTGTCAAATTCTGGCAGACCTGCTGTTACACGCTATAAAGTTATTGAAAAAATTGGACAATATTCGTTACTTTCTGTAAAGATTGAAACAGGTCGCACTCATCAAATTAGGGTTCATCTAAAGAGTATCAATAAGCCGATAGTTGGTGATAATGTTTATGGAGTGAAAAGTGACAAGTACAAAGAACTTGGTCAGATGCTACATTCGAAAACGCTTGGTTTTATTCATCCAGTAACTAAAAAATATATGGAATTTGATACGAACTTGCCTGAGCAGTTTCAAAGAGTGTTGGAAGAAATTAGGAGGAAGAGATGACTTTAAAAACAGAGTTACTTGATGAGAAAGCTATATCAAGGTGTTTGACAAGGGTAGCACACGAGATTTTGGAAAAAAATCAAGGTGCTGATGATATAATATTGCTAGGAATAATTACTCGTGGTTATCCGTTAGCTTTTAGGATAGCAAAAAAAATTGAAGAAATTGAAGGCAAAAAAGTTAAAGTAACAGGCATAAATATTACAGAATTTCGAGATGATGCAAGGCAATCGGAAAATCCAAAGATAAACAAAGAAGTTGAAAATATCGAATTAGAAGATAAAGTTGTTGTGCTAGTTGACGATGTTTTATATACAGGCAGGACGGTGCGGGCGGCTATGGACGCAGTGGTTTCAGTAGCTAGACCGAGAAGTATCCAGTTAGCCTGTTTGGTCGATAGGGGTCATCGTGAGCTGCCGATAAGAGCTGATTATGTTGGTAAAAATGTCCCGACAAGTAGCAAAGAAAAAGTGGCGGTTAAGTTGACCGAAGTAGATGGAATGGATTTGGTGTCTTTATATGAATAAAAAAGTGGTAAATAAAATTACAAAAGAGGGCGTTTTAGGTTTTATAAATAGCTTTAGAAAACCTGTATTTGAAAGTGAACTTTTTGATGAGTTTGTAAATTCGACGGCAGATATAAAGTTTTTAAATTCAATCATTGATGACTTAGTAACTGGGGGCGACATTTATAAAACAAAGAAAAATAGATATGGCATCCCTAGTAAGATGAGTTTAATTTTTGGTGTGTTGATGACTACGGAAAAGGGTTTCGGTTTCGTTAGACCCAAAGGGGCAACTAGGGCTGACAAGGCTGATATTTTCATCCCAGCCAATAGTCTAAATGGCGCGATGAATGGCGATAAGGTTTTTGTGAAAATTGATAGTCCTTTTGAGCATCGTTTTATGAAAGGTAAAGAAGAAGGCTATATCGAAAGTGTTGTGGAAAGAAACAATAAGACAATAGTTGGTACTTTACAACATAATAAAAGTATGGGTTTTGTTGTGCCAGATGATAGCAAGATAAGTAATGATATATTTGTGTCGAAGGCAAATTTGGGAGATGCAAAGGACAAGCAAAAAGTTGTTGTTGAAATTATTAAGTGGGCAGAAAAAGGTCGCAACCCAGAAGGTAAAATCAAAGAAGTTTTAGGCTATATCGAAGATGAGGGTGTCGATATCCTTTCCGTAATACGAAAGTATAAGTTGCCAGAAAGTTTTAATAAAAAAGTTTTAGCGGAAGCGTCTGGCATTAAGCAAGATGTCGATGCTAGTGATACCAAAAACAGACGTGACTATCGGAATAAACCAGTTATCACAATTGATGGTATTGATGCTAAAGACCTTGATGATGCTGTTTATCTTGAAAAAGATGAGCATGGTAATTATGTATTAAGTGTTCATATTGCAGATGTTACTAATTATGTTAAAGAAGGTAACAAAATTGATAAACAAGCCTTTAAAAGGGGCACAAGTGTTTATCTAATTGATAGAGTTATCCCAATGTTACCGCATAATTTATCAAATGGCATATGTAGTTTAAATGAGGGTGTAGATCGACTTACTTTAAGTATTGAAATGGTAATAGATAAGACTGGCAAAGTGCTTAAATATGATGTATTTGAAGGGGTAATCAAGACTAGGCATAGACTTAACTATAAAGAAGTAACTTATTTATTTAACAATAAAAAATTAGCAGAGGGTAGTGATATTTGTAGTGAAGTTCAAGATATGTTGTTTGAAATGTTAGAACTTTCAAGAATTTTGCGAGCAAAACGACGTAAACGTGGTTCGATAAGTTTTGATTTTCCAGAAAGTCATATTGTGCTTGATGAAAATGGTGTACCGGTAAGTATCGAAGAAAGGGAAAGAGGCGAATCGAATAAACTAATCGAGGAGTTTATGCTGATTGCTAATGAAACTGTTGCCGAGTATATGTATTGGCTTGAATTACCGTTTGTTTATCGGGTGCATGAAAACCCGGATTTAGAAAAAATCGAAGACTTAAATAGGTATATAATGACGTTGGGGCACAAGATTAAAATCAAAGACGAAAGCGTGCATCCATCTGAATTACAAAAGCTTATTGATGATATTGATGGCGAGCCGTATGAAAGAATGGTTAGTAAGTTGATGCTAAGGTCGCTTAGACAGGCGAGATATTCGCCAGAGTGTTTAGGGCATTTTGGCTTGTCGGCAAGATATTATTGTCATTTTACTTCGCCGATACGTCGTTATCCTGATTTAGAAATACACAGAATTATCAAAAAACATATTCATGGCGAGATAAAAGATAATAATTTGAGATTTTTAGAAAGAGAAGTTGAGCAGGTATCCGAGCAGTCATCACATTGTGAACGTATCGCAGAAAGTGCCGAAAGAGAAGTTGATGATATGAAAAAATGTCAATTTATGTTAGGTAGTGTTGGCGAGGAATATATGGGTGTAATTTCATCAGTAACTAAAAATGGCATTTATACAGAGCTAGAAAATACTGTTGAGGGTTACACAAAAGTGAGTGAGCTAGGTTCAGATTATTATGAATTTGTTGAGAATAGGCTAGCTTTTGTTGGTGAATATACAGGTCAAGTTTTTGCAATAGGAGATATTGTAAAAATTAGGGTTGATGCTGTCGATGTAGAATCAAGAAGAATTACTTTTTCTATTCTTGAAAATACTGGTAAAAAGGAAAGAGACAAACGTACTAAGCCGCTTCTATAGGGTGACGGTTAAGTAAAATAGCAAAAAATCTACAGATACTTACAAGTAAGCTTGACAAGTATTTGTAGATTTTTTTGATTGATAACTAAGCGTCAAAGTTATACATAAATGGGCTGAAGAATGTCTCATAATACAGAATAATGACAACATTTGGTTTGTGTTTCTTGGCATATTCAAGGCAAGATTCTTTGAACAATCTTAAATCAACCGCTCTTATTTCGGACACGCCGAGTGACATAAGTGAGTATACTGGTACACCAAAACTGTCTTTTATCATCATAATTTTCCCGTTATCTATGTTGTGGTTTTTAAAAATAAGTTCACGGTTATCGCCATGATAGCAAGCGTAACGATTTTTCCATACTTGCTTAGGATTTGTTAGGTGTTTCTTTAGTAAGACACTTTCGTCAAATGAACCACGTTTTATTGTGGGCTTGTTTTTATTTTCTATTTCAGTTAATGTAATATCAGTTGGGAAATTAGGTGTAATAAGCGTAAAATCATCTGTGCCAGCATAGATTTTGCCTGTACGTCTACCCATCGAACCTAAGAAAGCGTTTTTATATGTTTTGCAATTATAATTATTTATATTACTGTATTTATCAGCAATGTTGAAGCCTAAGTTGTTGTTTAAATAATTTTCAAGATGGGCAGTTACTTTAAATGCTGTTTCAATTGTCCAGTGGTGGTCTGTTTTGAAAAAAGCTTCTTCATCAATCTTGTTGCGGACGAGGTCGGTTAGGTCGATATAATTAACTCCGCCTTGTTTTAAATTATTTAAAAATAGTTTTATGTTGTGGTCGCCATAACTTTTAATGCTGTAAGGTAGTTTGTCAGTTTCGTCGGCAACTTTATATGGTACTTGGACATAGAGCAGCGGAATACCTAGCTTTTCTAATTCATTTTTGAAATTTATCATGTTATCGCTGGCTTGTTTTATGTAATAGTCTTTTGCGGTTTCAGTATAGACGATTTGCTTGTCGGTTGTTTTATAAAGACGACCGTACATGATGTCTTGGATAGTTTTTTTGCCGCTAATTTTATTGTATAGACCGTAAAGTTCAATGTATTGTTTTTTGTGCACACATTTTTGGATGAGGTTTTCGAAAGATTGCGTACCAGTTTCAATCATTTCAAAGATATTTTTGTTGTGTAGATTTTTTTGGTCAGACAGTTCACGATATTCTTTTTTAAAACTAGCGTTGATCAGTACGCCTTTGCCCAGCATAAGTCCACTTGTGATTAGAATAGTGGCTATAAAAAACAAGGCTATTATGTGGTCTTTATTGATTCTTTTCAAAATTAGCTCCTAAAAATTAAAGTATATAAATGGGTTGTAAGACCCTTTTACTAATGTTGATACCGATAATAAAAATAGTAAACATACGCTTATTACATATGCAGTTTTTATAGTTATTGTGTCTTTATATTTCCAGTTTTTTAGTTTTTGATAGATTGGTGTGGAAATTAGCATCGCTGTAACAATTATCACAAAGTTTTCTTTTAAGATAAATAGTAGGTAGCCGAGTTCGAAGTTAGCACTAGAGAAACCGAACATACATTTTAAGTATATTATTGCGTTTGTCAGCGAATCTGACTTAAAAATAACCCAACCAATGACAACGAGTAGCATAGTGTAGATGTATTTTAAAGCAGTGAAGCCTTTAATTTTTTCGAAATTAACAGTTTTCTCAAGTGATATAGTTACAAAGTACATTAGTCCCCAAACTATGAAGGTGTAGTTAGCACCATGCCAGATACCAGTTAATAACCATACTACGAAAAGGTTAAAGATAACTCTGTATTTATTTTTGCATCTGTTGCCACCCAGTGGGATATATACATAATCTCTGAACCAACGTCCGAGTGAGATATGCCACCGTCTCCAAAATTCAGATGTTGATTTGGCAATGTAGGGGTAATTAAAGTTTTCTTCGAATTTAAATCCAAACATTTTACCTAGACCAATCGCCATGTCAGAGTATCCTGAAAAGTCAAAGTAAATTTGGAATGTGTAGGCGATTGCGCCAATCCATGCTTTTTCAATGCTGATGTCAAGTGTTGCGATGTATTTAAAATGAGGGTTTGCAATTATTGCAAAACTATTTGCTAAAAGCACTTTTTTGGCTAGACCCATTATAAATCGGGCGACACCTTTTGAAAATTCATCAAAACTTTCTTTTCGATTGTCGATTTGTTCGTCGATAGTGTTGTATCTTACGATAGGACCTGCGATTAATTGCGGAAAAAATGCAATATAGAGACCTACGTTTAATGGTGATTTTTGTACTCTGCCATCGTTGCGGTACACGTCAACTACATAGGAAAGTGCTTGGAATGTAAAGAATGATATACCGATAGGCAGTGCGATTTTAGGTATGGTAAAAGCTTGACCGAGTACGCTGTTTGCGGTGCTTATAGTGAAAGCTAGATACTTAAACACAAAAATTAGTGATAGATTGAAGAAAAAATCAATTATCAGTAAAGTTAAGCTAAGTTTTTTCTTTGAGCGATTTTTGTCGATAAGTTTTGCAATGTACCAATTGACAAGTATTGAAACCATCAATATCAGAGCAAATCTTGGCTCTCCCCACGCATAAAAACCGATACTAGCGATAAATAAAAATATATTTTGTAGTTTTCGGTTATGTCTAAAAACACCATAGTACAATAATAGTACCAGTGGCAAAAAAAATTGTAAAAATACAAGTGATGAAAAAAGCATGTTATCCCCCAAGACTTCTTCTATATAATATACTCTGATTTTAGTTGTTTAATTCTCTTGTGTGATGAAAACAACAGAATGATTTTATCATATATATTTAGCTTTGTAACTAATTTTAGTGTAAATTAAAAAAAAGTAAAATAATTTGTTAAATAAATTAATTTTTTTATTCAATAAAAAACCACAGTTAATCAGATTTTGTTACCTTTTTAACTGTGGTTGAAGCTATATAGCTTTAATTTTCTGCTGTGTTATTTTCGCTTTCATCTTGTTCTGTATTATAATTTGAATTGGAATTTTCGTCATCATTTGGCGTACTTTCATTTTGTGCATCTTCATTTTGCTCAGTTGGCTCGCTTTGAGCTTCATTTTCGCTAACTTCGTTGTTGGTGGCTTCAGTTTTACTTTCACCTTCTGAACTTTCGTCATTTTGCTTGTTGAAATATTGCCTAAATACTTCCATTGAAGCGGGATCATCATGGATGCGGTAGATTCTTGCTTCATTACCTTTGGAGTCTCTATCTGTTCCGTTCCAATAAATAGCATACTTAAAGTTGTATTTGCCAATAGTTTTTAGCATATTTTCCAGCCAGGCAGGTTTATCACCACCAACTGAATTGCTACCAAATTCTGTTATAATGAAATTAAAGTCTTTAAAAGTTTTTAGGTATAACGGCATAAATTCGTCATAAATTTTTTCAAAAGTACGCCAGGTTTCCCCTTTATAGTATGAGCCGGTATTGTAACCTGTTACACCAACAATGTCAAATTTATCAATGTTTGGTATATAGTTAATAAAGTTGTTCCATTTAAAGTTAGGGAAAGCTTTTTCGTTAGGGTTGAAAACAAAAATTACATTTTCGCCACCTTGCTCAACAATTTTGCTGTGGATATATTCCCAAAGTTTGACATAGAGTCTACTATCCCTGTTGTAGTGAATTGCATTGTATGAGCACCATTCGCCATCCATTTCGTTGTTGAGCCTAAATAAGACGGGTCTCTTTTGGTCGCAACCAGTTTTTTTGATGCTTGCTAATGTTTTTGCTAATGATTGAATTTGCTCATCGTGCTTGCCGTCGAGAATCTCATAAAGCATGTTAGGTGATAGAGAGCTACCATTGCTGGTTTGGAATGTGAATTCTAGTATCCTGTCATCGTCGCAAATTTCTTGTAAGTGTTTTTGGAAATTTTCACTTTCAAAATCGGTACTCATTGAGTTGTATTCGAGTAAAATGTCAAATTTTGTGTTTAGTAAACTTTCTCTTGACTTCAATGTCAGTAGTTCGCTTTTTGTAGTTGGTTCATAAAACCCAAATTTTACGTCTTTTATTTGGTCGATTTTGTGGTTGTAAAATTCTAAAGTATTTTCGGACCAAAAAGTGTTTGATACACGACTAAAAGTTTTGTGTTTGAGAACAGCATCTTCTTGCTTTTTTACAAGGTTGAAACGATTTAGATAGTCATGATAGTTGATATCACCTGTCGAGTTTATGTATATAGTGTAAACTTCATGATTATTTTTTAGGATATCAATTAAAGCATAATTTGTGAAATCCATACCGTTGGTTTTGCCGTAAACTAATGCTTTTCGTTTCCAAGCAATTACTCTTGCCTTTAAGCCTTTGTATTTGATATATTTATTTTCTTTGATAGTGATGTATTCGTTGTTTTTGAAAAAGCGATTTGAGTATAAATCGTAGCCATTGCTGTTGTGGATAGTGTTTTGGAAATTATCGTAAAAGATGTCAACATATGTATGATAAGTATGGAAAGTAGTTTTGATATCTTCAGCTGTGTCGTCAAGTTCAAACCCATTCATGTTAAAAGTAAAGCCATATTTGGCGTTAGTGTATAAACTGTCATCTGCATACAAAAAGCTAGTTGTAGCGGTGACAGCGATTGTACTCAATAGTAAAATTAGTGATATGTAAAATTTATTTCTCGTTTTCATAAGAACCCCTTTCAAATTAATTCAGTAAGATTATATACTAAATAGATCTATTAGTCTATTGAAAACTTTAAAACTAAACAAAAAGTAATAAAGTATATAAAATTAGGTAAATATTTAAATTATATTTTAAGTAGGATAGGCTATTTTATCTCATTTGTCACAGATTTGTAGATTTTTTTCAATTGGTTATTTTTAAGTCATTTTAATATATGTGGTAGTTGTCTTTTGCTATATTATCGACAAAAAATGTCATTTTGACTATAAATTTTAAAATTTGTTGCTTTACTAAGCAAAATACTATATACTTTTTTGTATAGGGGTTGATAGGAGGAAATTAGATGTTAATAGCGACAGATTTAGATGGTACACTTTTAAGAAAGGACCAAACGATTGATCAAAACACTTTAAATAAGTTCAAAGAGCTTGTTGAGAAAGGTCATCACATTGTAGTTGCAACTGGTAGGGTGCTGGGAACAACGCTTCATATAGCTAATCAACTTGGTTTTGAATGTGATTTTATTTGTTCCAATGGTGCTATTGTCTACAATAAAAAAGAAGGTTTAATTGTCAGTAAACCGCTATCCAATGAGCAGGTGTCTGAATTTTTGGATATTGTGGAAAATAGTAGTCAATTTGATGATTTTGACAAATTGTACTACCATGCGTACTCGGCTCAAGAGATGTTTGCTAGTTTGCTTGAAAATACTGCTGCTTATTATAGTGGTTTAGCTGACAAAGGATTTTTTAAGGATAATTTCAAAGTTTACATTGGAAATCTACGTGAAAATATTAATAAGGTTGGCCAAGATGTCTATAAGTTTGGTATAATTGATGATGGTAGTCCTAATGCGGAGTATATCAAGTCTAAAATTCTTAATATTAAGGGTATTATGAGTGTTGTTTCGATGAGTGGCACCAAAGATATCATGCGTAGTGGTGTTAGTAAATGGACGGCTATCCAAGATATCTGTAAAATAAGGGGTATTGATGAAAAAGACACAATAGCTTTTGGTAATGAAGAAAATGATATCGAGATGATTACAAGTGCTGGTATCGGGGTGGCAATGGCAAACTCGACAGCAGATGTTTTGAAAGTTGCTCCTAATGTGACTGATTCAAATGAAGATGAAGGAATATATAAATTTTTATGCGGGCTTGATATTTTTTAAAGAAATGTTAGCCAGCGTAGAAGTACAAAATATGATACTAAAGGTTACAAGCGAGTGAGTTTGTAACTTTTTTGTTTTGTTTGTTAGTTTAATGATATATATATTGTAGGTTGTAGGTATAAGTTATCTAATACTAATCTTTATTTAAAACGCACATTCAATATTGCCAAATAATTTTTTTCAAGCACCGCTACTTTCGAAAGCCGAGCAATGAGTAGAATAAAGTTTTACAAATATTAATCAAGCTTGCTTGCATAAATATTTTGTAAAATTTTATTCTATTTAGAGCGACAGCTCGGACGACCGACAGCGACCATAGGAAGCGTAAGGGAGTCTCTTTGTTTGGTTATAAATATGAAACAATCTTGATTGTAATTATCTAAATGTATTGAGACAGACTG
>PDWI01008167.1_pt1 | contig 12577 bp, 9 predicted proteins | sample 1430891 | NCBI WGS metagenome assembly PDWI01 (sample SAMN01162508, study PRJNA174530) | Oral metagenome, whole genome shotgun sequencing project. | biome: Marine environment; feature: Marine mammal; material: Swab sample of the gingival sulcus; isolation source: swab sample of gingival sulcus... | reverse complement strand
TGTTATGATAACTTACTTACTCATCCCTCCCCCCTCGTTTTCAACTCGGGGGACTCCCTTCAAAGGGAGAATTAAAAGTTGGAATAACAGAAAAGTTAATTATGCAAAGCTCTATAAAAGGGGGCATTTGCTCCCTTTCTTTATGACTACGATAGAGCTCTGTCGAAATGAACCGCATTAGGACGTAAATGGGTCTGCGACCCCGTTTCGACAAGCTCAACGACCGAATAGAGCCTATTAAATATCTCGTGCAAAGCTCTACAAAGGGAGAATTTTATATAATATTCTTATAATAAAGCTATCTAATCATTGTTCCTTAGACCGAACTAAGGTTAGAATCAATAATAAAGGGAGCGGAAGCTCCCTTTTCTTTATGTTGAGTTTGAATGAAAATATACCTTTTATTTGGGGGTGATGTAGTCATTTGGTTTGAAGGTCGGTAGGCTTAGATTTAGCAATAGCGAAATCGTGCGAAGCGTAAAGACCGAAATAGCAGAAATTAGCTGAATAAAAGGCATTGCCATATCTGTGAAATATAGTAATGCTACATAGACTACCCCCCCAAAAAGACAAGCTAAAGCATAGATGTCTTGGCGGAAGATAAGCGGTTCTTCATTGAGAATTATATCACGTGTCATACCGCCAAAAGAGCCTGTAATAACAGCCATTACGAGGCTTACCCACCAAGGGAAGCCAGCCTCAAAGCTCTTAACCAAACCTACTACGGCAAAAAGCCCTAAGCCAATAGAGTCAAAGATAAAGAGGGTATAGTTCGCTTTGACAACTTGCTTGCGTAGAGCAATCGTAAAACCTAAAGCAATAGCAGTAATGATTAGATAGGAAGGGGCTTCTAACCAAAAGACAGGAATATCTAAAAACAAGTCCCTAACAGTTCCACCACCGACAGCCGTTACGAAGCCAACGACAAAAGCTCCAAACCAGTCGAAGCCTTTGGAGGCTGCTAAACGAATACCTGATATGGCAAACGCAAATGTCCCTAAATAATCACACCAAGCCACAAAGTCATTATCCATTTGTGCCAAGGCTTCAAGACTAAGATTAAACATTTTGATAGCTCGTTTTAATAAGATTCGTTTTCAGAGGGAAAGTCTTTGCTTTGAACTGCTTCGATATAAGCTCCAACAGCATTAATCACAGCTTCTTCAAGATTGGCAAAGCGACGTAGGAACTTTGGACTAAAACCATTATCTAAGCCAAGCATATCTTGAAGCACAAGGACTTGTCCGTCTGTGTCAGCTCCTGCTCCAATACCAATAGTTGGGATAGCAAGCTTTTCACTGACTTCCTTGCCCAAGCTTTGAGGGATCTTTTCTAAGACAAGCAGAGATGCTCCAATTCTCTCAAGGTCTTGAGCTTCTTTGAGTAGTTGCTCTGCCTCTTCTTTGCTCTTACCCTGCAAGCCATAGCCTCCAAGACTATTGACAGATTGAGGTCTCAAGCCTAAGTGAGCTACTACAGGGATTCCTGCCGAGATGATACGTGCTATAGCTTCTTGAGTATAGCTGTCGCCCCCTTCAAGTTTGACAGCATCTGCTCCAGTCTCTTTGATAAGACGGATTGCTGAACGAACAGCATCTTCACTACTTACTTGGTACGATCCAAAAGGCATATCAACGACAACGTAAGCGTGCTTGACAGCTCGCACAACGCAAGAGGCGTGATAAATCATCTGTTCAATCGTGATGGGTAGCGTTGTCTTATGTCCTGCCATAACGTTAGAGGCAGAGTCTCCGACCAAAATCATATCAATACCTGCCGTATCAATAAGCTTAGCCATTGTGTAGTCGTAAGCTGTAAGCATAGAGATTTTTTCGCCTAATCTCTTTTTCTCTTGTAACTTCTGAAGCGTTACTTTGCCTGTGATAACTTGATGTTTAGACATTGATTTGTATAATGATGTGTTTATTTTTCTATAAAAAGACTATGGCTACCGCTCTCAAAATTGAGAGGGTAGCCTTAATTATTTTCTATTTTATCTAAGTCTATGATTGATTATTCCCATTCAATCGTGCTTGGTGGCTTAGACGAGATGTCATAGACAACTCTATTGACTCCTCGCACTTTGTTGATGATCTCATTAGAAACCTTAGCTAAGAAATCATAAGGTAAGTGAGCCCAGTCAGCACTCATCGCATCAGACGAAGTAACGGCACGTAGTGCAATAGTGTATTCATAAGTACGCTCATCGCCCATCACACCAACGCTCTTGAGCGGAAGCAAGATAGCTCCAGCTTGCCAAACCTTGTCGTACAAGCCCCATTCTCTCATCATCGTCATATAGATATGGTCAGCGTTCTGAAGTATCTCAATCTTTTCTTGACTGATGTCGCCAATGATACGAATACCAAGACCTGGACCGGGGAATGGTTGACGCTTGATTAGATGCTCTTGCATACCCATCTCAAGTCCAACACGTCTAACCTCATCTTTGAAAAGCAAGCGAAGAGGTTCTACAAGCTTGAGGTTCATTCTCTCAGGAAGTCCGCCAACGTTGTGGTGGCTCTTGATGACCGTCCCTGTAATGCTTAGCGACTCAATAACGTCAGGATAGATTGTTCCTTGACCAAGCCATTTGATGTCTTTCAGTTTCTTTGCTTCTTTGTCAAAAACATCAATAAAGCCTTTACCGATAATCTTACGCTTTTGCTCAGGATCTGTAACGCCTGCAAGCTCAGAGAGGAATTCTTCTCTTGCGTTTACACCAATGACATTCAGCCCTAAGTGTTCGTAGTCTCTTAGGACATCTTCGAACTCATTCTTACGAAGCAAGCCGTGATCTACGAAGATACAAGTAAGGTTTTTGCCGATAGCTTTGTGTAGGAGAACGGCTGTTACCGAAGAGTCAACTCCACCTGAAAGGGCAAGGATAACCTTGTCATCACCTAAAGTTTGCTTCAGCTCGGCAACGGTACTTTCAACGAATGAAGCTGGCGACCAATTACCTTTAATCCCTGTTACGTCAAGGAAGTTTTCAAGAATAGCCATTCCTTCTTCGCTATGGAAGGCTTCGGGGTGGAATTGTAGTCCCCACGTCTCTTCGTCTTTGATACGAAAAGCTGCTGCCGCTACATCTTCAGTGCTGGCAATGATTTCAAAACCTTTTGGAAGCTTCGTAATCGTATCTCCGTGCGACATCCAAACGATACCTTTCTCTTTGACACCTTTCATCAAGATGTCCTGATGTCTTGTCTCAATCTTTGCACGCCCGTATTCACGAGTCTCACAAGGCTCTACCGAACCTCCTGCTTGATAAACAAGGCTTTGAGCTCCATAACAGATGCCTAATAGAGGAAGTTTGCCTCTAAGCTGGCTAAGGTCTGTGTAGAAAGCCTTTTCGTCATAAACAGAAAAGGGGCTACCCGAAAGGATAACACCCGCAATACCATCAAGATTTTCAGGCACTTTGTTGTAAGGCACAATCTCGCAATAAGTGTTTAGTTCTCTCAAACGACGCCCAATAAGTTGGGTTGTCTGCGAACCAAAATCAAGAATTAAAATCTTCTCTTGCATAACTTTATACTTATTCTATATCAATTAGTCAAATTTAGTCATAGAGGTCTTGACTCATATTTAATAGGAAGTAAGTCGCTCTATTTTGCAAAGGTAATACTAAAATTACAAAAACAGTTCTTTAGGGTAACTGATTTCTTCCAAAAATAAGGCATAACCTTCAGCTGAAGAGCCTGCACGTCCTCTATCTTTGTCCTCAATAATTTGGGCAAACTCCTCAATAGTGATTTTTCCTCTTCCGACAAGGAAAAGCGTTCCAACGATAGCTCTAACCATATTTCTTAAGAAACGATCCGCTGTGATACGGAAGATATAGCCCCCTTCTTTGTTGGGATCTTTGCACCAATAAGCTTCTCTTACTTCACATATATTAGTTTTCGCATCAGTGTGTAGCTTGCTAAAGCTTGTGAAGTCTTGATAGTTGAGCAAGAGCTTAGCAGCCTCATTCATCTTGTCAAAGTCTATTTCTTGATAGAGTTGGAAGCTTGTTCCCTCGCTAAAGGCATCTTTATTCTGATGGACATAATAATGATACGAGCGAGCAGTTGCCGAGAAGCGAGCGTGAGCGTCCTCTTGCATTGCATATATTTGATGTAGGGCAATGTCTTTGGGGAGGAAGCGGTTTAGTTTATGAACTAAGTTTTTAGCTTCATCTAAACTCATCTCAAGGTCAAGATGAATAACCATTTTATGAGCGTGTACACCAGCATCCGTTCGTCCTGCTCCGACAATCGGACAGGGCTTACGCAGAATGGTAGATAAAGCCTGCTCTATAGTCTCTTGAACTGTAGGAGCATTCGGCTGTATCTGCCAACCACTGTAGTTTGTCCCTTTATAACTAAGGTATATGAAGTAACGCATCTAATCTTTGGACTTTTTAGGCTTTTGTCGTCTTTTTCTTAGTTGCCGTTGCTTTCTTTTTAGTCGTAGTTTTCTTCGTTGTCGTTTTTTTAGCTGTGCTTGTACGACGTTTGCGACTACCACTTGCAGGCGTTTCTTCAATGATTTTACGGCAATCTTCTTCCGTCAAAGCTTCAACCTCTGTTCCCTTTGGTATTTTGTAGTTTGCCCCTTCAAACTTGATATAAGGACCATAACGTCCATCTCTTATCTCAAAGTTTTCGGCAAAGCTACGGATTAAGCTTTTAGCTTCAGCTTCTTTTTTAGCTTTGATTAGCTCAATAGCTTCCTCAAGCGTTACATCAAGAGGGGCTTTATCTTTAGGAATGCTGACAAATAATTTCCCAACACGCACATAAGGTCCGAAACGACCAACAGCTACAGAGACTTTTTCGCCTTCATATTCGCCAAGTTCTTTAGGCAAGTCAAAGAGCTTAAGAGCTTCTTCAAGAGTAATCGTCTCAAGCGACTGATTAGGTTGAAGAGAAGCGAACTTTGGTTTTTCTTCTTCGTCTGCTCTTCCGATCTGAATCATTGAGCCGTAACGTCCCAAGCAAGCCATAACGACTCTGCCAGTCTTAGGGTCTATCCCCAATTCACGAGAGCCAACACGTCCTTTGTTGTTCTCATCAGGTTTTTGAGCAGTTTCAACTTCTGGGTGAAAACCTTTGTAGAAGTTATCAATCACACCCTGCCAAGCTCTGTCGCCATCTGCAATATGGTCAAATTCGCCCTCAACATTAGCCGTAAAACTAAAGTCAATGATATTAGGGAATTGCTCGACAAGGAAGTCATTAACGACAATACCTGTGTCAGTAGGCATTAGTTTGCCTTTGTCTGCTCCATAGATTTCTGTTTTATCTTGACGGACAACATCATCGCCTTTAAGCTTAAAGAGTCTTACTTGACGTTTCTCGCCCTCTTTATCTCCACGTTCTACATAGCCACGTGCTTGAATCGTCTGAATTGTTGGAGCGTAAGTAGATGGGCGACCAATACCAAGCTCTTCCATCTTGCTCACCATAGAGCCTTCTGTGTAGCGAGCAGGACGTTGCGTAAAGCGTTCATCTGCCGTTAGGTCAAGGCGTTCTAATGGCTCGCCAATCTGCATAGGAGGCAGATGTTTGATCTCACTATTATTACTATCCATATATAGCTCAAGGAAACCTTTGAAGACAATTACTTCTCCTTGTGCTACAAATAGATACTTAGAGCCTTTGACAGGAATCTCTACCGTTGTACGTTCAATTTTGGCATCAGCCATTTGTGAAGCAATAGTCCGACGACGAATCAGCTCATAGAGCTTTTTCTCTTGAGCCGTTCCGTCAATAGTTGTTCTATCTATATAAGATGGGCGTATGGCTTCGTGAGCCTCTTGAGCCCCTTTGCTTTTGGTGTGGAACTTGCGAGCCTTGTAATATGCTTCTCCATAAGAACTTTTAATCTCCTTGGCAATGGTATTCATCGCCATATTGGATAGATTAACCGAGTCGGTACGCATATAAGTAATATGTCCAGACTCGTAAAGACTTTGTGCCAAACGCATTGTTTGCGAAACGCTATAGCCTAAGCGAGATGAAGCCTCTTGTTGTAGAGTAGAGGTCGTAAACGGAGCAGCTGGCGAACGTTTGCCATCTTTTTTGCTAATATCTCCGATTGCAAATTGATTTTTAGCACATAGATTAAGGAAGCTTTCAACCTCTTCTTCCGTTTCAAAGCGATGATTTAGTTCAGCTTTTAGTTCTTCTCCTGTAGGTAACTGCAAAATAGCTTGTACACGAAATGATGATTTTGCAACAAAGGCATTGATTTCACGTTCACGCTCTACAATAAGACGAACGGCAACAGACTGCACTCTCCCTGCTGAAGGAGCTGAGCGCCCAATACGTCGCCATAGAACAGGAGATAGCTCAAAGCCAACAATACGATCAAGGATACGTCTTGCTTGCTGAGCATCTACCAAGTTTTGATTGATGTCACGAGGATTTTCAAGAGCTTGCATAAAGGCCTCCGAAGTTATTTCGTGGAAGACGATACGCTTGCGTTGCTCTGGCTTTAGTCCTAATACTTCACTTAGATGCCAAGCTATTGCTTCCCCCTCACGGTCTTCATCGGATGCGAGATAGACCATATCAGCTTTCTTAACTTCAGCTTTTAGATCTTTGATAAGAGCTTTTTTGTCTGCTGATATTTCATATTCAGGAGCGTAGTTGTGTTCTACGTCAATACTGAATGATTTCTTCTTTAGGTCTCGAATATGCCCTGCACTTGCCATTACTTTATAGCCGGTGAGTTTATTCTTTTTCAGAAATCCTTGTATTAGCTGTGCTTTCTTGGGAGACTCTACAATAACTAAGTTCTTCATCAATAATCTATGTCTATTTTATACCTTATTATACCTGCTCAAATTTAATATGAGTCAATTTGCTGTGGACAAAGTTAAGTTATTAAAATTTATTTTGGGCAATTTCATTCTAATTTTTTCTTTTTCTCTTGAAAAATATGGCTTCATTTTAGGGCTTATTTTAATAGTTCAAAATTTCTTCCCTAAAACTCAAATGACTTTTTGGGAAAACTTTTTTGAGTTTTTGGGAAAAGTCATTTGAGTTTTCCCAGTCATTTTTCTGATCATCTTAATGGTTTCTTAATTTGCTGTTATATAGGGAGTTATGTGTTTGGTTAAAAATGAAGGTAATAAGTTTTTATTTAGATGAATTTGTAATGTCTTATTTGGCGTTTGTCAGATTCTTCTAAATGGCTGATTATCAATATATACAAAATGCTTTCTATGTCGTATAAAAAACGTATATTTGTAAATAATCTTAAGATATGGAATAGCTTTATTTTATAATTTATACATCTTAAAGATATGATTGCACAAGTGAATTGTTTTCTAATTGTGCTATGAACGTTGAAAAATATAATATGTCAGAAATAAAAAAAACAAAACAAAAGAGTCCTCGTTCAGGTAAAGGGCTAAAAACAAAGAATAAACAAAGACAAGTTAAGGCTACAAAAAAGAAAACCCGTAGTTTAAGAAAACCATTAACTAATGCCAAAATACAGCAGGTTATTGATCTTTTATTTGCCGAATTAGGAGATAAAGTCATTAGCTATAAGCAGGTTTGTCATACTTTTGGGCAGACAACAATGGCTCAAAAAAGGCAGGTTGTTGCTGTTCTTGAGGAGATGGTTGATTTTGATATTCTTGAAGAAGTTGAGATGGGGCGTTATCGCCGTAAGATGAAGAGAGGCGATACTATAGAAGGGATTTTTACTTATTCAGGTAACAAAGCTTTTTTTCAAGCAGACGATAGTGAAGAGGCTATTGTAATTGAAGATGAGCGTAAAATGGGCTTTGCTATGAATGGCGATAGAGTTGCCGTTCGCAAGGTTAAGAATAGAAAAGGAGAAAGCTTGGAGGTTGTAGAGGTACTTGAGAGAAGTCAAGAGCTTTATGTTGGTTCTTTTGAGCGTATCGGACGTAATGCTTTCTTTACTTCAAACAGCCGTCAGCTAAGACAAGATGTCTTCATTGACAAAGACTATATCAATGGTGCAAAAACTGATGATAAGGTGTTGGTGCGTATCCTTTCGTGGAAAAAGGGAAGCCGAAGTCCTTATGGAGAAGTGGTTGAAGTTCTTGGCGAAGCTGGAGATAATGACACGGAGATGCACGCTATTTTGGCGGAATATGGTTTGCCTTATAGCTACCCAAAAGCTGTCGAGCAAGAGGCAGAGCGATTGAGTGGTGAGATTACTGCTGAAGCTTTGAAGGAACGTGAAGACTTCCGTGGGGTTACGACCTTTACGATTGACCCAAAAGATGCCAAAGACTTTGACGACGCTCTGTCTTTGCAAACTTTAGCTAATGGCAATTACGAAGTGGGTGTGCATATTGCAGATGTCAGTCATTTCGTTCAGCCTAATAGTATTATTGACAAAGAGGCTTACAAGCGAGCAACGAGTATTTACCTTGTTGATAGGACAATCCCTATGTTGCCTGAGTATTTGAGCAATGGACTATGCTCTCTGCGTCCTAATGAAGAAAAGTACAGTTACAGCTGTATCTTTGAATTGGACAAAGAAGCTAAGATTATTAATTATCGTATTGCTCGTACGGTAATCTGTAGCGACAGACGTTTTACTTACGAAGAAGCTCAAGAGTTGATTAAAGGGGCTGAAGGAGAGTTTAAGGAAGAAGTGCTTACGCTTAATGCTTTGGCAGAGCAACTAAGAGCAGAACGCTTCAAGAATGGAAGTATCTCTTTTGAGCGACCAGAGGTTCGCTTCAACTTAGATGATAAAGGTCGTCCTATTTCTGTCTATGTCAAGGAAAGCTTTGAAGCTCATCACTTGGTTGAGGAATTTATGCTTTTGGCAAATAAGGCAGTGGCAGAGTTCATCAGCAAAGGCAAGAAACGACCTAAGACCTTTGTTTATCGTGTTCACGACCGCCCCGAAGATGAAAAGATTAATAAGTTCTCAGACTTTATCTCTCGTATGGGCTACAAGCTCAATACAAAAGGAAGTGACACACAGCTAAGCAATAGTTTGAATGCTTTGCTCTCTGAGGTCAAAGGTACAGCACAAGACAACTTTATCTCCACGATTGCTATTCGCACAATGGCCAAAGCTAAATATACGACAGAGAATATCGGTCACTACGGCTTAGGCTTTGAGCATTATACGCACTTTACTTCGCCCATTCGTCGTTACCCAGACTTAATGGTACATCGCTTACTAACTCGCTATATGGTTGAGGGGAAGCGTTCGGAGAATGTAAGCAAATGTGAGGAGCAGTGTAAGCACTCTTCGGAAATGGAGCTTTTAGCCTCTCAGGCAGAGCGTGCTTCTATTAAGTACAAGCAGGTGCAGTTCCTTACTAAGCATTTGGGTGAAACCTTTGACGGCGTGATTTCTGGCTTAGCTGATTGGGGTATTTATGTTGAAATAGCAGAGAATAAGTGTGAGGGAATGATTCCTATGCGAGACTTAGACGATGACTATTACAACTATGTAGAGGAAGAATATGCGCTCGTTGGCGAGCGAACAAAGAAGCGTTACGTCATTGGAGATAAACTCCGTGTTCGTGTAGCACAAGCTAATCTTGAACGTAAACAAGTAGATTTTGAATTAATCACAGAATAATACTTAGAACTATGATTTTAGAAACAAGTTGGGAAGTATGTAACAAAATGGGCGGTATCTACACCGTTCTGTCTTCCCGTGCTAATGTAATGATGCAAGAGCATAAAGGCTCTGTTGTTTTTATTGGACCTCTTCTTTCCGAAGATAAGGAGCATTTGCCTGCTGACTTCATTGACGAATGTCCAGAGCTTTTGAAACCTTGGGTTGAGCAAGAGCAGGAGCAATTCCCTTTGAAGACACGTGTCGGTAAATGGAATGTTGTGGGGCAACCTGCTGTTATTTTGGTTGATTTCACTCCGCTTTGGGAAGAGAAGGGGGATATTTTCTTCCAAATGTGGCAGAGCTATGCTTTGCAGAGTGATAAGGGTTATGGCGATTACGACGAGTCGGCTCTTTTCTCTGTTGCTTCGGCTCGCCTAATGGATAACTTGCTCCAAAGCCTTAAGCCTAAAGGTAAGAACATCGCTATCTTTAATGAGTGGCAAACGGCAATGGGACTTTTAGCATTGAAAGAGCTTAATCCAAAAGTTAAGACTCTCTTCATCACGCACGCAACGACTGTTGGGCGTTCTATTTGTGGCAATGGTAAGGATTTGTATGCTTATATGGAGCATTACAACGGTGACCAAATGGCTATGGAACTAAACGTAGAAGCTAAGCACCAAGTGGAGAAGCTTGCAGCACACAATGCTGATGGTTTTGCGACAGTAAGCGAATTGACTAAGAGAGAGGCAACGCAACTATTGGAGCGTGAGCCATTCGTTTTGCCAAATGGTTTTGAGCAAAACTTTGTGCCAAAAGGCAAAGCTTATACAGCTTCTCGCCGTCAAGGAAGAGAGCAACTCCGCAAATTAGCTTCAGCACTTTTGGGACATCAAGTTAGCGACAAGGCATTCTTTATTTCACTTGGCGGACGCTATGAGTACCGCAATAAGGGGATTGACGTTTTCGTTGAAGCTATTGCTCGAGCAAGAGCAAGCTATCAAGGCAAGAGAGAAATCGTGGCATTTGTCTTAGTTCCTGCTTGGGTTGCGGAGGCAAGAGCTGACGTTAAGCATCTAATGACAGAGGGCATTGAGCAAAGCGAAGCCTTACAGCACCCTCATCTAAGCCATTGGTTGCACAATATGAACGAAGATGCTTATATGAAGCATTGTGCATATTTAGGTTTGGATAAGCTGGACAAGCAAGTAAATATCATCTTTGTGCCTTGCTATCTTAATGGTCAAGATGGTTTGCTGAACCTATCTTATTATGATTTGCTCCCTGCAATGGACTTGACTATTTATCCAAGTTATTACGAACCTTGGGGTTATACTCCGCTTGAAAGTGTAGCTTTTGGCGTGCCAACGATTACAACTAATTTGGCTGGCTTCGGTCTTTGGGCAAGGGAAGTCCTTGCTAAGGATAAAGACTTTGTAGAGAAGGGAACACCTGTCAGAGTAATTGACAGAGACGATAGCAATATAGAGGAAGTCTTGGAGGCTATTGTAGAGCAAATCACTTTGCAAGTAGCGGGTAAGTTGGGTACAATGACAGCCCTACGTAAGCAATCTTTTGCTTTAGCCAAGCAGGCGGAGTGGAAGCAATTCTACAAGTATTACCTCAAAGCTTATCGTCAGCTATAAGCTTTGATTCTATAGATAATTAACATAAAAAAGGCGTGGTAAAAGGATTCTTTTGCCACGTCTTCTTTTTATGTACTTGTAGGCGTAAAGCAGTGTTTCTATACAAAATATCAAAGAATATCATCTTTTTCTGAAAATTTCTTGAAAAAACTTTTAACTACCCTCTAAATCACTTATAAGTAAGGGAATGTGGGAGCATTTCTGTTGTCATAGCAAAAACAGTGTGAGCCAATCTTAACAAGATTTGGCTCACATTGTTTTTTTTTTACATTTGCAGGGTGGAAGTCAAACTTTATATAACAATATGCCTATGATAGATACAGAAAAAGAAAAACGCTTAGTCTATCTCCCTATAGAAGTTAACATTATTCAGGTGTCTGCAACGCTTAGTTTGTTGAAATCTTTATCTACCAATGTTGATGATTGGAACGGAGACGATGGCTTCCTCGGTTTAGAGGAAGATGACATTGAAGACTGGGAAGGCGAAGATGGTTTCATCTAATAAAGAAATCAAGCTAATAAGCAAAGAAATTTACAATTATTAATCAAAAAAAGAAAAAGAAATGAATAAGTTATTTCGTCCCATTGCTATGGGATTAATGGGCTTAGCCCTTGTTGCTTGTGATAAGACGGAGGATTTTGCTCCGCTCGACAAGCCTACTACAGCTACCGTTGAGGAAGCTGTTCCGAACGAGAATCCACCAATTCTCTTTAATTTATCTGCTAACTTAGGAGGAGTTGACCTCTTAGGTTTACCGACTGCAGACGATGGTATCAATGAAGATGAGCTTCGTGCCGACATCAACTTCAATGGTACAACCTCTGCACCAAAGCTTACGACAATGTCACTCTTATACACTTATTTCGGGGAGCGTATGGACGGCTTAGCAGTTAAGACTTATCCTACTGCCCCTATCCACAAGCTTAATGCTCGTTGGGGTGTGATTTATGGAGACTCTAATAAGGCTTATGGTACTAACTGTACGATTTCTGACAATCAAACTCCTGCTTCAGACCCAACGGACAACCTTGTTGTTTTAAAGAATGGAGCAGAGGGCGTTTCGATCAATGAGGCTCAAGTACAGATGTATTGTCAGCTCCCTGCTAACTTAGAGAATGAGGAGAAGAAGTTTGCCTTTATGTGTTTAGATGGTGTAGAGGGAAAGACAGAGACAACTAAGACGCGTCAATACTTCAATGGCTCTTTCACAGATGATGATGGTCAAACTTATGTCTGCGATACTGATCCTAATGCACGCATTGAGGGCTTGACGAAAGATACAAGAATACAGAAAGACCGCCATATCCCTATAATGTCTGATGTTGTGGCTTACGAAAAGCTTGCAACTAAGACAGACACTAAGCAA
>PDWI01008989.1_pt1 | contig 12579 bp, 16 predicted proteins | sample 1430891 | NCBI WGS metagenome assembly PDWI01 (sample SAMN01162508, study PRJNA174530) | Oral metagenome, whole genome shotgun sequencing project. | biome: Marine environment; feature: Marine mammal; material: Swab sample of the gingival sulcus; isolation source: swab sample of gingival sulcus... | reverse complement strand
GACGGGTTAGAGTAGCCAAGACAAAAAGGTTGACCTTCTTTTTTAAATAATCTTAGGGATAATCTATTTAAACTTCCTTCTTTTTTTATTTTTAAGTTATTATTTTTTAAGAGTAGGAATTCTTTTTTGCTACTTCTTTCAAAATAGGTATCAGTGCCATAAAATCCTTTATCTAAGGCAAGAAGAGGTATTTGACCAACCAATTCCAATGGGGTTAATTTGTTCAATTTTCCACCTTAAATTTATCTACTCTTATCATTGGAGAAGAACATCTGATTAATAATTTTTGACCATTTTTTATGCAAAAACTGATACCTCTGTCAAATGATGTTGTGTCTCCTAGCATGGATATTGATTTTAAAGCATTTTTTAATTCACAGGTGATTTTTAATTTTCCTAAAGGATATGATTGTTTCCCGTTTTCTATTAAAAAGGCATTATTAATTTCGCAAGAAAATGTACCTGATATGAAATTAACAGCACCTTTGCTTAGATGTTTAGCAAGAATGCCTTTTTTGACCGATTTTAAAATATCTTCTTCTTTATCATTGCCTTTATGCACAAAGAAATTAAAAATTCTGGGTTCAACAAGGTTGTAAAAAGAACTGCTTCTTCCATGACAATTATTTTTTATTTTTAATGCTTGAGAAGTAAAATTTTCGCTCATAAAATTTTTTAATATACCGTTTTCTATAAAATTTACTCTTTGCAATGGGTTGCCTTGATCGTCAAAAAGAATATTCTCAAAAAAATTATCTTTCTCAATGTAATTGTCTATATTTACTTGTTCATTACATATCTTTTTTCCTAAGGTACTTCTTTTAAAAGGTGATAAATTTTTTAAAACATAGTCTGCTTCAAGAGAATGTCCAAAAAGTTCATGAAAAAAGGCAGATGATTCTCCTCTTTCAATTATTAAAGGTAAGTTTTCTTCTATTTTTATCTTTTCTCTTTGTCTGTTATTCTTGACTATTTCTTTTATCTTAGATATTACAATTTTAGTCTGTAAATTATAATCATTGACTTGACCTAAACCGATTGAGACTGACTCTCTTTCTCCTTTATCTTTAATTTTTGCCACAAGACTATAGTGGTTAAGAAAAGATTTCTGATTTATATTGTTGCCTGATAAGATAGATTTATTTAATTTAAAATTTTTTAATTCAATCTCCCATGTTTCTAAATTTATTGCGTTTAATTCATTTTTTATCTCTTCTAATTTGTCTTTATATTTATTTGAAAATATTACACTAATATTCTCATCTTCTTTAATATCTTGTTCATGAGTTTGAATAATAAATTTACCTTTGGGACTTATTTCTACCTTTCTTGTCCCTGATATTGCGTGATAACATTTTTGCCTTTCATTAAATTTATTTATTCTTAATATCCAAGTATGTTTTTCTTCATGAATATGATTAAGAGTTTTATTCAAAATTAGAGCCTTAAACTTAGAATAAATGATGTGTTTTCATCGGAAGAGTGAGAAAGTTCTAAGCGTCCGTTAAGGATATTTGCATTCTTATTGCAAAGAGCAAGTCCCATGCCCGTACCATTCTCTTTGGTAGTGAAGAAAGGCAAAAACATTTTATCTTCTATAGATTTAGGGAGTTTTTCTCCATTATTTATAATCTCTAATTGTAAATAATTATCTTTGATTGTTTTAACGGATATTTTAATTTCACTTGCACCTGCTTCCGATGCGTTAAGAAATAGATTTTCCAGTATTGAAGTTAAAATGATTTCATCGCTCTTAATTGTTAATTCATCTTTAATATCGATTATTATATTTATTTTTTTGCTTAGATTGATATTTTTTATTAAATTTTTTAAATTAATCTCTTTAATTTCACTATTTTGATTTGAGGTATAATCTCTGAAACGGTCTAGAAATTTATTCATTAATTGTATTTCTTTGCTTATTTTCTCTTTGTAATTAGAAAAGCTTTCATAATTTTTAATAGAAGCTATGTATCCATAGACAACTGATAAAGAATTTTTAAATTCATGGGAGAGAAAAGATGCACTTTCTCCTAGCATTATATATTTATCTTTAGTTTGCCTTAGCATTTCTTTACTATTATCTTTTATTTCTAAGACATGACCTTCTTTTATGTTTGTATATAATATTTGTAATGTTTTACCCATGTAATTTATACTTTTGGGAGAATTATCTTTTTTATAGATTTCTTTTAATTCGGGGATTTTTTGTAATAGTAACTCTATATTATTATGTATTGCGAGTGCCAAGGGGATTTCTAATATATCTGAAGCGGCAGGGTTAAATATTAATATCCTATCGGCATTGCTGATAAATATTATCCCTGAACTGTGTTTTTGTATAATTTCTTTGCTTAGAGCTTCTTCTTTGGCAAGTTTTTGATTGCTTTTTTGTAACTCTTCTTTAAGTTTTCCTTCTTCGGATTTGAGTTGAAAAAGATAGTTTTCAAAGGGGGGGATATATTCCTTCTCTCCTTTTTTTCCTACTTTCATTATTGATTTAATTAAGAAAAATATGGCAACTAGTGCTGAAAAGACAGCGGCTATTTGTAAGCCGATAAAGATATTTTTCATCGTATATGCACTATTTCCAAGCTTCATAATATATTCTTGTTTTTCTTGAGCTTGTCCTTGTTTTGAAAGAGTATTTATCTTTTGAAAAAAGTTACCGCTTAGGTTAAAAATAAATGCTAAAACGAGAAGGATAAAGATTGTAAATATATAGTTAGTTTTTTTCATTCTAATATAAATTTATAATGTAATTATAAATTATTCCTCCATAAAAATACGAAATATAAGCACCTATTGCCAAAAATGTTCCAAATGGTAGTTTACTTTTAAGATTTTTATCTTGAAATGCCATTAGTATTAATCCAACAGCTAAACCACTAAAAGAGGCTATCATTAGTGTTATTAAGCTTTTTTCTAATCCTAAGAATATGCCTAATAAAAAAGCCATTTTTACGTCTCCTAAACCGAGAGCTTCTATTTTTTTGACTTTCAGATAGAAAAAATAGAGTAGGTAAAAAAGCCCCGGAAAGATTAAAGAGGCAATAATATGCTCAATAATAAGGGTTTTATTATGAAATACGACTATATAAATTAAGAAAAAAGCTGTACCTCCCAAGGTTAATTCATCGGGAAGTATCATATGTTGGAAGTCAATAATTGCCAGAGCAATCATTATGCTTAAAAAGATTACTCCTGCTGTAATTTCTACAACTACAGGGAAATGGGTAATATATACCAAGTAAAAAGTTAGCCCAGTAAAAGCTTCTACTGCCGGATATTGCCAAGAAATTTTATTTTTGCACTTTGCACATTTACCGCCCAGAAAGAGATAGCTTAAAACGGGAATGTTGTGATAAAATTTTAAAAAGAAACCACATTTTGGACAATGTGAAGCAGGTTTTATTATACTTTTTTCTTCGGGTAATCTTGCAATAACAACATTGAGAAAGCTACCTATAAGTAGCCCGAAAGTAATTACAAAAATTTCTATAAAGATTTCTTCCATCTCACTCCTAAAATTGGTTTAATCTTTCCAGTTTTTTGAGAATATAAATAATCATCGCCTTTATAATCTTTAGGCTTCTGTGAAAGATATTTTTTTTGCACCAATTCATCTAAATTTTTTGGATTTTTTAAAAATTTTTTTTTGTATTCTGTTATAGCATTTTTTATTTTTTTTAAGTCCATTTCAAATTTTATTTGGTATAGATGTAAGAAAGCGGTGTTTTTTGTCATTTTGTTCTTAGCCGTTTTTTCAATATTTTCCCAAACTTTCCATGCTTGTTCAAGATTTCCCGACATATAAGTAGAATGATTTGCAAGATTCATAATTTCTCGCTTAGGGGCATTTTTTACATTTGCTGCTGTTTCAAAGTATTTTTTTGCGGTTTGGTAATCTTTTATATATTTATAATAATAAAATCCTGCATCAAAGATTAAAATCCATTCTTTAGGATTATTTTTAAAACCTTTTTCTAAGAGCTTTGTAGCCATTGGAATATCTCTTCTTTCCAATGCCATAATCCAAGAGCCAAGTTTATAGAAAGAGATATAATGAGGGTTAATATCTGTGATAAGATTAAATACCATTTCTAAAAAATTATATCTGTTATTTATGTGTCTTTTACCATAGAATTGTATTGCCCATAGACAAATCATATCGGCAACAAAGTTTCTGTAGTTTAAAGAGATTATTTTAAGGGTTGTTGATTTGGGAAGAGCGAGAAAAATATCTTTTTCTTTATGAAAATTTTTGTTGATATCCAAGTAGTGTTGAAATAGAGCGGTTATTCCTAGAAATAAGATAATAAGTACTGTTAATAATTTCTTATTTTTCATTAAAACTCTTTTTTATTAAATATTTTAACTGCTAAAAGCAATAATGCTACAATATAACAGAAAGTATAAAATATCATTCCCATTATATAAAAAATACTTATTTTTTCACCCAGAACTATGGTTTGCCCTATATTAAATTTTTCAAAGTTTGGAAGAATGAAGTAGATAATATAAGCAAATGCTCTGGTAACACCTACAGGGATTTGTTCTTTAAAGAGATTGAATGTCCATGTTACATGTGCCAATAAATATAATAGTATTGTAAACACAGTAGATAAGATAGGAGTTGAGAATGATGAGAAAACTATTGATATAGCGGTGATAATTAAGAGCTCACAATAAAGAGCAAGAAAATATAGAAGTACTCCCAAAACAATTTTTCCAAGGTATATTTTTAACATTACAATCAAAATGACTGACATTGATATTAGTGCTAAACCTAAAGTTAATGCAAGTCCTAAGAATTTACCCAAGACAAAGTAAGTCCTATTTATAGATTTACTTAAAATGTTAAAGATTGTTTTTTTATCGGTTTCTTTGAATAAAAGGTTTACCCCTGTAAAAATAGCTATCAGAACACTAAAAAAAGAAACTGAAGCCATTGCCGTGTCCAGAATTATTTTATCTTTATCCCCTACAGCAAGCATACTTAATCCTTTAGAAGCTAAAGAGAAGATTATGGCAAATAGGAGTAAGAGATAATATATCTTATTTCTTATGGCTTCTTTAAAAGTATTTAGTGCGATAGCTTTAATTTTCATCTTCTAACTCCTGTACAAAAATATCTTCTAAGGAATTTTTATGTTCATTAATAGAAACTATTTTAGCTCCCAGATTTATTAACTCTTTTAGATTATCATTCATTTCTTCTTCATTCTCAAAGGAGCTTAATAAAAAATTAGGATACTCTTTATATGCTATATTTTTATCTTCTAATAAAGAAAGATTTTCTAGCTTGTATATTATTTCAATTGAAGAGGTACTTCTTTTTAGTATCTCATCAAGTGTTCCTGTTAATTTTATTTGACCGTTTAAGAGAATAGCAACATTATCACAAATAACTTGTACATCTTGTAGTATATGAGATGAGAAGAAGATTGTCTTTCCTTCATCTTTAAGACGTAGAATAATATCTCTAAACTCTTTTCTGCCTATAGGGTCAAGACCTGAGAAAGGTTCATCAAGAATAAGAAGTTGAGGATCGTTTACCAATGCTTGTGCAAAGCCGGCTCTTTGTGTCATGCCTTTGGAATATTTTTTTAGTTTTAAATTTTCTTTGCCTTTTAAACCTGTTAAATTTATGAGGTTTTTTATCTCATCTCTGCTTATTTTCTTCCCTTTAATTTTTCCCGTGAATCGTAAAAGTTCTTTTATGTTTAGATACTCATAAAAATGTGGATTTTCGGGAAGAAATCCGACACTTGTCCTGCTATCGGATTTATTGCAGTCAACACCAAATATTTTACAGCTTCCTTCATTGATTTTTATTAGCCCTAATAAACATTTAATAGTTGTTGTTTTACCTGCTCCATTAGGACCTAAAAAACCAAATATACTTCCTTGAGGAACCTTTAAATTTACTCCTTTAAGAATTTCTTTTTTTATTCTTAACATGTTTGAGTAAAAATGCTTTCTTAAATCAATTACTTCAATAGGATTCATAACTAAATTATTGGAAAAATTTGCAAAAAAGTCAATAGCAAGTGCTTTGTTATTACCCCATTTTTTTTAACAAATTTTAAAAAGGCGTCGTGTTTTGTCTTCGAAGCGGGCATCTGGAGGAAATTTTTAGGACAAAAAATTTCCGAAGCGCCAAGCGGGAGCTGAGGATCAGCGAAAGCGATAGAAGAGAAGACAAACACGTACAGCCTTTTTTTATTTCACAATTTTCATAGCATAAAGAAAAAGAGTCCGACAATATAAAATCTTTGTTAATTATTGATAATAAGTTATTTAAGATAATTTAAAAATAAAAAGTGGGGTGATACCAGTTCTTATGGACTGTTGACAAAATGTATCTTATAGATTACATTGTGGTTGTGGAAGTAAAAATTTATTATGATGAAAAAGGCAAAGCTCCTTTTGAGAAGTGGATAGACAAACAAAATAAAAATGTTGCCGGCAGAATCGATACTCGCATAAACATGATTATGGAAACAAGCAACTTAGGAGACTACAAAAACTTAAAAAACGATTTATACGAATTGAGGTTCTTTTTTGAAAGTGGAATAAGGGTTTATTTTAGCAAAATAGACGATAATACTGTTATTTTACTTCTTGGCGGAGGAAATAAAAAGACTCAAAAAAAAGATATAAAAAAAGCGAGAGAAATAATAGAAAAACTTAAGGAGAAAGACGATGGCGGGATATTATATAAAAGATATTGATTTATTGGAGCGTTACAAAACACAAAAGGATATTGATAGATTAATTAAAATTACTTTAAATGATTACTTTTTAACAGGTGATAAAGACATGTTTTTGGCGGGGCTGAATCTTGCGGCAAAAGCACATGCCGCATTAAACAAGGAAAGTATTACTGGTATAAGCCAAAAAGCTAAAATAAGCAGAGAACATTTTTATAAAATGCTTTCTCCCCAAGGAAATCCTAGTTTTAAGAATATTGTCAAGGTACTTCAAGTTTTGGGATATACTCTTAAGGTTGATAGAATAAATAAAAAAGAGCCGGCATTATGAGCTTTCTTTGAATAGGTCTGGCCTACCTAATAGTGGTATTTTATTATTATATGGCAAAATGGCTAAACCGTATCAAGTAAAAAAGACAATAAAAGCAATAAAAAAACTGGAGGAAATGAATGGGAATAAATGAATTAACCGAGAAATACACTTATCGTATTGAGTGGTCAGAAGAGGACAATGTACATATTTCAAGATGTCTTGAATTTCCGTCATTATCTGCACATGGGGATACAGCAGAAAAAGCCTTTGAAGAAATAAAATTCCTTGTAGCTGAATCTATTAAATTACTCAAAGAGGATAACAAAGATATGCCAGAACCTTTTAGTTTTAAAGAAGAAAAAAAAGATACAGTAATAAAAACATTTGAAGAACTAGAGAAAATGGAAAATGAGTAAATTAACTTTTACTCAAAAAGCGTGGGAAGAATATCTTTTGTAATTCAAATAAAATTCAAGTTTTAAGAAAAAGTGCTTGATATTTATAAAAAAATAATGTACGTTTTTGTGTACGGAGGTGTTTATGAGTACAATTAATATTACAAATGCTATGAAAAATTTATATAATCTTGTAAAAGAGGTAAACAAAACGCATGAGCCATTAGAAATTATTGGAAAAGAAAATAATGCAATTTTAATAGGTGAACAAGATTGGAGAAATATTCAAGAAACATTGCATTTATCTCTAATCCCGGGAATGAGAGAATCAATAATAGAAGGAATGAAAACTCCTGCTTCTGAATTATCTAATGATTTAGATTGGTAATGTATAAATTATATTTTACCAAGCAGGCTCAAAAAGATGCAAAAAAATTAAAAGCTTCTAATTTAAAAGAAAAAGCTGAAATAATTTTAGATATTATTAAATTAGATCCATTTAAGGCATACCCTCCTTATGAAAAATTAGTGGGAGATTTAACAGGAGCTTTTTCACGAAGAATAAATATCCAACACAGAATAGTATATCAAGTCTTAGAAGAAGAAAAAATAGTTAAAATTTTACGAATGTGGACTCATTACGAATAGTAGGCCAGGCATAACATTTTGTAAAAACAACACTAATCCCTTAGATATTTTATAATCTTGTAGCATACAGTTTTTTTTATTTAAGATATATCCATTAAGAATATAAAAATTTTTCTTAGACCTTAATTGTGTAATAATTTTAAATTACGAAATGATTTTATATAGGGGAGAGTTTTTATGGATTGTTGACAAAATGTATCTTGTAAATTACATTATAGGTATGGAAGTAAAAATTTATTATGATGAAAAAGGCAAAGCACCTTTTGAGAAGTGGATAGACAAACAAAATAAAAATGTTACTCTTAGAGTTGCTTCTAGGATTCAAAGGATTGTAGATACAAATAATTTAGGAGATTATAAAGACTTAAAAAACGATTTATACGAATTGAGGTTCTTTTTTGAAAGTGGGATAAGGGTTTATTTTAGCAAAATAGACGATAATACTGTTATTTTACTCCTTGGCGGAGGAAATAAAAAAACACAAAAAAAAGATATAAAAAAAGCAAGAGAGATGATAAAAAAGATTAAGGAGCAAGACAATGGCTAAATATTACATGAAAGATATAGATTTATTAGAATATTGCAAAACTCAAAAAGACATTGATAGATTAATTAAAATTACTTTAAATGATTATCTTTTAACAGGGGATAAAGATATGTTTTTGTCGGGGCTGAATCTTGCGGCAAAAGCACATGCCGCATTAAACAAGGATAGTATTACCGGTATAAGCCAAAAAGCTAAAATAAGCAGAGAACATTTTTATAAAATGCTTTCTCCCAAAGGAAATCCTAGTTTTAAGAATATTGTCAAGGTACTTCAAGTTTTGGGATATACTCTTAAGGTTGATAGAATAAATAAAAAAGAGCCAGTTACCCCTTAGATATTTTTTGATTATCTTCTCGGCTTTTAAGCGTATAAGATATTTTATAATCTTGTAGCATACAGTTTTTTTATTTAAGATATATCCATTAAAAATATAAAAATTTTTCTTAGACCTTAATGTCGATTGAGATTATAAATAATAAAAAAATTAAAAAAATAAAAAGGGAATAATTTTGAGTTAATACAATTAGAGGCTATCAAATAAGATAGCCTCTAATTGTAAATATGTAATCTTACTTCTCTGTAATGAATTGATCTACTAAAGTTTTTAAATTATCTGCTTCTCTTGCCAGATTATCTGCAGTGCTTGCTACCTCTTGAACAGCAGAAGCAGACTCTTGACTTCCTGCTACCATCTCTTGTAAATTATTGGAAATTTCCCCAATTGTTGCGTTTTCTTGTTCTACAGCAGCAGCAATTGAATCTGCAGCATGTTTTACTTCAGAACCAGAGTTTACAATTTTACCAAGGATTTCAAGTGAGTTTTCTCCGTGTTCTCTTCCTTGTATTACTTCATTTACAGTTTCTGTCATAGCTTGAGAAGCTTTATTTGATTTATCTTGTAAATCTTTAATAATTAAGACTATTTCATCTGTGGCTTTTGCTGTTCTTTCAGCTAATTTTCTTACCTCATCGGCAACAACTGCAAATCCTCTTCCTTGTTCACCTGCTCTTGCGGCTTCTATAGCTGCGTTTAGAGCCAATAGATTTGTCTGATCCGCTACGTCATTAATAACTTGCACAATATTTCCAATTTTCTTTGAAGACTCTCCTAAATCTTCCACAAGCACATTCAAGTTTTTTGACTGTTTCTCTATTTCCTTTAAAGAATCAATTGAGTTTTCTATAATTTTGCTTCCTTCATTTGTTAGTTGTGATGACTCATCAGTTACCTCTCTTGTTTTTTCCATAGAAGAGGCTATTTCATTTGATGTTGTTGATAATTCATTTAATGAAGTTGATACTGATTGTGCTTGAACACTCTGCTCTTCTACTGTTGCGGAAAGTTCTTCTGTTGAAGATGATATCTCCAAGGCTGCCGAGCTAACACTCTGAGAATTTTGTTTAACATTGTTAATTAATTTTTGCATTCTCTCAATGAAAATATTGAACCATTGGGCAGTTTCTCCTATTTCATCCAGAGTCGCAATCTCCATGCGTTTGGTTAAATCTGCTTCTCCTTGTGCTGCATCCTGCATCATATCTTTTAATTTTATTATAGGACCAAATGCTTTATTTATCATAAAGTAGGTTACCAAAGCTATTATAATAGCAAAAACAATTACAAGTAAAATCATATAATTTCTCATCTTGTATAAACTTGCTCTAGTAACTTTTGTAGGAACAGAAATTCCCAAACTCCAAGGATTATTTTTGGTAACTAAACTAACAGGTACGTGAAAATATACTGAATCACTTTTAAGTGAACTGCTATATCGTTTATAGACAAAACTTTCCCCTTTAGGGATTTTTGTTTCTAATTCATCTTTAACTTCTTTATGAACCGAAGCTATATTTTTGCCTATGTTCGATTCTTTTTTGTGAGAAATAATTGTTCCGTTATTACTCATTAAAAAAGCATAACCTGCATTATAAGGTTTAATAGAATGAGTTATCTCGTGTATTTTATTAAGGTCTAAGTCAATGCCTACCACGCCTATAACTCTACCATTTGATAATATTGGTTTAGCAAAAGAAACAATATTATATGTTGTACCTGCTTCATTTACGTTGTGAACATCTGTTGTGTAGATCTTTCCAGTATCTCTTGCAATAGCATATTTGCTATTTGGGCTTTTGTAGCCTACTAATGCTTTGCCGTGAATACCTCCTGCTTTAGACCAACTATAAACCACTCTACCTGTATTATCGTGAAATTTACTCCCAATATATTCTGTATCTTTATTGTCAAAAGCATTGGGTTCCCAACATGTCCATATTTTTAAATATTCATGATTATTTTCCAATATTGCTTTTAATGTATCGGATATAATTTTACGATTAGCACCATCTTTCTTTAAAATTGTAAAGCTTGCACTTAATCCGTTTAAATTATCGGCAACTCCTTTAAATATATGTGATATCTTTCCGCTGTAAACTTCTGATAAATTTTTCATTTCTGATTGGACAGCAGATACATAATTATCGTATGCCTTATTGTAAATAAAAATAGAAAGTATGCATAGAAGTATTATAGCTAATCCTGTTTGAGTAAAAGTAACTTTTTTCTTAAGAGACATTGGTTTCTTTTTCATGTTATTTTGTCCTCCTTTTTTATATTATTGTCTGATAGATAATTCATAATCTAATAATACATAAAAAAATAAAAAAATCAAGTTTATAAGTTTGAAAATCGTTTTATTTTTTTTAGACAAGAGCTAAAGTAGGTAGTATTTTTTCTTAGAGTTTTACATAAAAAAATATTCATCATTGATTATAGGGTTATTTAAGAAATAATGAAAATAAATTAGATTTATCTTGTAATATTTGAGACAGATTATTGCTTATATTTCTTCTTCTTTGAAGTAAGAGTTTTATAACAAAATTTTTATAATTTATTATATTTTCTGTATCTATTAATGGAGGATGTATTTTCTTTAGTTTAAGAACCCAAGATTGTACTTTAGGAGGAGGGGAGAAGTTACCTGGGGAAACGTCAATCATTTTTTTTATTCTATAAATCGCCTATATATAATTTTTTGTCCAAAGAAGATAAAATTTTTATAATGGTTTTTAAATTTGGAATTGAAGTGCCTTTTTCCATTCTGGCTATGACCGGTTGATTAACTCCACTTAATTCTTCAAGTTCTTTTTGTGTTATTCCTTTATTTTTTCTTGCTTCTATTAATTCAGAAATCAAAGCTACTCTTAAATCAGATTCGGCAATTTCTTCTTTTGTAAAAATCTCTTTGCGAACATTATCCCATTTTAAATCTTGTTTTTTACTCATTTTCTAAGCTCCTTATAAAATCATGAAGATTATTTATTGCTTTTTTAATTTCTCTCTTAGGTGTTTTTTGAGATTTCTTAAAAAAACAATGTAGCAACACGAAGTTATTTTTTTTAAATTCTGCAAATAAAATTCTATGCCTTAAAGGTCTAATTTCCCATATATTGTCTTCTAAATGCTTGATAAACGGTTCTCCGGCATTTAAACCATACTTTTTTAACAACTCTATATAATCGTTTATTTTTGAGCTATTTATTCGTTTGTGTTTACTTGTTCCATATAATTTTACAATATAATCTTTTACTGGCGATTGTCCTTTATGATTAACATAAAAAAATATTTCGTGCATATATGTATAATAACTAATTAGTTATTAAAAATCAATTTTTTAGATCTGTAATTACCCCATTTTTTTATCTAACTCTTAGAAAGGCATCGTGTTTTGTCTTTGAGGCGGGCATAAAAAAATATTTATCATTGATTATAGGTTATTTAAGAAATAATGAAAATAAATAGTGGGGATATTTTAATTTTATTAAATAATTTTTTTAAATAAAAGTGATATGGTTTGTGGAGTTAAGTTTTCTGCTCTTATAGTTTCTTTAATCCCTAAATCTTCTAATATTTTTTTTCCTTTAGATTTATCTTGTAATATTTGAGACAGATTATTGCTT
>PDWI01008004.1_pt1 | contig 12583 bp, 11 predicted proteins | sample 1430891 | NCBI WGS metagenome assembly PDWI01 (sample SAMN01162508, study PRJNA174530) | Oral metagenome, whole genome shotgun sequencing project. | biome: Marine environment; feature: Marine mammal; material: Swab sample of the gingival sulcus; isolation source: swab sample of gingival sulcus... | reverse complement strand
CGAATTGATGGACAATTACGTTACATTTATGGCAGGAATTTTCCGTTCAGTACGCTTTGGAGTAGCCAGTGCACACGGTAAAGCGAATATGTTGCGTTATTACTATTTCAAGGAGCACAAAGCTTTTGTTAGAAATGAGGATGGTACTTTCACCGTCAATTTCGAAAAAATGAAGGAAGCCACAGCTAGCCTGATGCAAAAAATCTTGAAGATGCAGGGAGATGGCGATTACGAAGCAGCTAAAGCTTGGTTAGCCAAAGACGCGGTTATTACCGAAGATTTCCATCTAGTATTGGATGAGATAGGTAATGCAGGAATCCCTGTTGATATTGTTTACACACAAGGTCCTAAAGAATTAGGCTTATAAACTGTAATTCATTTCAAAATACGAAAGCGGAGAGTTTTTTGACTTTCCGCTTTTTTTGTTTTTTAACGTGAACTCGGGATAAGGTTTTCCTCACAGAAATTCGCAAATATTTTAGATTTGTACTGAAAATCAAGAGCTAATAGCGAGTTATGGCTCTTGATTTTTAGTGCAAAGATGAGGTGTTTGCGGATAAAGTTTATCAAATATCGGTAATTAACGCCATTATTTAACTAAATTCTTTCGAACTATCCCGATAGTCCTGCAAAAATTTAACTTATACTGACACTAATTATCTGATTCTGTGAACAAAGATTATCCCGAATTCACGTTTTTCAGGGCGTTCCCCTCCGGGTCGGGCTTTCCGTTCCAATCTTTTGTTCGTAACCTCACAAAAGGATTTCCTCTGCAATCCCTAACGCAGGGCGTGCGTTCTTCCATCGCGAGTGCTTTTAGAAGTTAAAAGTTTCAAACATGACGGCGATTTGAATTCTAAATAACGTGAATTTAGGATAAGTTTTGTTCACAGAGTCACATTATTTATCTATTTTTTAATTCTTCATTTTAAATTCGTAAGTTTGTCCTTTTTCAGTAATATTAGAATATGAACTACCTTGATATTATTATCGCAATACCTTTAGCTTGGGGAGCATACAAAGGTTTTAAGAAAGGACTTATTATTTCTGTAGCTTCTTTAATCGCATTATTATTTGGTATTTACGGGGCTTTACAATTTTCTGATTACGCCAGAGATTTGTTAGTCGAGAATGTAGAAATGCAAGCCACCTATATTCCAATAACTTCCTTTGCCATCACGTTTATTGCTATTGTTATAGGTATTCATTTTATCGCAAAACTCCTTGATAAACTGATAGATGCCATTGCTCTATCTTGGCTAAATACTATTGCCGGCGTTCTTTTCGGAATCCTAAAATCAGCTTTTATCTTGAGTATTATTTTATTCATTTTCGAAAAAATAGATACCAACAGTGTTATTATTAAACAAGACATCAAGCAAAAGTCTGTTTTATTTAAGCCCATACAAGTTCTAGCCCCCTCTATTTTCCCGGGACTAAAAGATTTTGAAATGGAAGACCACTTACCTTCTGCCAATATTTTACCTAAACTGGAAGCTTAGATTAACGTGAATTCGGGATAAGATTTCCCTCACAGAAATTCGCAAATGTTTTAGATTTATGCTGAAAATCAAGAGTTAACAACGGGCTATGACTCTTGGTTTTTAGTGCAAAGATGAAATATTTGCGGATACAGTTTATCAAAAATCGATAATTAACGTCATTATTGTACTAAATTATCCCGATAGTACTGCAAGAATTTAGCTTGTATTGACGCTAATTGTTTGATTCTGTAAGCAAAGGTTATCCCGAGTTCACGTTAGGTTAGCCTGAATTCGGGATTACTCACTCAATATTTTTAAATAATTGAGATATAATAAACATAAGCAATAATATTATTAAACATTGATTTCCAACAAAATAACACACATCTAAAATATTTAAGAAATAAAATTGATAAAAAAAGTTCTATTATATTTTGCTTAATTAAAAAAATACAATACATTTGCACTCGCATTTCAGGATTGACCCATGGTGTAATGGCAACACACTTGGTTTTGGTCCAAGCATTCTAGGTTCGAGTCCTAGTGGGTCAACTATAAAAGGAACTTTTAAAAGTTCCTTTTTTTATTTGTTTTCCTCTAAACCACATGCTACCGACTTGTCTTGTGCTTATTGTTGTTTTTAATCTCTTAACTTAACGTGAAACCTTATCCCGAAAGTTAAGATTGGAGTTCTGTATAAAAAATTTGCATCCGTCCGGAAATAAGCCTTGTAAAATGTTTGCTATAAAAAATTTTATTCTTAAATTTGCAAACTCTAAAAAACAAAAAGATATTTTAAAATGTATGCAATTGTAGAAATAGCAGGTCAACAGTTTAAAGTTGAAAAAGACCAGAAATTGTACGTGCATCGTTTGCCTGCCAAAGAAGGCGAAACAGTAGAATTTGAAAAAGTTTTACTTATGGACGACGGTAACAATGTACAGTTAGGCACACCTCAGGTTGAAGGTGCTAAAGTAACTGCTAAGGTTCTATCGCACCTAAAAGACGATACGGTTATTGTATTTAAAAAGAAAAGAAGAAAAGGTTACAAGGTAAGAAACGGACACCGTCAGTTTTTATCTCAAATTGTAATCGAAAGCATTAAGTAAACCTATTTAAGTTATGGCTCATAAGAAAGGAATGGGTAGTTCGCGAAATGGTCGCGAATCCGCAAGTAAAAGATTAGGCGTAAAGGTATATGGAGGTCAGTTTGCAAAAGCCGGCAACATTATCGTACGACAAAGAGGAACCACTCACCATCCAGGCGAAAACGTTGGTATGGGTAAAGACCATACTATTTATGCCTTGATAGATGGAACTGTTTCATTCAAAAAGAAAAGAAACAACCGTTCGTATATTTCCGTTCTTCCTATCGAAGAATAGATTTTAATCGAATTAAAATATTTAAACCTCTGCTTTTGGCAGAGGTTTTTTTATGCTTTTTGCTAGTGAAATTTTTCGAGCCCGGTAAAAATGAATATAGGAAAATCTAAAATATTTAAAGTGAGTGACAGCTTATCCCGAATTCAGGTTAAATTAATGACTTATACCCTCTCTTAGAATAAGCCTCAAGGGTTTTAGAACCCCTTGAGGTCTGATACGTTTTTACAACATATTACAAATCAACAATTTATAAGATTATATAAGAATAGTACGTTCACCCTGACAGATTATTCTGAACTCAGGTTAATAAACTCAACACAAGCCTTAATCAATTCCTTAGAAACAGGAATGTCCGGATTGTAATACGATTTTAGATTTTCTGTAACATTGTCCTCAAGCGTTTTTAGAACGTGATTCATACCGGAAACGATAACTAACTTGGCATCCGGCTTGGCTTGTTGTAACAAATTGGCTTCCGATACTTTGACCTGAATATCGTTATCCCCTTGCACAATTAGTGTAGGGATTTTTAATTTGACAATTTCTTGTTGTGGGGAATACTGAAGCCAAGAAATCATGTAGGGTTGCACCGATTTTCTGAACAACTGCTTTAAATCGCCTATGTCTTCAACCATAAATCCATTCTTTAAGCTGTCCAAAATTGGAGTCGCCTTTTCTTTTATCTTAGGATTCCCCAATTGGTCTAATAAAACCTTATCAGCGGTTCTGCCCACACCAGCAATGGAAATAAAGGCATCTGCTTTTTCTTTACCGGAGGCTATCATGCCTATTAAGGAACCTTCACTATGCCCCATGACAGTAACAGAAGAAAACTTTTCTTGATTTTTAAAAAAGCGTATCAGAGCCTGAACATCTCGAATGTAATGCTCGAATCGTAAATCAGATTCTATCAGTTTAGTTTTAAGACTCTTGCCTACCCCTCGTTTATCGAACCTAAAACTTGCTATTTTCTTTTTCCGTAAGGCTTCTGCCAAATACTTTAGAGAATTATTCTTCATCATTATTTGATTACCATCTCTGTCGGTAGGTCCTGAACCTGATATGATAATTACCAAAGGAGGCTGTTTAATTCTCTTAGGCATTAATAAGGTTCCTGAAATTTCAAGGCTATCAAATGTAAGTACAGATAATTCTTGAAGCGATTTCTTTTTAATTTCCTGAGCAAAACCTAAATTAAGCCCAAGTAAGAAACATAAAACAAAACTTAAAAAACTGTTTTTATACATTGTATGGTAATTTTAAAGACCTTTTAAAAGGTCTTATATCCTCAGGATTTAAACTGGAATTAATTTCTTTTTAAATTTATTAAATACTTTGCTTTATCATATAAAATCCATAAAATATATAGGATTACAAAGTAAACAAATACAGAATTATAGGTAGAGCCATTACCTGAGTAAACAATAATAGGTGTCGTGGATAAAGATAAAGAAACTATCAATAAATAAAGGTGTTGCCATAATTTTTTGCGAATAAAATAGTAAATTAAAAAAATCACTCCCCAACCAATATAAGACACTGGAATTGTAATACTTAAAGTTCTGATAATTCTTTTAAATATGATTGTAATATACCACCAAGGATCGTTTTTTATATGATACAATACCTTTTCTTTAACAACCTGCTCATATTCATCTATTTCATCTAATTTTACATAATATAATTTACTTTCGTCGTAATAATTGTCTAGATGGTATTTCCCTGAGTATTTAATATTCATACCATATTCTTTATTTAAAATAGGAATAGCATATTTATATGCTACTATATCATTCCACTCAAAGCCGTATTTATCATCGAAATCTCCTAAGCCACAAAATATAGGATGCCAAGTTTTATGCCCTGATATAGTAGCCCATTTATAAGGGTGTCCTCCCGCTTTTTCGACAAGAGTTATCGTTTCTTGAAATTTATTTTGAAAATAATTCCGAACGATTGTTTTGCTTGTAAAAAATGAGACAAGTCCTATTACAGCTATCATTATTTTAATTGGAAAGTTTTTTTGCTTTAAGAACAAACTAATTAATATTAAAGGTAATACGACAATCGATATTTCATTTCGGAACTCGCTAAACAAGCCTATGACAGCTCCTGAAATAACTATAAATAAGATATTAAGAAGGGGCTTCTCTTTTTTAAAAAGAGCATATACATTTAACCCTAAAACAATAAAGAAAGTCGTCCCTAATAACCCTAAGATATTTTGATTGGTGTATATTTCGTATAAATAAAAGGGGGTTAAGTTGATTAATAAAGTCAAAAATAATCCAAAAAACACTTTTCGTAGCCTCCAAAATCCAAAATAAAGAATAAGCATACTAAGTGTAAACATAAGAACATTAAAAAGTTTTATGCTCGGATTTTCAGGACTTCCCTTAATTATTGCATCTGGCAAAAAAGCCCATATTCTAGCATGCTCACCCAATCTCGACCAATGTTGATATTCCATAATCAACGATTCTCCATTTTCACGAATTTCTTGATAAGCAGCCTCCTCTGAAAATTCTAAATTTTGATTTAAGGTAGCAAGAGGAAAGTTCCCTGTGTAATAATAAAAATAAGAAAAATGTATTGCTTTAGAAAAACTAAAACCGGATACAGCTCCTCGGTGTTGCACATTGGAAAACGAATGATGCTCAGAATGATTGTACAATGCCGTATTGAGCAATATAATACCCAAAAGAACAAGAAACAATCCCTTTCTAGTCTCTATAAAAAGTTTCAGTTTAGTTAATTTATCTAGCATATTTTTTTACGTTTTGTATGATATAAATTGGAGTTTGTCGAGTTTCTTCAATCAGCTTTTCAAAGTACATAAAATGTATTGAGAGAATAAAAAACAATAATGTAAACGCAAAAGACATAAATAAAATAATTGTAGTATATCCAGAAGGTATTGTCTCGCTGTGGATGTATTGGTAAAAGCTAAAAATGCTTAGAAAAATAGTTAAAAAGATAAAAACAAAAGTGAATAAAATACTTATCCTTAACGGTTTAAAAGAAAATGTAAATATAGCAGAAAATGCTAGTTTAAATAGTTTCTTGTACGAATAATGGCTTTCTCCGTACACTCTTCTCGGAGCCGAAAAATTAATCACACAACCAGTATAACCCATAGATTGAATAAATCCTCTCAAGAACCTATTTTTTTCACGATAATTTTTCTTAAGAATAGATGCTATTTTATTTGAAATCAAAAAGAAATCCGAAGCATTTTTCTCGAAAGGAATATCGGATAATAAATTTATAAATTTATAAAATAATAATGAAAGATATTTCTTAAAAAAACCATTATCTTCCCTATGAATTCTAGACATTAATACATAATCGTTCCCCTCTAAAAAAGCTGAGATCATGCCGGGAATTTCAGAAGGGGGATGTTGTCCGTCAGCATCCATACAGATAATCGCATCTCCAGAAGCATGATCAATTCCACAAATCATAGCAGCTTCGTGACCAAAATTTCTAGAAAAATCGATTTTTAGATGCTCAATATTTTTAACGTTATAACCTTGAACGATTTTATCAATAACAAAACTTGTTCTATCTCGACTTCCATCGTTTACCCAAATTACTTCAAAGTCTATATCGTTCAACTCAGTCAGTACAGGAAATAAAGACTCGTTTAAGTTACCAACAGACTCTTCTTCGTTGAACAAAGAAATAACAATCGAAATTTTTCTCCTCATTTAATAGTAATTTACGGGCAAATATACATTTTTTCAATCTAAAACGATGCTCATGTCAGTCATTTTACAGGGCAAACGCATTACTTTGTGTCAATAAGATATATTGAGTTTATAAATTAATGATAAACAAAGACTTATGCTCTCTCTTAGAATAGACCTCGTTTTTTTAACACATTACAAATCAACAATTTATAAAATTATATAAGAATGGTGCGTTTGCCCTGAGTCATTTTAAGCTTTCTAAAACTAAAAAACAAAATAATGCTAATTAAAAAATAAAGCTTTTTAAAGAACATATCGTGATATAGTTGCTTGGAATTTTCTTTTTCCCAAACACAGTCCATCTCGTTGTGACATAACAAAACAAATGACACTCTAATCAAAAATCATAAGTTGCTAGAAATCAAAAAAATATCAAACCTTTTCGAAATTTAGATTTTAAATATCAACTTTTTCTTGAAACGATTTTTCGGGAAAAACATCCTCTCGTAAAAGCATTAAATCTTGTCGGCTAACATGTGTTAGAAGAATCTTATTTTTATTTAAGTAAGATAGTAACCTTGTTCTCCAGCTTTTTTCTAATCCATTCACAATCATTATTTTTCGGTCAACATCTATGCTCTCTATAGATGACTTTAGAATTCTAAGATTGAGGTTTAAAATTGAATTATTACAAATAATCTGATGGTCTAAAACTATTATCGCTATTCCTTTCGTTTTTTTCCTAATCAAAAAATGAACACATTTAAAGAGTAACACCAATCCTACTAAATACGTTATCGGATTCTTTAAAATGCTCCAATGCGTAAGCAAGATAGTAACGTAATACATTAAGAACAACGCTATTGACCTTTTATGAGACATTTTTTCAAATGGAATCTTTAGCATAAAAGAATAATTTAGATACCCTTCAAATATAGGCATAAAATAAAAATTGTAAAAGGAAATATTGTGTTTTAATATCAGGGCAGACACACACTTTTTAGCATAAAGAAATTAACACTTTGTATTTCATTAGTTTACAGACGTTGTTTCAGACCTCACAGGTTTTTAAAACCTGTGAGGTCTCTACCAAACAAACGTTTAACACTCTGGTTTTTATAAAGTTGTGATTTTAAAATTCATCTATTAATTAACGTAAGGCTCTTGATAAACTTTGCTCACAGAATCAGACAATTAGCGTCAGAACAAGCTAAATTCTTTTGCATTATCCCGAATTCAGGTTAATTTAGAAATGGAATGTTATACCTTTGCAGTTCTTAATATTGAGATGATGAATACTATCAGAAAAATTGTAACCAATAGAAACTTTGTTTTGATACTGGCTTTGGTATCCGGACTTACGATTGGAGATGTGGCACATTATATTAAAGATTACACCTTTTACATTTTGGCCGTCGTTTTAAGTTTTTCTACCAGTGGAATCGTTCTATCGGAAATAGCATCTAAAAAAGAAGTTGGGAAGTCTATTCTTTTGGGTATCTTACTTAATTACGTCATTTTTGGCTTGGTTCTTTTTGTACTATCACACTATTTTTCCATTAATGAAGCGATTTACAAAGGTTTTGTAGTGATAATAGCAACACCGCCCGGAGTTGCCATTATTCCCTTTTCCTATATGCTAAAAGGAAATATACAACGTGCTACCATGGCTACCTTAGCCGGTTTTTTGGCTTCTGTATTTTTAGCCCCTTTTATCATCAAATTTTTAACCAACAACGACCAACTCAGTGCCTGGAAATTATTTCTAGATACCTTTAAAGTGGTTATTATTCCCATTATCATTTCTCGTTTTTTATTGCTCAAACCTATTAAAAATTTCACTGTTAAATCGAGGGGTAAGATTGTCAATTGGGGATTCGCCTTGATTATATTTACAGCTGTCGGCATTAACAGAATGGTTTTTTTGAGCAATATAGACATTTTAATGAATGTCAGTTTAATACTTTTTGTTGCAATTTTTGTTTTAGGACAGTTGTACGATTTTTTAGCTCACAAATTGGGAATGTCATCGGATGAAAGAATAACTCAGAATCTAATTCTAACGCTTAAAAGTTCCGGGTTTTCTGTAGTTATCGCAATGACGCTTTTCGGAGGAGATGCCAGTATTCCGCCCGCGGTTTTAAGTGTCTTTGTTTTGTTGTATTTATTATTTTTATCCTTTAAACAATGGTTGCAAACTCGAACAAAGTAAAGGTGACATTTTTAGGAACCGGAACTTCGCAAGGCGTTCCCATTATCGGATGCAAATGCGAGGTTTGTTCTTCTAAAAATCTTAAAAACAAACGACTACGCTCTTCTATCCATATAGAAACAAAGGGTTTGAGTTTGATTATAGACAGTGGTCCTGATTTTAGGCAACAGGTTTTGCGAGAAAACATTACCTCTTTGGATGCTATTATTTTTACCCACGACCATAAAGACCATACTGCCGGACTGGATGATATCAGAGCTTTCAATTACATCCAAAAAAAGCCAATGCAGGTATTTGCGGAAAAATATGTTCTAGAAACCATTAAACGAGAATACTCGTATGCTTTTGCTGAAAATCCTTATCCGGGAGTTCCTAAGATTCATTTAAATGCTATAGAAAACAAGCCTTTCTACATAGAACAAACACGTATAGAGCCGATTCGAGGGATGCATTACAAATTACCAATATTGGGATATAAGATTGGTCAATTTGCATACATAACGGATATGAATTTTATCAGTGATACGGAGTTAGAAAAGATAAAGGGGATTGATACGCTTGTTATCAACGCTTTACGAATTGAGAAACACATCTCTCACTTTAACCTAGAAGAAGCCTTAGAGGTTATCCGAAAAGCAAAGGTTAAGCAGGCTTACCTAACTCACATAGGACACCAACTAGGACTATACGAGTCCATTTCTGAGCAACTGCCTCAAAATGTGCAACTCGCCTATGATGGACTTAAAATAGAAGTCTAGATTTTATCGGACAACAAACTTGATAACCCTCTCTTCAAACCCTTTAACCTTAGCTAAATAAATCGCAGGTGTTAGGTTCACTGGCTGATGCGTTTCGCCTTCCAATTGAGTAAGGACTTGCAGTTTTTGCCCTAAAACATTATAAATTTCAATTCTATCAACTTGTACAGAACTACTCCAGTTGATATGTCCCGAGTGATACCAAACATGAACCGGATTCGACAAAGTCGTAACGCCAACATAATCTTCCGGCTTCCAAACAGCGATAGCCCATTCCGGGTGGTCTATGTAAGGATTTCTATTGTTCTGAATATCATAAACCGCATTATTTCTATCAATCTCTTTCTGACTGACCGGGTCTGATTGATGCCATTCTATAAGCATATCTTCTGCCCAAGCAGAAAAGTTATTACCCGAAAGCATATCGCTAGACCAATTATTAACCTTGTCTTTATACCTTGTAAGCATATAAAAATAGGTGCGAGCAAAATCTCCCTTAAACTCGTCGATAGGCTCAAATACCATTCCCGAATACCCCGGATAAGAACAAGTTCCCAACTTACTTCCGTTAGTAGATGTCCAACTGGCAGACTCCACTTCTCCGTATGGATGATTCCCTCTTCTTCCGTTGGTATAGCCGTCTGTAGGGTATAAATGAAACAAATCGGTTTTCATAGGAGAACTGTTATTAAACCAGCTTTTAGGAAAAGAGTGCTCCCTATTATAACAAGAGCCTTCCCCCGAATAATTACCACATTGGTCTGTACCAAAAGTATATTCATAGTCGGCAGTTCCGTCAGCTTTTATAGAATACATATCCCAAACCTTGCCATTGGCTTTTTTATCGGTATTATGAAAATGCCCCCACAAAGAGCTGTACGATTGTACACTGTGATTGTCAATAATATTTTTTAAGGCTGTTCGCAAGGCTTCTCCGGTAAGTCCCTCAGTATTATCATAATACCCCACAGGAGCTTGTGAAAAAGAATATTGAAAACCAATTAATAAAATTCCTAATATGCTAATAATACGTTTCATATATTTTAAATTTTGTTTGTTGTCTGTTTTAGAGTTTCAAAGTTGTAATGTTTTAAAGTTTAAATGTTGTTGGTTATTGGTTGTTCGTTATAGCTGGAACCTTTAACTTTCAACTTTTAACTTTTAACCTTCAACCTTCAACCCTTAGCCTACACAAAGTTAATAAAAGTAGTTTAATTTGAAGAAGATAAATAAAAGATAAAAGCTCCTCCCCTCCATCCTCTATGCATTTCCCTATATCAATAAATAAACTTTAATATTTTGTTTTGTTCATTTCCCTTGTCATCTATAACTTTCACTTCCAAAGTTTGCTCTGTATTATTCTTTTGCAAGCTAAAATCCTTATCGTAATAATAATAACCTGTCTTATAATCGTACTTAAACAAAATCCACTTTCCATTTAAATATGCAGAATACTCTCCTATACCAGACAAATCATCTTCGATTTTAAAAACAAAAACATTCTTTTGAGCTTTCAAATCTTTAGAAACGAATGTTATATTAGGCGGAACTGTATCTATCAATATCCCAAACCTTCCAAAGTTTCTTATTTTAGAACTTAAGTACCCCTCTCTAAGCTTACTGCTCAAAGCTGACACTTCATCATTTTCAATCTCTACCAAGGTAAGTTTAGAAAGATATTGCTCCTGCACCTCCGGTTGCTTAATGTTTAAATCTATCTTCTTATGAATAGGAACCAAGGGGTCTCCCACTTCATACACCAGACCTCCCACATAGCCCTTATTATCAATAGTTTGAAAATCAAAATAACAATCTTCATAAAACGCATTGGTAGGTGTTAAAACACTAAAAAGCTGATTACTAAACACATTAGCCTTGTTCCAAGCAAAAAACACGCCCTGCTTTTTATACTTTTCTTGACAAGTCTTTCCCCCTCTTTTAACGACAAAGTTTAATGTGCTTTTATTGTATTTAGAATCATATACTTCTACCCTAACATGGTAACTCTTCTGCTTATCGAAAAACATACGCTCTTTCGGCACTTGATAAAGTCCTAAACGATTCCCCTCATCCAGATACAGTTTATGAAAGCGTTCTCTTGTTTTTTTGTAAGTTGCATAGTCGATATGGGCATTGATATAACGAGACTGATTAAATGCAAACGATTTAATATCAAACTTATATATAGATTTATCATCCACAAAACACCTTATCTTATTAACTCCCAAAGGATTTCTCGAACCATTGGAGTAATCTGTTACTGAAATACCAAATTGAGGAGAATCACAGCGTACCGATATAGTATCTAAGAAAAACTGCGAATTGCTTTTTTTGCGAATGTTATAGAAAGTTGTTTTGTCGCCCTCATAGACAGCTATCTTTTTCAAAACCGGAGGTAAATCGTCTTTAATATCAATCCCTAAATCTAAGGGATTACAAGGTTTTTGGCTTGCTGACTCTCTTAACTCAAAATGTAAATGAGGTCCTCCTGAACCTCCTGTATTACCGGAAAAAGCAATCAAATCCAAAGCCTTAACTTTTATTTGATTTTTCTTCAAATACAAATCGACCGAGAAACTCTTTTTTCGATACTGATGCTTTAAAACATAGTCCGTTATCTGTTTGTTAAAACCACTCAAATGAGCATATACACTCGTATATCCATTAGGATGTGTGATGTACAAAGCTGTTCCAAAGCCCCAAGGAGATACCTTTATGCGACTTACCCAACCTTCAGCCGTCGAAAACACCGGCAAACCTTCTCTGTCTAAGGTCTTAATATCCAAACCCGAATGAAAATGATTAGAGCGTAACTCGGCAAAACTACCGGATAAATACATAGGAATACTCAACGGACTCTGAAACTCTTGTTGAGCAAAGTTCAATTTAAATATTAAAAGAAAACTTAAAACTAAATATGATATATACTTCATTACTTTAAAAATAAAAACACACTAAACAACCCAAAATTATAAAATGTAACACCCTCTTGACACAAAATGATGCCTCTGCCTTATTACAAATCATTATTAATTCCTGATTTCTAGCACAAAA
>PDWI01008003.1_pt1 | contig 12583 bp, 11 predicted proteins | sample 1430891 | NCBI WGS metagenome assembly PDWI01 (sample SAMN01162508, study PRJNA174530) | Oral metagenome, whole genome shotgun sequencing project. | biome: Marine environment; feature: Marine mammal; material: Swab sample of the gingival sulcus; isolation source: swab sample of gingival sulcus... | reverse complement strand
TTAATCAGATTCTGCTCGGCAGGTAATGTAGAAATAATTATACAGGCATTGTCAAAGGCATTTTTTATCTTATTATCCAAAATAATATTGCACCGGAATTTTTTACAAAGTTTTTTTGCTTTCCTAATATCTCTATTTAATACAGATATCTTTCCGCCCAAGATTTTACAAGCATAAATTGCACTGATTGCCGCTCCTCCGGCACCTAAGACTACTATACTTTTATCCTTAATATTGTATTCTTTTAAACTTTCTATTACTCCGGTAATATCAAAGTTAAAAGCACTTAAGATATTTTTTTCATCTTTTATTACAGTATTTGCGGCTTTTATCTTTTCTACTATTTTATCTTCTTTGTCGGTAAATTGTAGAATCTTTTCTTTATAAGGAGAGGTAATATTTAATCCCATAAAATTTTTATGCTCTTTAAAACAATCCATACATAATTTTAAGTCGGAACCACTCATTAAAGTATAATGATAATTTTCATCTTGAACTATTGATTGAAATAAATATGGGCTTAAACTTGATAGAATATTTTGACCCAATAATGCTATAATCTTTTTATTCATGACAAAGTCTTAAAGATTTGACGTGCTTCTTGAGAATTAATCTGACCTTCTGCCGTTGCGGGCATATTTAAACAGGAAAAATAAGAAAAGGGTGCGCCCAATAAAGGTGAGGCTATTCTGCTTATTTTGCCTAATTCTCCCATGGCAATAGCAATCATTTTATTTGCTAAATGAGGAAAAGATGAATATAAAGACAAAATTAAAGCTGTATCCTGAATGCTGTTTGCTTTAAAAGCCAACTTTATAATATCGGGATTCTCTTTTAATATTAGGGAGATATAATTTTTAATTTTATCTATATTTGGAGTGCAATTATAATCGTGAAAGGAAAGTATTAATTTACAATTATGCTCTTTTGCAAGAGAAATTAAAAAATTGTCTTTTTGGTCTAAATTCAAGAAATCAATATCCAAATAATCCGCACCTGCAATTATTGCTTCCTGCAAGAAAATATTTCTTTTACTTTCTTTCAAATCTTTATTTCTCCTGTAAGTAGCAATTAAAGGAGAATAATTAGAAAAAATATATTTAACTTCATCTATAGTCAAATTACAAAGGTCTAATCTCAATTCACAAAAATTTTCTTCTTTAATAATGTCTTCAATCTCTTTTAATGAATTTGAATTAATACTGGTACAAATCATTTAATATACTTTTTATTTCCTCCAATTTAAATTCTTGAATAATTATTTCTCCTATATTTTTTATTAAAACCAATGAAATTTTATTATTTACTCTTTTCTTATCTTTAAATAAAACTTTTAAGACATCTTCTTTTACAAAAGTAAATTCTTTATTGATTAAACCGTATTTATTAAGCAAATTCTTAATTCTAATATTAATCTCACTGTCAAGGATTCCGAGTTTAAGTGAAATATCGGCAATAATTTTTATTCCTTGTGCAACAGCTCTACCGTGAGGTAAAGAATAAACTGTTTCTAAAGCATGACCTACGGTATGCCCTAAATTTAATTTTTTTCTGATACCTTTTTCTTTAAAATCTTTTTTTACAATATTCATCTTAATATTTTGAGATTCTTTGATAATAAACTCAATAATATTATTATCCAAATTTAAGGCTCTTAAATGATTTTGGTCAAGATAATTAAAATAATTTTCTCCATCAATAATTCCGTGCTTAATAATTTCCGCAAAACCATTTCTTATTTCTTTTTTATTTAGTGTCAACAAAAAATTAATATTTGATTTAATAAAACAAGGATTGCTAAAAAGTCCGACTATATTTTTATGTCTATTTATATTAATTCCGTTTTTCCCTCCAATAGAAGCATCCACCATTGCTAACAATGTTGTGGGGAAAAATCCAAAATCTATTCCTCTCATATATGTTGAAGCGGCAAAACCGCAAATATCACAAATAATCCCGCCTCCCACACCTATAAGCATTGATTCTCTATCGGCATTTTCATTCAATAAAAAATTGTAAATCTTATTTAATGAATTTAATGTTTTATTCTTTTCTCCTCTTTTTAAAACAAATGTATCTTTAGGAAAAAGATTATTATATAAAGAAAAAATCTTTTCATCACAAAGATAAAATTTTTTCTTATTATTGGCAGGCAAAGATAAATAATTTGGGCTTAAAGGCTTATTCTCTACGATAATTTTCTTGTCTTCCATTAAGCATTATTTATATCAAAATATTTTCTCAATTTTATCACTTTATTTGCCAAAGAAGAAAAATCATCACACTTTAAGGCTTGCTTAGCATCGCATAATGCCTGAGAAGGATTTATGTGAACTTCAATCATTAAACCGTCTGTTCCTGCGGCAACTGCAGCCAAAGACATAGGCTCTATTAAACTTAAACGCCCCGTACCGTGAGAAGGATCAACGATAATGGGTAAATGACTTATTTCATGGATAGCGGGAACTACCGATAAATCCAAGGTATTCCTTGTATATGTTTCAAATGTCCTCACTCCCCTTTCGCAAAGAATAACATTAGGATTCCCTTCTGACAAAATATACTCGGCACTGTTAAGCCATTCATTAATGGTAGCAGACATTCCTCTTTTAAGTAAAATAGGCTTTTTAATCTTGCCTGCTTCCTTTAAAAGAGAATAATTTTGCATATTTCTTGATCCTATCTGAATTATATCTATAAAATCTATAACTTTCTCTATATCACGAGGGTCAAGAATTTCACTAATCACCGGCAAATTCACCTCTTTACCTGCTTGAGATAATATTTTTATACCTTCAAACCCCAATCCCTGAAAATCATAAGGTGAACTTCTGGGTTTAAAAGCCCCTCCCCTTAATATATTAGCTCCGTATTTCTTTACTTCCTGGGCTGTTTTTAAGGTTGATTCTTGACTCTCTACCGAACAAGGACCGGCAATAATTATAAAATCTTTTCCAAAATTAACATTGCCAACTTTAATAATGCTTTTGTGATTTTTATTCTTTTTACGAGATAGATTCAAATTATTGCTTATATTATTCATCTTGCCTATTTTAACAAATTACATAGAATAATAAAATTATTTTTATAAATTTAAAAAAATTTTTGTATTATGAGAAAAAATGAATAATTAGGAAGTTACTTGCTTACCCATATTACCATAAACTGGTATCACCCCACTTTTTATTTTTAAATTACCTTAAACAGCTTATTATCAATGATTAACAAAGATTTTAGATTGTCGGATTTTTTTCTTTATGCTATAAAAATCGTGAAATTAAAAAAGGCTGTACGTGTTTGTCTTCTCTTCTATCGCTCCGCTGATCCTCAGCTCCCGCTTGGCGCTTCGGAAATTTTTTGTCCTAAAAAATTTCCTCCGGATGCCCGCTTCGAAGACAAAACACGACGCCTTTTTAAGAATTGTTAAAAAAAATGGGGTGATGACAGCCATAAAATCTTCCATTCTACCCCTAAATATGTTATATGATTTTCTATGAAGAACTCGCAAGAACTCGCAAGAACTCGCAAGAACTCTAAAAAATCATATTTAGGCATTATATTACTTGTACTTACATGTATTATAGGGCTAAAGGTCTATGACGATTACAGTATTAGTTGGGATGAAAATGATCAAGTATTACTGGGTAAACTCAATTATAAATACGTATTCTCAGATAATAAAAATTTATTAAAACATAGATGGAATTTCTATGGTATAGGCTTTGAAATCCCTTTAGTTATCATTACAAAAATACTAAATATAAAAGATACAAGAACTCTCTTCTTAATGAGACATTTAGTAACGCATTTATTCTTCTTAATAAGTGCTTTTTGCGGATTTTTATTAATAGATTTCTTGTATAAAAATAAAGTATTGGCTAGTATAGGATTCTTATTAATCGTATTACACCCTCGTTTATACGCCCATTCTTTTTTTAATCCCAAAGATATCCCTTTTATGTCCATGTTTTTAATATGCTTATATTTAAATGCCCTTGCATTTGAAAAGAGACAAGTGAAAAATTTTATTTTATTGGGTATAGGAGTGGGATTCTTAATTAATATGAGAATTGTAGGAGTGATGTTATTTTGTCTTGTACTATTTTTTTTAACTATAGATTTAATTTATAACAAAGAAAAAAGCTATCTAATTAATATTAAAGCGGGATTAGTTTTTATTTTCACTGCCTGCACAACCCTTTATACCACTTGGCCTTATCTATGGACTAATCCTTTGAAAAATTTTGTAACTTCATTTTTAAATATGTCAAAATTTATAAGATATAATCATTCCGTTTTATTTAAAGGAAAATATATTAAAGCACAAAAACTAAGTTGGGATTATATTCCTACATGGTTTTCTATTACCACTCCTATATTTTATCTTATGGCAGGTTTATTGGGATTAATTGCATTATCTCTTTATTTCTTCAAAAAACCTTCTCTTTATTTATCTAATTGCAAAGAAAGAAACAATCTTTTTTTCTTAATATGCTTTCTTGCTCCCATAGTAGCGGTAATAGTATTACATTCTGTTTTATATGACGGATGGAGACACCTCTTTTTTATCTATCCCTCTTTTGTTTTATTATGTATTTACGGATTAAACTTTCTTTATCAAAAAGGCATGAAAAAATTAGTAGTAACAGGGGCTTTTCTTGCTTTTACTTTCACAGTAATTTTTATGGTCAAAAATCATCCTTTTCAGCAGGTTTATTTTAATAACTTAGTTGACACAAAATCTCCCGAGTATTTAAGGAAAAATTTTGAATTTGATTATTGGGGTGCTTCATACAAACAAGCTCTTGAATACATATTGAAAAATGACTCTTCTCCTTCCATAAAAGTTGCTGTGGCAAATTTCCCGGGAGTTCTTAATAGACAGATTTTAATTCCTAAAGAAAGAAAAAGGATAAAGATTGTCATCAGAAAAGAAAAAGCAAAATATTTTATTACAAATTATAGGTGTCATTCTGGAGATTATAAAGAACTCAAAAAATTTAAATGGCATTCTATAAAAGTAGGTAATAATACTATAAACGCTATTTTTAAGTTAAAATAAGATAAAATCAAAAATATTAAGTAGGATAATCGACTTTCTATTATGAGAAAAAAAAGAATAATAGGAAGTTACCTTATTGTAAAAGGTAACTTCCGTAATTGAAATGTATTTTAAACTAAAAATAGTTTATTTCGGTACTTGTGCTCCATATCCCGGTTCCGCACCAAAAAATTTCAATGCTTTATCAAAATTATAGCGGTTGCCAAACATTGTAACTCTGGTAGTCGAGGTACCTCTCTTGTTTAAACCATGTGCTTCTCTGTATGCGTTAGCAGCAGAATTAGGATCATATTTCTCGCTTGTTATTACTTTCAATGAAGCATAACCTTTTAAGTAAGCTGGATCTATCACGTCTTTAAACTTACTGTTAGCGGGCAATTCTCTATTTTTTTGATATTTTTTTAACATTTCTACTTCTTCAAAACGTTTTGCAGGAACATAAAGCCATTTGCCTCCACTATTACCTGCCATTACTATATCTCCTTTATTCATAAAGAAAAGATTGTCATAAGCCGAACATATTTTACGCTTATCTTCAGGAAGTTTTGAGTCATCCCAACCGCAATCCAATGCTCCATAGTTGTTACAAGCAAAAATATTATGGTGAATGTTATGATCTACGCTATTGCGTAAACGATACCCGTAACCCATGGACGACATTTCTTTAGTTCTGGGCCAGGAAAACAAAACTGAATTGTGATGAAAATCTACAGTAGATTGGTGAGCATACATTTTTTGGTGTAAACCTCCGTTAATCTCTACCGCAGAGTAAAGGTTAGAAACAAATACGTTGTTGTATATTTCCCAATCTCCTCCCATATTGGTCATAATAATAGCGTTGAATGAAGCGTTAAGAAACATACAATTACGAATGATTAATTTACCGGCTACTTTTCCGCCAATTAACCTAACTGTTGAATTAGGAGGATGACCTACGGGCAGGATACGACCAGTTTCGCAACCTTTGGGCCAACCATTTCTTGGATCGTCTTTAGCCGGTTTATATTGCATTACCATACCAAGATTAAAGCAAATACCGTCAATAATTATTTGACAGTCTTTTTTTCTTGTTGCATCTATTATAAGCAATCCACTCCCCATAGTACCTGCTTGTTTTGATGTAGGCTCAATACGAGTGATGTATTTCAAGGGATTGCGTTTTGAAAAATCATCATTCCAACCGCCTTCCAGTGTTACATATTTATTTTTCATCTCAATCCAACCTCTATCCATATTTCCAAGATAATTACCTTGTGCTATGTGAATAATATCTCCGTCAGCAGCTTTCTTAATTGCTTTCTGTATGGTTTTAATTGGAGACTCTTTTGTCCCTTTTCCTCTGACACTTCCTCTCTTAATGTTGACGTACCAAGACTTACCTGTTGTACTTGAATTTGCTACTGATTTTTTAGTTTGTTTTGATGTGGATTGTGCTTGTGCCTGATTAAAAAAGAACAAAGACAATATCATCATAATTAATAAATGAATTCTTTTCATTTTAACCTCCTATTATTTAAATTTAGTTGAAAATTTATTCATATTCATTATACATTATATTTATATGAAAATACATTATCTTAAAATCTATGTTTTTTATTTATATTAATTGGTGTAAAAAAGAAAAATGAAGAAAATCTAATTTGATTAAGAAAACATAAGAAAAAGATATTTAAAGGAAAATTTAAGGGAAAAAATAAAAAAAGGGAGGCACTAAGTACCTCCCTTTATAAAATAAATATTATTTAATATGTATATTTACTTTATAATTTTTAATAAGTGATTCTATACCCAACCTCTTAATTTGCAGGCTTGTACTACTCTATCAATGGCTATCACATAAGCAGCATCTCTCATATACAATGATTTATCCTTTGATAATTCGCTTACAGCCTTATAAGCAGCGGTCATCTTTGTATCAAGCTTAGTTAAAACTTCTTCTTTAGGCCAGAAATAATTTGTATTACACTGAACCTGTTCAAAGTAACTGCAGGTAACTCCACCAGCATTAGCTAAGAAATCAGGAATCAAATGAATATTTTTTTCCTTAATAACTTTATCTGCTTCCAATGATGTAGGACCATTAGCACCTTCGGCAATTATCTTAACATTTGAAGAAATCTTATGAACTGTATCACCATTAATTTGATTTTCCAATGCTGCAGGAACTAAAATATCTACATCTTGTTCTAACCAAGCATTACCGTCAAGAATTTCATAGCCCAAATCTTTAGCTTTATCTTTATTTATAGTACCAAACTTATCGGTAATACCCAATAACTCATCTAAGCAAATTCCATCAGATTTTTTAAAGGCATAAGCTTTTTTATCTGTTTGATCCCAACAAGATACACAAATAGCTTTACCACCAAGTTTGGTATATAACTGAATAGCGTATTGAGAAACATTTCCAAATCCTTGGAAAGATGCTTTTGTGTCCTCAGGCTTAATATTCATCTCTTTTAAAGCTTCTCTTACAGTATAGATAACGCCATATCCTGTAGCTTCAGTTCTACCCAAAGATCCACCCATTCCAACAGGCTTACCTGTAATAAATCCAGGATATTTTCCGCCAGAAACAACTTCATATTCATCTAACATCCACAACATATGCTGAGGATTAGTCATCACATCAGGTGCAGGAACATCACTAACAGGACCAACATTTTTTGCCAATTGACGAACCCAACCACGGCATAATCTTTCCTGCTCTGTTGCACTTAAATTATGAGGATCGCAAATAATACCACCTTTACCGCCTCCCAAAGGAATATCAACAACTGCACACTTCCAAGTCATCCACATAGAGAGAGCTCTAACAGTATCTACTGTCTCTTCAGGATGAAAACGGATACCTCCCTTTGATGGACCACGAGCATCACTATGCTGTGAACGAAAACCTCTAAAAACTTTTACCGAACCATCATCCATTCTTACCGGAATATTAAAATGGTATTCTCTTTGCGTATTACGAAGCAACTCACGAGTTCCTTCATCAAGATTTAAAATTTCTGCGACCTGATCAAACTGAGCTCTGGCTGTCTCATAAGGATTGTAACCTTTTGTAGTCATATTTTTTACCTCCTCTCTAAATATAAAATTTTATTTAATATCACTCAATTGTTACCAATGCTTTTTTTATAAATAGAAATCTCTTTTCGAGAATAATTCTATTAACGGGAAAAACGATCAAACACAAGAAAAAATTTTTCTTTTTGCTCATCAGACTTTTTTGATAATTGCAAATTGTCTCACATCAAAATATGTTAGTCAATATTTTTTTATCAAAAATTTTTTTTATTAAAAAATAATTAAATATATTCAATAGAATAAATATTTTTAAACGACTTCTCCAAGTTATAAATTTGCTCTATATTGCAATGTAACTCGACTTTCACTTTAAAATAAGATCTAAAAGGTTTATAGCTATGAACTCTAATCAAAGATATATGAACTTTATCTTTAAATTGTTGATAAAATTTACGTGAGTAAGAAGCAACTTTTCTTAAATCCTTATTCCTAAAAGTCAACAAATAACGGTTATAAAAAGGAGGTAACTTAAACCATTCCCTATATTCAAGCTCTCTTTGTAAAAAAGTAGACGTATTATTTATATTTTTTATGGCAAAATTAAAATGAAAGACAGAAAATACTTCCAAGCTACCTTTACTTTTTAACAAAGAATAAGCTTCGTTTATTAAAGAAAAAATTTTATATGAAGAATCATAGTTTTTCATATTTATCATAGATTCCGGTCTCAAAATAAGAACCAAATCAAACTTATCGTAAAAATAAGGATTAATCATCAAAGCCGTGGATAGTAGAATAAAATTATTATTTACAATCTCATTAATATTAAAATCTTCACTATTAAAAATATCTGTCTCTAAAATTTTATAATCTCTTATTCCTATTTCTTCTTTTATTGTCTTTCCTAAAGCCCTTAAACTCAACTCCTCTAACTCAACCAAGGCAGTCAAGCATTTAGGACAAGAACTTAGAGCTGATATTTCATTCTTACAACTTAAACATTTTAATTTTTCTTTATTTTTAGAAAGGAACAATATTGATTTACAAGAACAGCTATAACTCTCTTTACAATTAGGACAATAAAGATGTATTCTTCCCTCTTTTCTCCCATTAATAATAGCAATTTTTTTTTCTAAACTAACACTTTCTCTTAAAGTGTCAATTATTTGAGAAGGAACTTTTTTCTCATTAATCTTTAAAGGATAAATATCTATTTTTCTATCAGATACTTGCTCATCCTTATTAAAAAAGCCTTTAGAATAAGCTTCAATATCAATAACAGCTCCACCTTTAATATAAGGTATTTGAAAAGAAGAAGCACGAAGAAATGCCATTTTATCTATATCTACTCTCTTTTTCTTAAACCAATCATAATTATAAAAAGACTCTTCATACACTAATAAAGATAAATTATAAATAGGTAATAAAAGTGCGGATTCTCCCCCTATTATAAAGACTTGTTCATTTTGACTTCTATTCCAAAGCTCTTCTTTATCCTTTATTTTTAATGAGGAGTTATATATTTTTGCTTTATAAGAGAAAAAAAAATCTTTTAAATATTTTTGCTTTAAAGAATCATTGCAAACAAAAAGGATTGAACCGCCTTTTTCATAAACGGACTTAATGTTTTTAAGATAATCTTTAAAACGATTTTTTCCGTAATAAAAATTTTGAGAAAATTTTTTGTCGGATATATTTTCTTCTTTACAATTAATTTTCTCAATGCTTTTACTCTTATAAAAAGCTCTTAAAGATTTTTTTCCTAATTTCAACTCTTTTCTTAAATCTTGAGCTGTCATATTTTTTAATTTAATCTCTTTGCCTAAACTATTTATTAGATAAATTGAATTTATACCTTTCCTGCGCGGAGATAAAGCAAAATCCAAATAAATTCCGCAAGAATTTAAAAATTGATTTCCCATTTTCTGTGCAAAGTTTATAAAAGCAGGGGGAAAAAAATAACTATCCTCTATAACAGCAAAAATTTCTTTACATCTCCCTTGATAATCACTATCTAAATCAACTATCCAGCCCAAACTAAAAGAATTGGCAAGAGGAACAATCACTCTTTGACCAATACTAGGATTTATTGACTCATCAATCTTATAGCTTAATACTTCTCGTATATTGCCCGACATTGCAACAGAAACTTTCATTCAATCCCTTAATTATTTTCTTCCAATAACTTAATAGCAATTTTAATATCATCCCAAACTGCCCACTTTGCCTTAGTCATTGCTTCCTTGCTCTTACAATTCAATATATAGTCAAAACTAAAACTAAGCACCAATTTTATAGATTTATAAAAATAAACTTTAGAACGCAAAGACATTAAAGAACCTTCTTGCCCGGTTACGGCATAAAAAGGATCCACTCCCATAAATAAAACTACTTCGGGGTTTAACTCATCTATTCTTGCACAAAGACTTTCTCTGTTACTCAGGATTTCTTCTTTACTTGGTCTTATTTTTTTTAAGGGTTCTTTTAAAAGGCTAGCAAAAAATACCTCTTCTTTAGGGCAAGGAAGTTTTTTAATAATATTATCTAACATCTGCCTTGCTTGAAGATTAAAAGTTTGTAAAATTCCTGCCTCTTTAACGGGTGCGGTAGAAACAAAAAGAATACTGCACTTTAGCTTTTCCTCTTCTTTTATTTCCCTTTCTTTTTCTTTTGGTAATACTAAATATTCCGCTCCTAACTCTTTATAAAATGTAAGCAAATCTCTTATCTCTTTCATTTTCTTTTTTTTAGAATTCTTATTGCTTTGTCAATTATTCTGAATGCAAGCTCTTGTTTACTCATTTCCTGTAAATTTTCAACTCCTTGCTTATCTATAAAACTAACTTTATTCCTGTCTTTGGCAAAAACAGGATTTTCTTCATTAATTTCATTTAATACTATAAAATCAGCTTTTTTATTTATTAATTTTCCTTTTGCATTTTGTATGCCATTATTTGTTTCTGCGGCAAATCCAAGCAAGACTTGATGTTCTTTCTTTCTCATACCCAATTCTTTTAAAATATCGGGATTTTTGACCAATTCCAAAGTCATTGCTTCTTTTTTCTTTAATTTTATCTCACTAAAATTTTTGGGTCTGTAATCACAAACAGCCGCTACCATAATAATAATATCTACTTCGGAATAAAGCTCTAAAGCTTTTTCATACATCTCTAAAGCCGTCTTTACCTTATATAAATTTACTTTATCGGGATAATGCAGTGTGGGTCCGCTTATATAGTAAATCTCTTCAAATCCTCTTTTTTTTGCAGATTCGGCAAGATAAAAGCCTGTTTTACCCGAAGAATGATTAGAAATATATCTCACGGGGTCTAAAGGCTCCATAGTAGGGCCACTGACTATTAATATTTTATATTTTTCCATTTAACACGTCTATGGTGTAATTATAAATATCTTTTGGACCGGGCAAACGACCTTTACCGGTCTGACCGCAAGCCAATAATCCCTCTGTCGGCTCGATAATTTTCACGCCCCTTTCTTTTAATAAGTTTAAATTGTGAAGTGTAGCAGGGTTATTTAACATATGTTCGTTCATAGCCGGTGCCACTATAACACTCTTATAAAAAGCAAGAAAACAGGTACTCAATAAATCGTCAGCTATACCGCAGGCAAATTTGGCAATAATATTTGCCGATGCTGGTGCCACAAGAAAGACATCACTCTCTTTTGCCAAATTAATATGAAGCATTAAATCTTTTTCTATATCAAATTGATTAATATATAATCCCTTAGGATTAAAAGATTTAATCAAAACAGGAGATACAAAGTTGCAACTCCTTTCACTCAATACAATATTGACTTTATGTCCTTTATTTTGAAATTCCCTTAAAATATCTACACATTTATAAGCACTGATAGAAGAACTTACACCCAAAAGGATATTCATTCTTTTCCCTTGGTACAAGAACAGAAATTTAAAATTTTATCTTTATTAAAATCTATTCTTAATTTATATGAATAATAAATATGCATTAAATCTCTTTTTGCCTCTTCTAAATTGTCATTAAATATAACATAATCAAAAAGTTCGGATGACAATTGACAACAAGTACTATCTGACAAGATTATCGTTAAGGATGCCATGCCATCTACTACATCGGCAAGGTATACACTAAAAACACAGATAGATTAATTAACACAGCAAAATCGCTGAAACATTTTATACATAACACCTAATTCATATTTTATTGATTAAACAATATTTAAAACTAGTTTAATGCAAGGTACTGAATTAGGTGTTTTTTTATAAAAAAAAATATTTTAAAAACAGTAAGCTACATATAAATAAAATATATAATAAAACCGATACATATAAAGTAAAATAATAGTAATAAAAGTAATAATAATCGTTAAAATATAGTTGTTACAAGGAGGTTTTTTATGAAGTTAAAGAAAAACAATTTGGAAAACAAACCCAAAATAAATACGAACAATCAAAAATCTATCCGTGGAAAACTAATAGCAACCTTTACAGCA
>PDWI01010591.1_pt1 | contig 12585 bp, 12 predicted proteins | sample 1430891 | NCBI WGS metagenome assembly PDWI01 (sample SAMN01162508, study PRJNA174530) | Oral metagenome, whole genome shotgun sequencing project. | biome: Marine environment; feature: Marine mammal; material: Swab sample of the gingival sulcus; isolation source: swab sample of gingival sulcus... | reverse complement strand
CTACGCCGAATATTATTCTTTAACTCTTATTAATATTAGTTTCTATTTAAGATGCTGAATAAGAAATTTCAGGATGAGCATCTAAATATTTAATTATTTCATCGGTAAGTTCAATTCTTGCAACACGCGAAAATAAATTTACAATATGATTTTTTTTATCTTTATTAAAAATAGTAAAATATACCGATACATTACCTTTGGATTCCATCATAGTGTTATGAAGTTCGGTAATTAATTCATCATCAATTGCTTGTACGGGAATATTGATATTTATGTTATTAATCATATTATCGCGCATACCTTCAAGCATATCAATTTTTTTCACAAATACCTCAATACTTCCATCCTTAGCCCACTCCCGTTCTTGTACTTTCCCACTTATCATAATATATGCGCCCATTATAAAATAGTTTGCGAATTTAGGGTATTGTCTGCTAAAGAAAGTGAATTCAAAAGTATCGGTATAATCTTGTAAAGTTACAATAGCATATTTATTTCCTTTTTTATCAATTCCCTCCCGTATGTTGCTAATCATACCACCAACTTTAAAATTTCTATTTAATATTTTTTCTAAGTTGTTAAATTCTCTTAGTTTCAAATTACATAAATGATTTATTTCAAATTTGTAAACATCAAGAGGGTGGGCTGTAAGGTATAACCCAATAAGTTCTTTTTCGTGATTACATAATTCAATAATAGACATTTCTTCACAAACAGAAGGTTCCGGTTTGCTTATTAATGCAGATGTATTATCGAATCCGAATATTGAATTAGAAGCCATAGCTTTATCATTTTGGAAAAGGTTTCCGTAATGAAGGAGTTCTTCAATAAAAGTAATATTTTTACCTTTTACTGTAGCAAAGTACTGAGCTCGTTTTATTCCAAAGCCGTCGAAACCTCCGGAATATGCTAAAGCTTCAAAGTTTTTCTTATTAACGGTTTGTAGATTTACACGTTCGGTAAAGTCATAAATATCTTTATACGGACCGTTTTTTTCTCTTTCGTTTATAATTTCTTTTACGGCAGCCTCACCAATACCTTTTACTCCTGCCATGCCAAAACGCAATGCTCCTTTTTTGTTAACTGTAAATTTACTGTAACTTTCATTTACATCAGGTCCCAGCACATCTAATTGCATTCGTTCACATTCCTCCATTAGGGTAGTAATCTTAGTTATATCATTTAAGTTTCTACTAAGAACACCGGCCATAAATTCAGCAGGATAATGAGCTTTTAAGTAGCCTGTTTGATATGCCACATAGGCATAACATACAGAGTGTGATTTATTGAAGGCGTAACTTGCAAAAGCCTCCCAATCGCTCCATATTTTTTCTATTAATTCTTTAGCATCCTTATTTTTTTCCTTGCAGCCTTTCATAAATTCATCACTTGCAAGACATCCGTCAATAAACTTAACTTTAAGTTTATCCATCATGGCAATTATTTTTTTACCCATTGCCTTACGTAGCGAATCCGAATCACCTCGGGTAAATCCACCTAAAGCTCTGGATTGAAGCATAACCTGCTCTTGGTATACTGTAATTCCATACGTATCTTTTAAGTATGGTTCCATGCTGGGGTGATCGTATTCTATTTTTTCACGCCCGTGTTTTCTGTTAATAAATGAAGGGATATATTCCATAGGTCCCGGACGATAAAGAGCGTTCATGGCAACCAAATCTTCAAAACGGTTTGGTTTAAGGGCTCTAAGGTGTTTTTTCATTCCGGGTGACTCAAATTGGAAAATAGCTGTTGTTTCCCCTTTACCAAATAATTCAAAAGTTAATTCGTCTTCTAATGGAATTGCAGATAAATCAATATCAATTCCCTTTGATAGTTTTACGTTTTCTATCACTTCTTTAAATATAGAAAGAGTTTTAAGTCCAAGGAAATCCATTTTCAGAAGACCTATATTTTCTACAAATCTACCATCGTATTGTGTAGTTAACAGTTCTTCGCCTTTGGTTGGCATAACTGGCAAATGCTCGTTAAGAGGATTTTTTCCTATTAGAATACCGCAAGCATGAACGCCTGTTTGACGAACTGCTCCTTCTAATTTTTCGGCAAATTGTAAAGTTTTTGAAACCAATTCGTTGCCTGAGTGTTTTTCGGCTTCTAACTCGGGAACCTGGCTATATGCTTTTTTGAAATTCATTTTTGGAGCTTCGGGAACTAATTTAGCTAATCTGTTAGCTTCCGATAACTCTAAATTTAAAGCTCTGGCAACATCTTTTATAGAACTTTTGGTTGCCATGGTTCCAAAAGTACAAATATGAGCAACTTTTTCGTGTCGCTTGGCGTCCGTCATCATCAAAGTCAATATCCACATCGGGCATAGATATACGGTCGGGGTTTAGAAAACGCTCAAAAAGTAAGTCGTATTTTATCGGATCAACATCGGTGATACCAATACAGTAGGAAACAGCTGCTCCTGCAGCCGAACCACGCCCCGGACCAACAAGAACTCCATTGTTTTTTGCCCAGTTAATAAAATCTTGTACAATAAGGAAGTAACCGGGGAATCCCATTTTTATAATGGTGTCTAGTTCAAAATTGATTCTTTCCATTTTTTCTTCGGGAACAGGATCACCATATCGTTTTTTTGCTCCTTCGTTAGTTAAATGAATTAAATATTCGGCTTCGTCTTTAAATCCTTCAGGTAACGGGAAATCGGGCATAATAGGAGCATGATCTAATTCAAAACTCTCTACTTTGTTTGCAATTTCAATAGTATTTTCAAGCACTTCGGGAATATCAGCAAACAATTGGTTCATTTCTTCGGTTGTTTTAAACCATTCTTGTTTTGTATATCTAAGTCGAGAAGGGTCATTGTAATCGCGTCCGGTACTTAAACACACTAACATATCATGAGCTTCGGCATCTTCTTCGTCGGTAAAATGAGCATCGTTAGTTGCAATTAACTTTACATTTAGTTTTTTACCTAATTCAATAAGTTTCTGATTTACTTTTATTTGATTTTCCCATACAGTCTGCCTCAGGGCTTGGTCATCGGTTTTATGGCGCATAAGTTCCAAGTAATAATCATCGCCAAAAACATCTTTATACCATAATATAGCCTCTTCTGCTTTATCGAAATTACCATTCATTATATGCTGAGAAATTTCTCCTCCTAAACAAGCCGAACTAACTATTATTCCTTCGTGATATTCTTTTAGTAATTCTTTATCTATACGAGGTTTATAATACATACCTTTTGTGTATGCAATGGATACTAATTTTAATAGGTTTACATATCCTTTTTCATTTTTAGCTAATAAAATTAAGTGATCACCCGAACGGTCTATTTTATCTTTCTGAATTAAATGACCTCTTCGTGCAACATAAGTTTCTACTCCTATTATTGGTTTTACTCCTTCTTTGAGACATGCTACATGAAATTCTTTTACTCCAAACATACCTCCGTGATCGGTAATTGCTACAGCAGGCATTCCGTCTTTTTTTGCTTTTGCTGCAATTGCCGATGTTCTGTTAGCTCCGTCTAATATAGAATATTGTGTGTGAACATGTAGATGTACAAACGGTATTAGGTCATTGTGTTTTATTGATTCAGCTGCTTTTTTTAATTTCCGCTCCTCTTCTTCGATAGAAATATCACTTAATTCGTTTTGTTTAAATGATTCGTATTCAATTCCTACAGCTTCTATTACATGGGGGTTGTTTTTCTTAAATGCTTCTATTTGTTCTGGGGTCATTTGTAAATGTTCCGCCCCAAGAACATCAACTCTTATTAGTTCTAAAAAACAGCGGGTAGTGGCTTCTACATCTACAGCTGCATTATGTGCCTCTTTGAATGGAACCTCAAATAGTTTAAGGTGTAGTTCGGTAAGTGTGGGAAACTTTAATTTTCCATGTTTCTTGAAATTACAAAACTCTTTAATACCCTCGGTTCGCATTGTACATAAACTTGTAGCATTGGCAAACACTTTGTTTAAATCAGTCCAAAAAGGTAATTCGTTTTGTATATTTTCAATATTTAAACTATTAACATTGTTATTTATAAACTTATTTTTTACTGTTTCATCTTCATTTGAATTAACAAAATGGGTAAGTAAGTCATTTAAAGGAATATTATTACTTAAAGCTTTATTAGCCTCCTCTAATAAAAATTCTTTTTGTAAAAATTCGTTTAATACTATGTTAATATCAAATCCAATGTTATGACCTATAATAAATTTTGATTCTTTTACGTCGTTAATGAAGTCTTCTAATGCTTTTTCTAATGGAATACCTTTTTCGATAGCTGTTTCGGTTGATATTCCATGTACATTTACTACTTCTTCGGGAATGGTATACCCATCAGGTGTTATAACGTGGTTTTTGCTAAATAAAAAATTACCTTCTAAATCGTGACATTGCCATGCTAATTGAACCATTCTTGGCCAATTAGTTATATTTTTATTGGTGCCTTTTAATATATCTTTTCTAAATTCTTCTTTCGAAGGATCTTTCCATTCTTTAGGTAATCCGGTGGTTTCCGTATCAAAAACCAAAAACATCTTTTTTGCCATAACTTTTATTTTTTGTAATGCAAAAGTAGTATTTTGATTTATTAATACCTATAAATCCACAAAAATATTTATATCTAAATTTTGAATGATTTTTAAAAAAATATGTATCTTTTACTATTTATAATTTTAAATTTTTTTATATGCCAATTTTTTATAAAAAATGAACCTTGCTATAAAAAGAATTAATATTTTTTTTATAGTAATTAAAAATTAGTTATTTTTGCGCACTTTAAAAAAATATAATATTTATGGCAAAAGGATTAACAAAACGCAGCACTGATTATTCGCAGTGGTATAATGAGTTGGTTATTAAAGCTGACTTAGCAGAAAATTCTGCAGTTAGAGGATGTATGGTAATAAAACCTTATGGATATGCAATATGGGAAAAAATGCAGGCTCAATTAGATGCCATGTTCAAAGAAACAGGACATCAGAATGCTTACTTTCCTTTACTTATTCCAAAATCTTTTTTTAGTAAAGAGGCTGACCACGTAGAAGGTTTTGCCAAGGAATGTGCAGTGGTTACTCATTATCGTTTAAAAAATAACCCTGACGGAACAGGTGTTGTAGTTGACCCCGAAGCTAAATTAGAAGAGGAATTTATAATTCGACCTACATCGGAAACAATTATTTGGAATACATATAAAAATTGGATTCAGTCGTATCGTGACTTACCTATAAAATGTAATCAATGGGCTAATGTAATGCGTTGGGAAATGCGTACACGATTGTTTTTGCGTACAGCTGAATTTTTATGGCAAGAAGGACATACAGCACATGCTACCAAACAGGAAGCTATTGAAGAAACAAAAACAATGATTGATATTTATGCCAAATTTGCACAAGATTATATGGCAATGCCTGTAGTTCAGGGAATAAAATCAGCTAAAGAAAGATTTGCGGGAGCTCTTGATACATATACTATTGAAGCACTTATGCAAGACGGAAAAGCTCTTCAATCGGGAACTTCTCACTTTTTAGGTCAGAATTTTGCCAAAGCTTTTGACGTTCGTTTTGCTTCTGCCGAAGGAAAAGAAGAATACGTATGGGCTACTTCGTGGGGAGTTTCTACTCGATTAATGGGAGCTCTAATTATGGCTCATTCCGATGATAATGGCTTGGTTCTACCTCCTAAATTAGCTCCTATTCAGGTAGTTATTGTACCTATATGGCGCAAAGATGAAGAGTTGCTTCAAATTAAAGAAAAGGTTAATGTAATTGTTGAAAAATTAAAAGCATTAGGAATATCGGTTAAATTTGATGATGCAGATAATCGCAAACCCGGCTGGAAATTTGCCGAATATGAATTAAAAGGAGTTCCGGTGCGTTTAGCTGTTGGTCCTCGCGACATACAAAATAATACTGTGGAAGTAGCTCGTAGAGACACTTTAACCAAAGAGGTGGTTTCTATTGAGAATATAGAATTATATATTAAAGATTTGTTAGATAAAATACAAGATAATATCTATCAAAAAGCAATTGATTTTAGAGCGGAAAATACTACCGAAGTAGAATCCTATGATGAATTTAAAAAGGTATTGAAAGAAAAGGGTGGATTTATTCTTGCTCATTGGAATGGAACAGATGAAGTGGAAACAAAAATTAAAAATGAAACAAAAGCTACAATTCGTTGTATTCCTTTACATGGAGATAAAACTCCCGGCAAATGTATAATTACAGGAGAACCATCTTCTCAAAAAGTACTTTTTGCTATTTCATATTAGATTTTTATAATAAAATAATAATATTATTAAAAGAGATGAGTGTTTTTGCTCATCTCTTTTTTTTGGTAAAAAATATCTGAAAATCCTATAATGACAATTATATGTTGTATTTTCCTTTTGTATACGTAAAGTGTTGATAAACATATATTTAATATTTTCGAATGCGTGATTTATACAAATATTAAATAAAGTTAATGCGTGATTTGTACAAAAGAATGTTGAAAATATACAATTTTTTTTGATTAAATACCCTTTACTTTGCAATTAGAAATTTAATAAATATAGTGTTTTATTATAATACAGTAATTTTTTATTTCTTAAATCTTAAAATTATGAACATATGAAAAAAGTATTTTATTTATTAATTGTTGTTGTTTTTGTAAATAATATATATGCTAATAATAAATTAAATGATATATCAATTTTACAGAAAAAAATATATCCAGCATTGAATATGTATTTAAAATTATAAAATCTTCAGAATTATATAAAAATTCTTTGAAAGATTTTTATAAATTTAAAATGAATAATGAAAACGGAGATAGAGATAATTATAAATTTAAGTTTATAGTAATATCTACACCAAAATTAAATACAAAAGGAGAAGCGTTGGAAGACGGTTGCTACGAAGTTAAATTAATTAGCTCGAATATTCATAAAAATAGTACTATTGCATGGTTTATATTTGACTCTAAAAAAAGACAATTATTAAATTATAATATTGTTTTTGACCAGAAAGAACCTATAGAATTTGATAAAAGTCTTTTATCTGATTTTTATGATAATTGCTATGAAAAGTAAATTTTGTAATTGTATGGTTTAATTAATTTTTATGTGAGATGAAAAAGATAAATTTATTATTATTGGTTTTAGTTTTATTTAGTTCTTGTAATACTAAAGAAGATTTTAAATCTTCTAAACTATGGACTCCTGAGTCGGAGTATTATTTTGGTTCTGTTAGTTTTGGAAAGAAGGTTACTAAAAAATTTAAGTTGTTTAATTCAGGTGAATCTCCAACAAAAATTGTTAGTTTGAAAATATCAGGTAAAAATGTAAATCAATTTAAAGTTGAAAAAAAAGCAAATAATATTATAGCTCCTACATGCTTTTGTCATTTTTATATAAGTTATATTCCTACATTAAAAGGTAAGGTAGAAGCTGTTATTGAGGTTGAATATTACGATGACAATAAAATTAATAAAGAGTTATTTTTAATTAATGTATTTGGAGAGGGGTTAAGATGATAATATTAATCCGGAAATAATTATAAAAATTTAAAAGTTTAGTGATGAATGTAATAATTAATAAAGTATTGATAAAAATGTCTGAGGAATCCAGAGTAATAGATGCTATTATAAAATATTATTCCGAGAAAAACATGGAGATTCCCGAAACATTTCCTGAGGTTAGAAATAAGTATGGATTTAAGTGTAAATTATACAGTAGATTAAGTGATGGATGTAAATTGTATTTCGATACAACAAATTATATTAAAATTAATGATACTATTAGAATGATAGTTTTTAATATATCAATTTATGGTATTTTGATTAACCTGATTTAAATTTAATCTTTTTATATAATTTTCAGTTAATTAGTTTTAGCATAAGTTAGTTTTTATAATTTAGTATTATGATATTTATTAAAAAATAATTATCTGTAAGTAATAAAGAAATGATATAATTTTTATTTTAAAATTATCTTTCTTTTTATTGATTTTATTATATATTTGTAGTAATAAATATATAATAAAATATTTAATTTTAAAATTATATTATGAATAAAAAACAAGAAATAACAGTAATTGTATTGATGGTAATATTTTCTTTAGGTATATTATTATCTATATTTTTAAGTTTCTATAATCACATAGATATGAATACTCAAATGGCTTTATTAATTATTTTATCGTTATTGGTATTATCTTTATTTAATGTTTGGAAAAAAAGTAAAGAACAAGATATTGTATCTAATATTTTTGAATTAAAATCTAAATATGTTATAACAGATAAAATTAATAGAGGAATAATTAAAACTATATCTTTTGCATTATTAGCAATAGCCTTATATTTACAGAGTTATTTTTTTTCTAATAAAACTTATTTTATGTTTGTTGTTATAGCATTATTTTTTACTTTGACTTATATGTTTTTAACACCTAGTAAACTAATTATAAAACAGGATGTTATTGTGAAAATACCATTTAAAATTATAAAAAGAAAAAATGTTAAAAATTATATTTTAGATAAAGATAATAGAACTTTAGTGTTAGAAAAACAGAATGGTAAAAATATTTACATTATAGAAATAAAAAATGAAGATATTGATAGGGTAGAGGAATTAATAAAAAATTAGGGTATAATGAAAATAAATTAAGACCTCAGCAATTAAAAAAACTACTGAGATCTTTTATTAGTTATTAACTTAAATTTTCTAGTAAGTATTAGTTTTATGCTTTATTTAAAACTTTTTTCATTGTTTCTCCTAATTCGGCAGGAGATTTAACAACATGAATATTGCATTCTCTCATTATTTTCATTTTTGCTTCGGCAGTATCATCTTCACCACCAATAATAGCACCTGCATGCCCCATTCGTCTTCCTTTAGGAGCTGTTTGTCCGGCTATAAACCCAACAACCGGTTTTGTTGCATTATCTTTTATCCATTTGGCAGCTTCTGTTTCCATGTTACCTCCAATTTCACCAATCATAATAATACCTTCGGTTTCATCATCATTCATAAGTAGTTTAACTGCATCTTTTGTAGAAGTTCCTATAATAGGGTCACCACCTATACCAATGCAAGTACTTTGTCCTAATCCTACCTTAGTTAACTGGTCAACAGCTTCATATGTTAATGTGCCTGAACGAGAAACTACACCTATTTTTCCTTTTTTATGAATGAATCCTGGCATTATTCCTACTTTTGCCAACCCAGGGGAAATTACTCCCGGACAATTAGGTCCTACTAATACGGAATCTTTATTTTTCATAAATTCTTTGACGGTAATCATGTCAGAAGTTGGAATTCCCTCTGTAATAGCTATTATAACTTTTATACCGGCATCAGCAGCTTCCATTATTGAATCAGCAGCAAATGCAGGAGGAACAAATATTACCGATACATCTGCTCCGGTTTCTTTTACAGCTTCACTAACTGTATTAAAAACAGGTAAGTCTAAATGTTTTTTATCTTTTCCACCTTTACCGGGTGTAACACCACCAACTACATTGGTGCCATATTCTATCATTTGTTTTGCATGAAAAGTGCCTTCCTTACCGGTGAATCCTTGCACTATTACTTTTGATTTATCGGAAACTAATACGCTCATATATTGTTTTGTTTTTAAAATTATTATTAAGAAATCATAATAGAATAACAAAATATTCTTAATTTTGTTTAGTTAGAATCTTTAAAATATTATTATTAATTCATATGTTAAAATTTAGTATTTATTTTTCATGTAAAACAAATAAAGGAAATTCAGGATGCAAAATCATTGATTTAGTTGTGCTGGGGTTAAAGAATCTTTCAAATAATCCCATTTTATGACGAGCTACTACAGCTATTTCTATATTGTTTTCATGCATAAATTTATAAACCATAGACTGAATATTACTTCCACTTTTATAATTAAAGCTAATAGGGATATCAGGGAAATAAGAAGATACTCGTTTTTCGTTTTCTACTTTATCAAAATTAATGTTTGTAGTAATATTGATAAAAAATAAATCCAAAGAATGCTTTTTGATAAAATAAATTATAGGTTTAAGATTAACCTTTTCGATAATACCACTAAAGTCAGCAGAGAATAATAATTTTTTAGGTTTTTTGAATTTATAATTAGCGGGTATTGCTAAAATAGGTATTTTAATGTTTTTAATAATATCAAAGGCATTTGAACCTAAAATAAAATTTTCTAAAGCAGATTCACCTTTGCAGCCTATAACTATCAAATCAATAGGGTGGTCTTCTAAAAATAAATTTACAACATCGCACAAAGGTCCAAAATTACAATATTTATAATATGAAAAATTTGGAAATTCAGACTTTAATGATTCTTCAATATCGTTTAATTTATGTTTGCTATCTTCTTCTATTTCATCTTTTACCTGCATTATATAGGTGCTTTCGTTAAACTCAATATTGTAAGCATGCAATAAGTGAATATTAATATTTTTTTCGTTGTTTAATAGATTTAAAGAATATTCAAAAGCATTTAATGAAATATTAGAAAAATCGGTTAAAAATAATATATTTTTCATGATGATTAAATTTTAAGAGTTAATAATAAAATAAAAATATAATTAGTACTTTAACAAAACTTCTAATTTTAAGTAATGAGTACAAAAGTGTTTCACGAACAAGAATTGCAGTTATTAATTAAAATTAATTATGTAAAAAACAAATGTTAACTTTTATGTTCGTAAGATACTAATTTTTTTTTAAATATTTATTTGTTTTATGAAAAATATTATGAAATGATTTAAACTTTTTGTTTACAAACTTAAACTTTTACTCTTCTAATTTTCAGCATTTAAAAGTTCTTAGTCTTTGGTTTTATTTGATGATTAAAAATATTATGTTTATTAGTCGGTAAAGTGTTATTTCTAAAACCGGAAAAGCCAATAGCCAACAGTTAAAGGCTAAAAGCTTTAATTTCAGAACTCCTGACCTAATAATATAAATAAAAAGATGGCACTGTATTTAACCTGTAGAAAAAAAGTAAATTGGGTTTGGGCTCACAGCCCAAGAGTAATAAAAAATTAAAAAATAATCTAACCGCAAAGAATGCAAAGTTTTTTAGTTTTGCCTCCAATAACACAAGAATCCTCCTTGCTAAAAATTAAGACAAGTAGATTTACGATTGCAGATTTACAATTGACGAATTTTAAAAAATGAGGAAATAATACTTATTCATTTTTTTTATACACACATAGAAAATATAATTACCGAATGTATTATCTCCCATCGTTTATCTCTCATCACTCATAAAATTAACAGAAGACCTTGGAAGAACTTAGGGTTTAGAAAACCAAAGGAGATATTTTTCAATGCTGTCGCATTTGATACTTGAATCTACGAAACCCTTTGCGCCATCGTATGTTTGCACAATAAAAATATAATGGTCTTTTATAGTAGTTTTTTCTTAGCGGTTTATTTTTAAATTATCCATTATTATATAAGTGTCATATTTTGAAGAAGTTATGATTGCTATGCCAATAATTAAAAAAAACAAAAAATAATAAGCATAATTAAATATTTTTGCTACAATCATCATCAAGAAAGGGTAGGGAGTTATTTAATTTTTTTATTTTGAATATATCTTTACCATAGACGAAAAGGCGATATACTTTATCATTTTTTTCGTTGTAATGAGGGATATTATTTTGAGAATATTCTATATTTTTCTTATTAAATAAATCTTTAAACTCATTTAATTTATGCTTATTACGAGTCATTACGGCTACATGAGGATGTTTTTTACTTAAAATATAATCAGAATAATATTCAATAGCTTCTTTTTTTTGTCAGGTGATGAAAATATAGGGTTATATTTTATTCCTCTTTCAGTATAATAAACCTCCCAATTACCGTTATATAAACCTAATACATCAACATCACTAAAAGTGTTTCCTCCTAAACCTTCAATATAAAAATTACAACCTTCTGATGTAAGTTTATCATACAGTTGTTTTAATTGAATATCGTTTTTTGATGTTTTATTTAATTTTTCTATAGTCATAATATGAAATTAACCAACAAAGGAGCTGACATTATTTTGCAGCTCCTTTGTTTATTTTATTAAAATAGACTATTTATTCACCTGGAATGTAGTAACACCATTTTTAATGTAGTCTGCAATTTGATTAGCAGCTGCTACACCTGCATTTACGTTAGCTTCAGCAGTTTGTGCACCCATTTTTTTAGGAGTAAAGAAATATCTGCCTTCAAAAGCTTTGAAATCTTCTTTATTATCAGGAGCTATGTCTGAAATATAAGAAAAATCGTTTCTTTCGTTCATTAATTTAATAACACTTTCTTCATCTATTACTTCTTTTCGAGCTGTATTTACTAATACCGAGTTAGCCGGCATTTTCGATAATAAATCGTAGTTAATAGATTTTACAGTCTTAGGAGTAGCCGGAATATGTAAAGAAATATACTGACAAGTAGAATACATTTCTTCGGCACTATTAAGAGGAGTAACACCGTCAGCTTTAATTAATTCAGCATCAATAAAAGGATCGAAAGCAAAAACTTTCATTCCCGCACCCATTGCAATTTTAGCAACATATCTACCTACATTACCATATGCATGAATACCAATG
>PDWI01008246.1_pt1 | contig 12586 bp, 11 predicted proteins | sample 1430891 | NCBI WGS metagenome assembly PDWI01 (sample SAMN01162508, study PRJNA174530) | Oral metagenome, whole genome shotgun sequencing project. | biome: Marine environment; feature: Marine mammal; material: Swab sample of the gingival sulcus; isolation source: swab sample of gingival sulcus... | reverse complement strand
TCACTAATCTTAGGAACAAGAGAAATGAAAGCTGTTGATATCGCAAGATTATATGTTGGACTTGCAAATTATGGAAACTTTTACAAATTAAAATATAGGCTAAAAGAAAAATCAGAAAAAGAATTAGAAGAAAAAAATAAATATAATTTTATAAGCAGGGGAGCAAGTTATATAACTTTAGATACTTTATCAAAGGTTGTAAGACCAGATAAAGAAAAATTATATGCTGAAAGTCGGCCTATCTCTTGGAAAACAGGGACAAGTTATGGTCTTAGAGATGCTTGGTCTGTGGGGGTTACACCTAATTACACAATACTTGTTTGGCTAGGAAATTTTTCAAATAAAACTATTTCTTCTCTTTCAGGAGTAGAAACTGCTGGAAATTTATTATTTAAAATTTTTAATTTGGTGGAGATAGAGCCTAAAAGATTTAAGAAACCAGAAAAAGATTTAAAAGAAATTGAAATAGATACAAAGACTGGATATAGAAAATTTTATGATATGGAAAGTAAATTTGTTTCTTATCCTAAAGATGCGAAGCCCTTGAAAATTTCTCCCTACTATAAAAAGATTTATGTAGATAAATTTGGAAATAAAATTGACTCAAGAAGTGATAAGTTTATAGGAGCTTCTGAAAAAATTACTCTTGAATATCCAGTAGAAGTCTTAAATTATTATATTGATTATACAAATGAGAATAAAAATGTTAAAATAGCTTATCCTTCAAATAATTTAGAGATAACTTTGCCTAAAGATTTTAGAGGATATCAAAAATTAAATGTTAAATTATATAATCCCAATAAGCAATTTGTATATTGGTATGTAGATAAAAAATATTTAGGTTTATCTGATGCGGAAGAAAAATTTTTAGATTTAGATAATGGTGAGCATATAGTTACAATTATTAGTGAAGACGGAAAAAGAGAAGAAGTGAAATTTAAAATAAAGAAGAGGTAAAAATAAAAATGGTAGAATTTTTCATAGCGAAGAAACATATTTTAGAAAGAAAAAAACAGAGTTTAATTTCAATAATAGGAATTTTAATAGGGGTTACAGTTTTAATTGTATCTATTGGTGTTTCTAATGGCTTAGATAAAAATATGATAAATAGTATTTTATCTTTAACGAGTCATGTGAAAATAGAAGCAGGGGAAAATATAAAAGATTATGAAAAAATTTCTGAAAAAATAAGTGAAATCTCAAAAGTAAAAGGAGCTCTTGCAAAGGTTGAAAGTCAAGGGATTTTAAAGTATAAGGGAGAATTTGCATCTTATGTTGCAGGAGTAAAAATTACTTCTTATGATTTGGAAAAGGCAAAAAAAGTATTAGATTTAGATAAAAAAATAGTTGCAGGGAAAATAAATTTTGAAAATAAAAAAAATATTTTAATAGGAAAAGAGTTATCTTTGATTTCGGGAATGAAAGTTGGAGATACAGTTAAATTAGTGACTGCTGAAAATGTTGAAATTGATTTAGAAATATCAGGAATTTTCCAAACGGGTTTTTATGACTATGATGTAAATATGGTTATAGTCCCTCTGTTTACTTCTCAATATATAAATTATATGGGAGAGAGTGTAAATAGAATTTCGGTAAGATTAAAAGATCCTTATGATGCAGCAAAATTAAAAAATAAAATAAGCGAAGTTTTAGTAGAGAATTTTCCAGATAAACTTCTGTTTTTAACAACTTGGGGAGAACAAAATAAGGCTCTTTTATCAGCTCTAACTTTAGAAAAAAGTATAATGATAATAGTTTTTTCATTAATAGTTATAGTTGCAGGATTTTTAATTTGGCTCACTTTAAATATGTTGGTTAGAGAAAAAACGAAAGATATTGGTATCTTAAGGGCAATGGGCTATTCAAAGAAAAATATTTTAAATATATTCTTTATCCAAGGCTTAATTCTAGGAGGAATAGGAATTTTGATAGGAGTATTTTTATCAATTATAATTTTATGGTATATAAAAAATTATGCATTAGATTTTGTAAGGAATATTTATTATATAAATACTATCCCAATAGAAATTTCTTTTAAAGAAATTATGAAAGTGGTCTTTGCAAATATATTGATAATTTTATTATCAAGTATATTTCCAGCTTATAGAGCAGCAAAAATGGAGAATGTGGAGGCTTTGAGATATGAATAAAAAAATAATTATGAAGTTAGAAAACATAGATAAATATTATGAAGAAACGGGTAAAAAATTACATATTTTAAGAGGGCTTGATTTAGAGGTAGAAGAAGGAGAATTTGTATCAATTCTTGGACGTTCAGGCTCTGGGAAATCTACACTTTTAAATGTTATGGGGCTTTTAGATAATGTTGATAATGGAAAAATTTATATAAATGAAAAAGAAGTTTCAAATTTAAAAGAGACTGAAAAAAATCATATAAAAAATAATTTTATTAGTTTTATTTTTCAATTCCATTATTTATTAAATGAATTTACAGCACTTGAAAATGTTATGATGCCCGCACTCTTAAAAAATTATAAGAATAAAAACGAAGTAGAGAAAGAAGCTAGGAAACTTTTAGAAATTGTTGGTTTAGATGAAAGATTAAATCACAAACCAAATCAACTTTCTGGTGGAGAAAAGCAAAGAGTTGCAATAGCAAGAGCTATGATAAATAAACCAAACATAATTTTAGCAGATGAGCCAACGGGTAATTTAGACGAAGAAACAAGTGAAGTTATATTTTCTCTTTTTAAAAAATTAAATAAAGAGTTTAATCAAACAATAATAGTTGTGACTCATGCAAGAGATTTATCAAAAATTACAGATAGACAATTATATTTAAAAAAGGGAGTAATAGCTTAAGAAAAAAATTATTTTTTATCTTGTTCTTTATAAGAAAAAAATATAGAAAACTTTTTTAATAATAATGATTTTCCTTGAAAAAATTTAGAAAATTAGATATCATAATATGTACAGTAGAAATAAATAAGTAGAAATAAATTATAGGTATGATAGGAGGAAGTGATGTATTGTTGTACATTAGTAAATAAAGATGTTATTTGGATAGGAGTTAATGATAGAAAAACGGAGCGATTTGAAAATTATATTCCACTTGATGCAGGAGTAACATATAATTCATATTTAATTCATGATGAAAAAATTTGTATAATAGATGGAGTTGAAGTTGGAGAAAGTAGTGAATTTTACAAAAAATTAGAAGATAATTTAGGAAAAACTCCAGTTGATTATTTAGTGGTAAATCATGTTGAACCAGATCATTCAGGTGCAATTAGAGGGCTATTAAAAATTTATCCAAATATGAAAGTAGTTGGAAATGCTAAAACAATGATGATGTTAAAAGCATTTGGAATAATATTAGAAGATGAAAGAGCTGTTGTTGTTAGAGAAAAAGATGTTTTAGATTTAGGAAAACACAAGTTAACTTTTTACATGATGCCTATGGTACATTGGCCTGAATCTATGTGCACTTATGATTTAACAGATAAATATTTATATTCAAATGATGCTTTTGGAAGTTTTGGAACTTTAGATGGAGCAATATTTGATGATGAATCAAATGAAGAATTTTTTACAGATGAAATGAGAAGATATTATTCTAATATTGTTGGGAAATTTGGAGCTCCAGTAAATGGAATTTTAAGAAAATTAGAAAATTTAGAGATAAAATGTATTTGTCCATCTCATGGCTTACTGTGGAGAAAAAATGTAGAAAAAATAGTAAAGACATATAAATCTTGGGCTAATATGGAACCTGAAAAAGAGGGAGTAGTTATTGTTTACGGTAGTATGTATGGAAATACCGCTGAAATGGCTGAAACATTAGGAAGAGAATTAGGAAATAGAGGAATTAAAGATGTAATTATTTTTGATTCTTCTAAGACAGATGCATCTTATATTTTTAGTACAATATGGAAATATAAAGGTTTGATGATAGGTTCTTGTGCTCACAATAATGATGTTTATCCAATGCTGGAAGCTTTATTACATAAATTAGAAAACTATGGATTAAAAAATAGATACTTAGGTATTTTTGGAAATATGATGTGGAGCGGAGGCGGAGTAAAAAGAATTAAAGAATTTGCTGCTGCTTTAAAAGGGCTCGAAGTTGTTGGAGAAGCTGTTGAAATTAAGGGAGCAGTAACTCCGTTAGAGAGAGAAAGATTACTTGTACTTGCAAAGGAAATGGCAGATAGATTAATAGCAGATAGAGAAACAGAAGATAAATAAATTTAAAATCGTGTAATAATTTACACGATTTTTCTTAAATATATTAAAAAAAGAATGGTGAGAAAAATGTTGCCAGAAACAACAACAAAATTAGAAACTAAATCAATAACATTAAATATTTTTAAATATGCTATCCCAACTGTATTGTCAATGTGGATTTTTACTTTTTATACGATGATAGATGGAATATTTATTAGTAGATTCGTAGGAGAAAAAGCATTTGCAGGAGTTAGTTTGACTCTTCCTCTAATAAATTTTATATTTTCTCTATCAATAATGATAGGAGTTGGTAGCTCAACTCTTATTGCAATAAAATTTGGAGAGAAAAAATATAATGAAGGAAATCAAATTTTTACACTGGCGTTTTTCTTTAATTTATTTTTAGGACTTATAATCTCATTTTTAATTTATTTTAATATAAATTATGGAATTAAATTTTTAGGAGTAAAAGAAGATGTATATTTGTATATGAAAGAGTATTTATCAACAATAATTTTATTCAGTGTATTTTATATGTCAGGTTATGCTTGTGAAATTTATATAAAAGTTGATAGAAATCCTATTTTCCCAGCAATTTGTGTGTTGATAGGCGGAATGATAAATTTAAGTTTAGACTATGTATTTGTTGTAGTTTGTACTTTTGGGGTAAAGGGAGCAGCGGTGGCGACAGGAATTTCACAAGTATGTTGTTCTTCACTTTTAGTCGGATATATATTAATTAAAGCTAAAACAATTAAATTTATAAAAATAAAATTAGAAAAAGTTAGGACAATATTTTTGATTTTAAAAACAGGCTTTTCAGAATTTTTAACAGAAATTACAACTGGGCTAGTTTTACTTATATTTAACACGGTAATTTTAAAAAAGATAGGAACTTATGGAGTTTCTTCCTTTGGAATGATTAGCTATATTACATCTTTTGTCGTTATGACTATGATAGGATTTAGTCAAGGAGTTCAGCCTCTAATAAGTTATAATTTGGGAAATAAAAACTTTAAAAATATGAAAAGTTTATTTAAGATTTCTTTAATATCTTTATCTTGTTTGGGAATAATTTTTTATTTTTTAATAAATATTTTTTCAAAAGACTTTGTAGAAATATTTTTTCAAGAGAAATTCAATATTTTATATACTAAAAAAAACTTAGAAGTTTATAGCTTAGCATATTTAGTTTTAGGAATAAATATTTTTATCTCTGCTTACTTAACGGCAGTAAAAAAAGTATTTTATTCTTCTTTAATAACTATAGTTCGAGGAATACTTTTAAATAGTATTTTTATTTTAGTTCTATATTATTTTTGGGGTGAAAAAGGGATTTGGTTGACTGCATTTTTTAGTGAAGTGATTTCAATATTCTTTTCAGTATTTTTATTTTTGAGGTGGAAAAAATATTATTTTGAATAAAAAAAAGGGAAACTGCATTCGCTCTACTCACTGTTTCCTTCTCCCGTGGGGGCTACGCCCCCAAACCTCCGAAAAGAAAAAATATCTAGTTAATTATTAAGGTGAAGCCCTAAAATTGATGGACGCAACTGCAGTCAATCCGAGCCAGTGAGCAAAAAAGTCAAATTATAATTTTTTATGAATAAAAAGAAGGCGATTTTTATTTCGCCTCAATTTCTAAATTTATTTTAATTTTATTTAAAATTTTTTAATCTTAATGCATTCATAACAACAGAAACTGAACTAAGTCCCATTGTTAAAGCAGCTATCATTGGATTTAACAAATGTCCTGTCAGTAAATATAATCCACCTGCTGCTATTGGAATACCACAAGTATTATAAATAAATGCCCAAAATAAATTTTGTTTTATATTTAGCATTATAGCTTTACTAAGTCTTATAGCTGTTATAAGAGTTTCTAAGTTTTTATTCATTAGAACAATATCAGCACTTTCTAATGCTATATCAGTTCCAGTTCCTATTGCTATTCCAACATTTGCTTGAGCAAGAGCTGGAGAATCATTTATTCCATCTCCAATCATAGCAACTTTTTTATTTTCTTTTTGTAAATCTTGAATTTTTTTATATTTATCTTCTGGATTAACTTCTGAAATTACATTTTTTATTCCTAATGAATTTGCTATTGAAGTAGCAACTCTTTTATTATCTCCTGTTAACATGTAAGAATCTATATTTATTTCATTTAATTTTTTTATAACAGTTTTACTTTCATTTTTTAAAACATCTGCTAAAACTATTGCTCCCATAAAATTTGAATTTTTTGCTAAGAATACAATGGTATTTCCTTTTGCTTCTAAGTCTTCAAAGATTTTATTTTTTTCTTGCAAATTGAATTTTATTTTCTCTTCTAAAAGTTTTCTGTTTCCTAAAAATATTTTATCTTTATTTATTTCAGCTTCTACTCCAAAACCAGAAATAGCTTTAAAATTTTGAGTTTCATAAAGAGTTTCATCAGTTTTAAATTTTGCCTTAGCATTTTTATAAATTGCTAAACCAATAGGGTGCTCCGAATTTTTTTCAAGAGAAGCAGCGACTTTTAAAATTTCATTACTTTTTATATTATTATTTGTTATTATATCTATAATTTCTAGTTTAGCCTGAGTTAATGTTCCAGTTTTATCAAAAACAACAGTGTCTATTTCTTGTAATGTTTCCAATGCTTCGCCAGATTTAATTAAAATTCCTAATTCAGCTCCTTTGCCTGTTCCTACCATTATTGTCATAGGAGTTGCAAGCCCTAACGAGCAAGGACAAGCAATAATTAAAACAGATACAAAAATTGTTAAAATAAACTCAAAGATATTTTTATTAACAGAAACAAAATTATATTTCACAAGTAAGTACCAAAGAGAAGAAGATAAAATAGCTATACTTATAACTGCTGGGACAAAATATAAAGAAATTCTATCTGCAAGTTTTGCTATTGGTGCTTTTGTCATTTGAGCATCTTCAACTAGCTTAGCAATTTTTGAAATCATACTATCTTTGCAAAGGGCAGTTGTTTTGACTTTCAAAATTCCATTTTTATTTATGGAAGCACTAAAAACTTTATCATCTTTCTTTTTTTCAACTGGAATACTTTCACCACTCAGCATTGCTTCATCAACACTACTTGCACCTTCAATTACTATACCATCAACAGGAATTTTTTCTCCAGGTTTTATAAGTACGATATCATTTATTTTTATATCTTCTATATTAATTTCCAAAATTTCATTCTCTTTGATTAAATTAGCTTTTTTTACTTGAAAATCTGCTAGTTTTTTTATGGCTTCAGAAACTTTCCCCTTACTTAAATTTTCTAAATATTTTCCAATCATTATAAAAGCTATGATCATTGTAGCTGATTCATAATATAGAGAATGGATTAAATCTAAATTATGAGTTAAGAAAATTTTATATGTTATATATAAGCTATAGATATATGCAGCTGAAGTTCCTATAGCTATAAGTGAATCCATATTTGGAGTTTTTAAAAATAATTGTTTGAATCCGACTGTATAAAATCTTTTTGCAATTAGCATAACGAAAGTTGTCAGAAAAAATAGAGTGAAAGTAAAAATTATAAGATTTTGTCTAGGGTTAATAAAATTTGGGATATAAATTCCCATCATAGAACCCATAGAAAGATACATAACTATTGAAGATAAAATAATAACTACTTTTGAGTTTTTTAATTGCTTCTTTAAATTTTCATCTACTTTATTTTTTTCATTATTTAAATCTAAATCTTCTTTTTTAGTTGGTGAAAAACCTAACTTTTCTATAATTTTAAAGATTTCATCTATTTTTATACTTTTTTCATCATATTCAACAAGTCCTATGTTATTAGATATATTTACAGAAACATTTTTTACTCCATCTGTTCTTGATAATTTTCTTTCTATTTTTGCAACACAAGCTTGACACGAAATCCCGTCAATTTTTAAATTTATTTTTTTTATTTTATTTTTTTCTTGTTCTAAGTTGTTCATATCTTATACCTAATCCTTGAAAATTAAATTACATCATAACCTGCATCGTCTAATTTTTCTATAATTTTTTTAGTCATTATTTCATCTAAGTTATCTTCAAAACTAACTTCTGCTTCACCAATTTTAACATTTAAAATTTCTAAATCTTTAATTTGGCTTAAAGTATCATTTACAGATTTTACACAGTGCTCACAAGCCATACCATCAATTTTAATTATTTTTTTCATAAAATATCCCCCTTATAATGTTTTATTTGTTATTATAGCATAAAATAAAAAAGAGCGTTTGCTTCTTTAGATTACTAAAATTATCTGTCAAGAATAAAAAAGCTCTAGAAAAAATTTAGAGCTAAAAATAAATTATTTACTTTAATTAGTTAGATAGAACAGGTTCTCTTGGAGTATAGTTTCCAAGTTTATTAAAAATACCTCTTATCATTTTTGTTGGATACCATTCAAACTCTTTACTATTGTCAAATTCTTCTCTTTCGTAAATTAAATCTAATTCTTCCATATAAGCCATTTTTTGCTCAGCGGTTAAAGGTTTAATTGGATATTTTTTTAATTTTGGAAATTCTCTATCAAGAATAGTATTCCAGTCATCCAATATAGGTTTATTTAAAGAAAGTATTAAATCAATATCTCCTTCAAAAGTTATTTCTTTAATAACATCTCCTACTTCTAATTTTCTAAGTTTAAGGAAATCTCCTTCCGATTTTATTTCCCCAAAAACTGTATGTAAACCATTTAACCAATCTGCTGGATAAAAAGTAAGGAAAAATTGAGAACCACCAGTATTTGGACCAGCATTTGCCATAGCAAGCATTCCTTTTTGATAGAAATCTAACCAGTTAGCAAATTCATCAGGAATAGTGTAGCCAGGACCTCCAAAACCAGTCCCAGTTGGGTCTCCACCTTGTATCATAAAGTTTTCAACTGAACGAGTAAATTTTGTATTGTCATAAAAACCTCTTTTTGCTAGGTTTATAAAGTTAGCAACTGTAACAGGGGCAGCTTCTGGATATAAGAAAAATTTTATATCTCCTTGAGTTGTTACAAAAGTAGCAACTATATTATTATAATGAGCTCCCTCTTTAAAGGCATTTTTAAATTTCTTAACTGAATTTGAGCAAGATATTGAAAATAATAGAACAAAGCTAAGAAATAATAGTTTTAATATTTTTTTCATAAAGAACCTCCAGTAAAATAATTTCTTAATTTTAAAATAATTATACTACACTTTATTTAAAATTGCTAATCTTAATTTAAGAAGTTTTTTTGTAGTTTTTTAGTGGATAAAGTTAGAGTTATTGATATAATCAATAGTATTACAGAGAGCACATTTATTACAGGAGAAACCCCACGTCTTATCATAGAGTAAATTCTAAGAGGTAAAGTTGAAGAACCAGGACCTGCAACAAAAAAAGTTATAATAAAATCATCAAAAGATAAAGTTAAGGCCATTAAGAAGGCTGAAATTATTGCAGGGAATAACATAGGAAGAATAACCTTCATAAGAGTTTGTTTATGGGAAGCCCCCAAATCATAAGCTGCTTCTACAACCGAAAAATCAAATTCATCTAACCTTGAAAGTAAAATAAACAAAACATACGGGATATTGAAAGTAGTATGAGCAATAAAGATGGTTAAGATTCCCAGTTTGAATTTAATTGTGGAAAACATTATAAGTAAAGAGACTCCTATTATAATATCTGGAACAACAAGCGGTAAAATACTCAAGTTTTTTAAAAGGTTTTTTCCTTTAAAATCAAACCATTTCAAAGCGATAGCACCTAAAGTACCAATTATAGTTGATATTAAAGAAGAAATTAAAGATATGATTATACTATATTTAAATGCTACCCAAATATTATCGGAATATTGAAATAACTCCTTATACCATTTCAAAGAAAATTTAGTCCAAACCATTCCTCTACCTTCGTTAAAAGAGAAGATAGTTAAAATAATAAGAGGTAAGTAAAAAAATAACATTACAAAAATAAAAAATACTAAAGAAGTTTTTCTTTTGTTAAGTGTATTAGACATTTTTAATCACCTACCTTAATAATTTTCTTGTTATTTTCTTCATATTTTGTAAAAATCCAAACAACTAGAGCAGTTATAATTATTAAAGCTCCAGAGATAGTAGATGCCAATGGCCAGTTTCTAGTGACAGTAAGATGTTGAGTTATAACATTACCTAACATTATAGAATTTGTACCACCTACTAATTTAGGGATTGCATAAGAACCAAGAGCTGGAATTAAAGTAAAAATAGTAGCAGTAATAATACCAGATTTTATATTTGGGATAAAAACTTTTCTGAATGCTTCAAAATTAGTTGCTCCTAAATCTCGAGCGGCATCTAGTAAAGAAAAGTCAAATTTTTCTATGACCGCATATAGGGGCAATATAGCAAAAGGTAAACTTGTGTAAACTGATATTACGATAATAGCTCCAGCATTATATAACATTTTAATTGGTTGTTCTATTACTCCTATAGAAATTAAAAAATGATTTATAAAGCCATTGTTTCCTAAAAGAGCGATCCAAGCATAAATTCTAACTAGAAGATTAGTCCAAAATGGTATTATCACTAGAAATAATAATTCTTGTTTATATTTAGAACGAGCAATATAATAAGATACTGGTATTGCAAAACTTACTGAAAAAAAAGTTATTAAAACTGATATGAAAATAGTGTTTAATAAAATTTTTAAGAATACCTTATCTATAAATATATTAAAAGTAACGAAAGATAGTTCTAATTCTACTCCACCATAAGTTCCTCTTTTTAAAAAAGAATAAGATAGAATTATAGCTAAGGGAAATAGAAAAAAAACTATTAGCCATATAGTTACAGGCAGAGAATATAAAAAACCAAGGTTAGCTTTCTTCTTGTTCATTTGATTTCACCTCAATTTTTTTAAAAATTTCATCTTTTGATTTTATTTCTACCAAATAGCTATCATAGCCATCCCAAGTAATGTAAGCATCTTCATCCCACCAAATAGCTTTATCGTCGTTATCATCGAAAAAAACATTATGTTGCAAGAAAATTTTAAATTTTAATTTTTCGTTTGAGGTAGAGTGAACAAAGTATTTACTTAAAAAACCAGAATAAATGTATTCGTCAACATATACTTTTAAACTGTTAATAGATTTTTTCTTATTTTGAATTTTTGATTTAGATAGTCTTATTTTTTCAGGCCTTAAAGAAACATTAACCCAATCTCCAACTTTGACTTTTTTATCTTGTTCTATTATTATTTCTCCGATACCTTCAACATCTACTTTTGCCAACTCGTCATCTATGATTTCAGAAATTATGCCACTAAAGAAATTATTCTCTCCTAAAAAATTTGCCACAAATGGAGTAGCAGGAGACTCATAGACTTCTGCAGGAGTTCCAACTTGTAAAATTTCACCTTTATTCATAACAGCTATTCTATCAGAAATAGAAAGAGCTTCTTGTTGATCGTGAGTTATAAAAATAAAAGTTATTCCAACTTCATCATGAATTAGATCTAATTCAACTAATAAATTTTGACGAAGTTTAGCATCTAATGCAGATAAAGGTTCATCTAATAATAAGACACCAGGTTTGTTTATAAGAGCTCTAGCAATAGAAACTCTTTGTTGTTGTCCACCTGATAATTGAGAAGGTTTCTTGTGGTGATGTTCTTTTAGATCAACTAAATCAAGATATTTTTCAACTTCTTTATTTATAACATCTTCTTTGATATTTTTTAATCTTAATGGAAAGGCAACGTTTTCAAATACACTCAGATGAGGAAAAAGAGCATACTTCTGAAAGATAGTATTGACATTTCTAAAATTAGGTTCCAAATTAACAATATCTTCATCCCCTAAATATATAGCACCACTATCTGGTGATATAAAACCAGCAATCATCCTTAAAAGAGTTGTTTTTCCACAACCTGATGGTCCAATAATAGAAAAAAATTCACCATCTTCTATTTTCAAATTTATATTTTTTAAGATTTGTTTCCCATCAAAACTTTTATTTAGATTGATAATATTTATATCTTTCTTTTGCAATTTATTTTCACCTTAATTATTTTTATTAACACTGTATTTTATCATATTTAATATTTATTTGCTATTTAAAAATAAAGATAAAAACAAAAAATGAATTAATTACAAAATCTGATAATTGAAGATATTTTTTTGAAAATAAAAGGGAAATTGAAATAAGAGAAAAAAAGAAAAAAAGCACGAAAAAAAATGTTGACAAAAGAAAATAAAGATGTTAATATAGGTGATGTCCACATAAGAAGTGGGAAGGACATTAGCAACAGAATAGAGAAAGAAAAGAAAAAATGCAAACCTAATAAAAAGGTGTAAAAGAAATCAGTTTAAACTGAAAAAGATTGAACGAAGAGTTTGATCCTGGCTCAGGATGAACGCTGACAGAAT
>PDWI01014412.1_pt1 | contig 12588 bp, 13 predicted proteins | sample 1430891 | NCBI WGS metagenome assembly PDWI01 (sample SAMN01162508, study PRJNA174530) | Oral metagenome, whole genome shotgun sequencing project. | biome: Marine environment; feature: Marine mammal; material: Swab sample of the gingival sulcus; isolation source: swab sample of gingival sulcus... | reverse complement strand
GTTCATGTATTGCCGGCAAAAGATGGCAGTCCGGCCAAAGTAATTGCCAATACACATATGAACAGTTACTGTTTTAATGCTTATAAATAGTTGTTTTTATTATAAATACCTAAGCAAGGGTTTAAACTTATTATACACCAATAGCGTTTTAGATAAATTTGGTTATTTTTTTTATCGTAACCCTAAGTCGATTCCCTGATTTTTAATATATTTTAGATAGGCTAAAAATTAAGTATAGCCGTAGCTATAGTTTATTTTTACAACGAAATATAGCATAAAAAGGCACATTTTATTGAGTAATTTTAAGGTGGAAATGGTATTACATATATTGTATTTATTTAATGAAATCATCTTTACTTTTTGTTTTTAACCAAAATCAAAGATTAACGAATTCCTTACCAAAGATAAAAGAGTTGTGAAAATGAGTCCAATAAAAAAGCTCTGCATTTCTGCAAAGCCTTTGTTTGTAGTTGCTCCTCCTGCTGGGCTCGAACCAGCGACCCTCTGATTAACAGTCAGATGCTCTAACCAACTGAGCTAAGGAGGAAAAATATAAAAACCTTATTCTCGGTTTGAGAGTGCAAATATAATTGTTTTTATATTTTTTACAATAGTTATCTAAATTATTTTAAGCAAACTTTTTTAAAAACTATTTTAATTATGAAATCATCTTGACCTTCTGTTTTTAACCGAAATATAGCGTAAAAAGGTATAAAAAAATCAGCAAAGCCTTGCTGATTAGAAGTTGTACTCGAGATGGGACTTGAACCCATACGGACATTGCTGTCCACTGGATTTTAAGTCCAGCGTGTCTACCAATTCCACCACTCGAGCTATTTGGTATAAAATTTTGAGCGAAAAACGGGATTCGAACCCGCGACCCTCACCTTGGCAAGGTGATGCTCTACCCCTGAGCTACTTTCGCATTTTACAAACTAAGAAAACGTCAGTTCGTATTTTGAGGGGCAAATTTAAAACATTTCTTATAATTCCAAAGTCTTTTTTTTGAAATTTTATAAAAGAATTAAAATCAATCCCATCTGGGTTATTTTTACAAAACTACCGTAATCCGTCTATTTTAATGGTGTTGAGAATGTTTTCTTATATTTTTTTAGTAAGCCTATATTTTTTTGGTTCGTTTTTTTATCAAAAAAAAGTGAATAAATTTATTCAGGACACTTTAAACAAGTCTTATTAACCGAATTCAGGTTATTATTGAAACTAAACTTTGAAAATTTAATTTGGCTCGTTTTTGTTGTAATTGTCCGATTAATAAATATATTTGCAACTTAAGGAAAGTGTTTTTATGCAGACCACCGGCACAGTTGCAAAAAAAATCTCAATATCCACTACCGTAGATGATCTAAAACAGTTGACCAAGTTTGGCCTTTCTGTTACGGTGGTTTTTTCCTCTATTGCCGGATATTTATTAGCGGCAGATGAAGTTTCTGTAGTTGTACTTATCATGCTGGCTGTTGGAGGATATTTTCTGGTGGGTGCTTCTAATGCCTTTAATCAGGTAATTGAGAAAGATACAGACAAACTCATGAAACGCACCATGAACAGGCCATTGCCTGCCGAGCGGATGTCTAAAAATATGGCTCTGGCTATTGCCACTGTAATGACTCTGTTGGGGATAGTTATTCTCTATAATATTAACCCTAAAACAGTAATGTTTGGGGCTATTTCAGTTTTTTTATATACCAGTATTTACACCCCGTTAAAAAAGTTAACGCCTCTTTCCGTGTTTGCCGGAGCTATTCCCGGAGCTATACCTTTTATGCTGGGATGGGTAGCTGCTACCGGTAGTTTTGGCATAGAACCCGGTATGTTATTTATGATACAATTTTTCTGGCAGTTTCCACATTTCTGGGCAATAGGTTGGTTACAATTTGATGAATATAAAAAAGCCGGTTTTAATATGCTTCCTACCGGTGAAAAAAACCGAAAAGCTACCACTCAGATTCTCTTATATACGGTGTGTATGATTTTGGTATCTGTGGTTCCTGTTTTGCCTTTTACCGGAAGTTTAAGCCTTTCATGGGTGGCCGCAGGTTTAATTTTTATAGCCGGATTGGTAATGTTGTATTACGGATGGCAATTGCATATAAAACAAACGGACAAAATAGCCAAAAAACTTATGCTATCAGGGGTGTTATATATTACGCTTATTCAGGTTATTTATGTAATTGATAAATTTATTCATTAGATATGGATTTACAGATAAGGCGAAAAGCTTCTAAACAGATGTTGTATATAGCTATTATAAGCATGATTATGATGTTTGCCGGATTAACCAGTGCCTATATCATTAGTAGTAAGCGAGAAGACTGGGTTAGCTTTAGTTTGCCTAATGCCCTTTATATAAGTACATTGCTTATTGTAATAAGTAGTGTAATGTATAGCTTGGCTCAAGCTAGTATAAAAAACAATAACAAATCAAAGACTACATTGTTTTTGTTTGCGACACTGATATTTGGTGTTTTGTTTGTTATTTTTCAGATAGTGGGGTTTTATCAGTTAAAGGAAGCAGGTTTGTATTTTACGGGTGCCTCTAGTGTGGTTTCTTCGTCTTTATTGGTAGCCATATCGTTTGCTCATATATTGCATGTATTGGCAGGGTTAATCGTGCTGAGTGTAATTATTAGTAAACATCTGTCAGGAAAATATAGTGATAAAAATTATCTGGGTGTAGAACTGGGCGGCATATTTTGGCATTTTGTAGATGTCCTTTGGTTGGCCTTGTTTTTGTTTTTTTTGATTATCACATAATTTAGCTATATTTAAACAAAATTAATTAGTTTCTTAATAGTCTGATAAGTTTTTATATTTTTGTTTTGTAGCTTTGTTAAGAACTTGTTAATTTTTAACATGAGAATAAAAATTTTAACCTAAAATAATATATGGAATCAACTATTACCGCAGGCAATACTGCCAGAGATTCTTGGAGTGGAGGTAAACGACCGCTAAAAGCCAGTTACGGAAAACTGATGATGTGGTTTTTTATCCTTTCTGATGCCCTTACCTTTTCGGGATTTTTGGTTTCTTACGGCCTGATGCGATATAAATTTATAGAAAGCTGGCCTATTGCTGATGAAGTCTTTACCCACGTTCCATTTATTCATGGCCATTATCCCATGTATTACGTGGCATTTATGACTTTTGTGTTGATTTTTTCTTCTGTTACTATGGTTTTGGCGGTAGATGCGGGTAACCATATGAAAAAAGGCAAGGTAACCTTATATATGGTGCTTACCATTTTAGGTGGGTTAATATTCCTTGGTTCTCAGGCTTGGGAGTGGAAAACTTTTATTCAGGGTACTAATGGAGCAGTAAAATTAGAAAACGGAAAAATAGTACAATTTGTAGATAAAACTGGGCATTTAATACCACTTTCTGATTTTGTTACAAAGAATAAAGATACCCGTGTGAAGCATTCAAAAAGTAATGGTATTTGGTACGAAAAGGAAAGTTCTTTGCCTCCTTTTACGGTAAACGAGGTGGTAGAAAGTTTTAAAAATAGCCCAAATGTTAATCTCCGTATTGAAAGATTGGACTTAAAGACAAAAAAGAAGATTGTTTTACCCAAGGATGAAGCCAATGCATTATTAGGAAAAGCCTCCGGTGTGGTAATGGGTGCTAACCTCTATGAAAATGAATATGGCAAGCCCTTATTTGCTGATTTCTTTTTCTTTATTACCGGTTTTCACGGTTTTCACGTCTTTTCCGGTATATTGATTAACTGTATCATTTTATTTAATATAGTTTTAGGAACCTACGAAAGACGCGGCCATTATGAAATGGTAGAAAAAGTGGGCCTTTATTGGCACTTTGTAGATTTGGTCTGGGTATTCGTATTTACATTCTTTTATCTCGTTTAATAACTTATTATGGCACAAGAACACGTACACGAACACGAATCACACGCAGGACTTATTTGGAAAGTATTTGGCGTACTTACATTAGTAACCATAGTGGAAGTAGTATTAGGTATCATACGTCCGGATGCCCTCTATCTTCATAATTTCATGTCCATCAGTTGGCTCAATTGGATATTTATTATACTCACCATAGTAAAAGCCTACGGAATTACATGGTACTTTATGCACATGAAAGATGAAAAAGCCGGTTTGCGGAGAGCCATAGTCTGGACAGGCATTTTTCTTATCTGTTATTTAACCGCACTATTATTAATAGAAGGCGGCTATTTGAGTAGAATGCTAATTGAATACACACGATGGTAAAATTTATATAAAGCGGTAGTTTACCGCTTTTTTTAATGGTTTTTAACACTTGTCTTCGGTAAAGAATTGTAAATTTGTTGGCCTATTCCTGTTTAGCCGTTATAACAAATGAAAAATAAAAAAATTTGGGTATTAATAGCTCTTTTCATCATTCCTTTAGTTTTTTATTTATTTATACTTACCGGTAAAAATGAATTTGCCAGACTACCGGTACTCACCAAGAAAGTGGGTGATATTACTGCTTTTGAAAGCAAACAAAACAACCTGAGCCTTGATGGCAAAATTTCTATACTCTTTTTTTTAGGAGATGATTTAGATGTCGCAAAATCAAATGCTTTTAATCTGAATGAAAAAATTTATAAGCATTTCTATAAGTTTAAAGATTTTCAGTTTATAGTAGTATTGCCAAAGGGTACAGAGCAACAAGCTGTGGCTTTGGAAAAAGAACTGGCCTTTGCTACGGATATGGGCAAGTGGCATTTTATTTATGGAAACAGGGAGCAAATTAACAACCTGTTTATGAGCTTAAAGACCAATCTTTCTATTAAAGAAAACGGTTATGCTCCTTATGCTTTTATTATTGATAAAGACAGAAACCTCAGGGGTAGGACAGATGATGAAGATATGGCCAATCAGATATTATATGGATACAACTCAGAAAGTGTAGCTCCTATTCACAATAAAATGGTAGATGATGTAAAAGTTTTGGTGGCCGAATATAGATTAGCATTAAAAAAATACAAAAGAGATATTTAAAAATGAAGAAAACTTATATAGGAATAGCCTTTATAGTGCTTGTTTTTGGTATTTGGGCGGTGCCAAAAATTGTAAATAGTGTTTCTCCAAAAGAATTGTTGAAATTTGAAAAAGTACCACCGTTTTCTTTTACCAATCAGCATATTAAAACAATTGATAATAATGATTTGGAAGATAAGGTTTATGTCTTGGAATTCTTTTTTACCTCCTGTCCTACCATTTGTAAAGACATGCAACAAAGCATGCTAAAGTTGCAAGATGAATTTTTTGGCAATCCCAATTTTGCCATAGTTTCTATTACCATAGATCCCAAAAGAGATACCCCCCAAAAATTACAACAATATGCCAATGAAAACGGGGTAAAATTAAAAAACTGGTATTTCTTAACTGGAAACAAAGATACCATTTACAATTTTGCCAATAATGGTTTTAAATTATATGCTGCAGAAAACGAAGCAGAACCGGGAGGTTTTGAACACAGCGGTATGTTTGCCTTAATAGATAAAAACGGATTTATCAGGTCCCGGACAGTTATGGCCGGAGAATATGAAAATCCACTCAAATATTATGATGGCCTGGATGCCGAACAGGTACAAATGTTAAAAGAGGATATAGCTATATTGTTAAAGGAGTGAGAAATGGAAAAATCATTAGAAAAAAAATACAATAGGTGGGTAATTTTTTTATCTGTTTTAATTCCGCTTGTGGTAGCGTCATTGTTTGGTGTAAAACTGGATGTTAAATTACCTGTTTTTTTACCGCCGGTTTATGCTGCTATAAATGCATTAACAGTGGTAATTCTTGTAATTGCGGTATGGGCTGTTAAAAACGGCAAGTTAAAACTGCACGAAAATTTAATAAAAATAGCCCTTGTCTTTTCAGCGTGCTTTCTGTTGCTTTATGTAGCACACCACATTACGTCAGAGCCAACGCCTTATGGAGGGGAAGGTTTTATAAGGTATGTTTATTACTTTATTCTCATCACTCATATTTTATTATCAATTGTAGTCATTCCATTTGTTTTAATCACTTTTGTAAGAGCCCTCACGGGTAATTTTGTTAAACATAAAAAAATTGCGAGATTTACATTTCCACTATGGCTATATGTGGCAGTTTCCGGAGTAATAGTTTATGTGATGATAGCTCCTTATTATACTTAGATTATCAATAAAAACGAAACAACCCGAGTTGATATAAACCTTTGGCGTTTGTAAAAAATAAAATAAAAACCAATGTTTAAACATAAAACATTTTTATTAGCTGTATTATTTCTCTTTACAGAATTTACTTCTGCCCAGTGTGCCATGTGTAAAGCTGTGGTAGAATCCGGTGATGCAGAAATAGCAGAAGGTTTAAATGACGGTATCGTTTATCTCATGGTATTTCCCTATTTACTGCTGGGGGTAGTAGGATATCTTATTTACAGAGCTCGGAAAAAAGAATTAAAAAAATCAGATTAAGAAAAATAATTGTAACAAGAAAACATTTTATGCGTCTTATGATAATAAGATAACAATATTCAACTCAATTCTTAAAAAAAATCAAATTTGTTTTATGAAACTTAAATATACTGCCATTTTTTTTCTCTTCGGTTACACTGTTTTACTTGCCCAGGATAAGAAATGGACATTAAAGGAATGTGTTAATTACGCTTTGGAAAACAATCTTTCAGTACAACGTTCTGCACAAGTTACAGAGCTTAGAAAGCAAGATGTAAAAACGGCAAAAGGGGATTTTTTACCGGGTTTATCGGCATCGGCTAATCACAATTATAATTTTGGGTCTAATTTTAATCCGGTTACCAATTCCAGAGTATCTACAGACAGTCGTTCCAATTCTTTTAACGTAGGTGCAAATTGGGATTTGTTTACCGGCCTTGGAAACAAAAATTCTTTAAAACGTGCCAAAACAGAATTAGCTGCAAGCAATTACGATTTGGAAAAGATGAAAAACGACATCAGCCTTAATATTTTAAACGCCTATTTGGAAATATTGTTTAATAAAGAAAATTTAAAAGTGGCCGAAGCTCAATTATTAATTAGTAAAGAGCAGTTAGAGCGTACAAAAAATTTAGTAGATGCCGGTGTACAGCCCAAAGGCAATTTGTTAGAAGTAGAAGCTACGCTTGCCAATGACGAAAGTCAAGTGATTTCTGCAGAGAATAATGTGGAGTTGTCATTGTTAAAACTGGCTCAGATTTTACAAATTTCAAGCGATAATTTTTCTATTGAAACTATTGATGTGGATATTGATAACATTAACTTATTATATAATTCCAGTGATGAGGTGTTTCAAAAGGCGGTAGCCTCTTTGCCGGAAATAAAAAGTGCTCAATTGGCGGTAGAAAGTGCAGAAACACAAATAAAAATAGCTAAGTCTAATTACTATCCCAGCCTTAGGCTAAGTGCGGGTATGGGCAGTGTTTATAACCATTTATTGAGAGGTAATGATGATTATTATATCACAGACCCTAATAATCCAACCAACCAAATTTTGGTAAAAAATGGTTTTTTTGATCAAATGGATAACAACTTTGGCCAGTCTTTTGGTCTTAGCTTGTCTATTCCAATATTTAATCGGGGGCAGGTAAAAGCCAGTGTAAACAAGGCAGCTATCAATAAAAAAATATCCAAAATAAATTTATCCGATGAAAAACTCAAATTACGGGAAGTTATAGAGCAAGCCTACGTAAATGCTACCACAGCTTTAAAAGAATACGAAGCCGCTGAAAAATCAGTAAAAGCACAAGAAACTGCCTTTGAATTTGCCCGGGAACGTTACAATCTTGGGGCTACCAATTCTTTTGATTTTGAACAGGTTAGAAATCGATTGGTTACGGCTCAGGCCAATTGGATAAGGGCAAAATACAACTATGTCTTTAGGACAAAGCTGTTAGAGTTCTATTACGGAATTCCTATTGTGGAGTAATTCTAAACCATTTTTTTGGCAATAATTTTAAATATAGAAACAGCAACTAAAAACTGCTCGGTAGGTTTGAGCAATGGAGAAGATTTGATTGCCTTAAAGGAACTGGCAGCCGAAAGCTATTCCCATGCCGAGCAATTGCACATATTTATTGATGCGGTTTTTAAACAGGCCGGTATTACTCCAAACCAAATAGCTGCTGTGGCTGTAAGCAAAGGCCCGGGTTCTTTTACGGGCTTGCGAATAGGTGTAGCTGCCGCTAAAGGTTTATGTGTAGCTTTGGAAAAACCATTAATTTCGGTAGATACGCTAGAAATATTGGCTAGGGCAGTTAAAAATATTAAACCTGATACTTTAATTGTCCCGATGATTGATGCCAGAAGAATGGAAGTGTATAGTGCTGTTTTTGACAAAAATTACCAACAAACAAGAGCAGTTGAAGCCCAAATAATTGATAAGTATTCTTTTAATAATTATCTGGATAAGCACAAAGTTATTTTTCTTGGTGATGCCACCGAAAAATGTGCTGAAGCCATTATTCATAAAAATGCTACTTTTTTAAACGGATTTTTACCTTCGGCCGCAGAAATGCAGGTGTTGTCTTTTCAAAAATATAAACATCAACAATTTGAAGATGTGGCCTATTTTGAATCCACCTCAAAATTACTCAATAAAATGTGCCTTTTTATGCTATATTTCGTTGTAAAAATAAACTATAGCTACGGCTATACTTAATTTTTACGCCTTATCCATTACAAAAATTCATCATTTTATTTTTTGAGTATTTTTAAAGCAGAACTGGTATTGTATTTTTTTAGCAGGCCGGGATTGATTCTTCTGGTTTTTAAAAATTCTTCAATGCTGCTTCCGTAAGCACTGCTATGCAAAAGAAAGCTTTTGGCAGCCAAAAAGTTTAAACGAGTTCATAGAAAAAATGAACAGATTTATTTAGAGCACTATTAATTTTGCCTAAACTTTACCTGTATTTGCTCTAAAGCCTTTTCTGAAGAATCTACGGGTAGTTTGCACGTGCCGTCTATACATACAAAAATAGTGGTTTCTCCATCACTGTATTTATAAGCTAATAAGGGTAAAGAACTCTCTGTAGTACTGCCTACAATTAATTTGTTGGGGATAAATTTATTATTTATTTCTGCTACTTTTTTCATTGCATCTTTGCCCACAACAGCTATTTCATAAAAATCATTTAAGGTGTTGCTGTACAGCCATAACCACTCAGAATAGGCTCCCGGATATTCGCTAATTTTATTTTTTACGTTATGCAGCATTTGCAAAGCAGTTTCTCTGTACTTTTTGTTGTCAAAATAATGGCTGAGTAAAAACAAATTATTGGCCATAATTGCATTTGAAGACGGAATTACATTGTCCTCGGTATTAATTTGCCGGTTGATTAATTCGGTATCTTTTTTTGAAGTAAAAAAGAACATTTTTGAATGGTCATCATAAAAATTGTCAAAACAGTAATCTGTAAGTTGTTTGGCCTCAGTAAGCCAGATTTTATCCAAGGTAACTTCGTACATATCCAGAAATGCCTTGGTTACCGTAGCATAATCTATCAGATAAGCATTGATAGTTGATTTTCCGGCTTTAAAATTTCTGTGTAATCCGCCGTTCTCATTACGTTGCCGGGTAAGGATAAAATTTAAGTTTTTCTTTGCTTTTTTAAGGAAAGAGTTGTCGTTAAAGGCTTTATAAGCATCTATATAACCTGTTGCCATTAGGGCATTCCAAGAAGTGAGAATTTTATCATCCAGCCTTGGTTTTGCCCGTTTTTCTCTTAATTTAGTAAGTGCATCTTTCCACTGTTTTGCTTTTTGTTCTAAGTCCGTAATGGAAAGGTTATGTTTTTTTGCAAAATTTTGGTTGGTTAGTGTACGATATAGATGGTAAGTATCATTTTCCCATTTATAGGCATCAGAAATATTGTAATAATCAGAAAATAAATCAAAATCATCAGCAATGGCTTGTTGTAATTCCGGTTTGGTAAAAACGTAATATACACCTTCTTCCAGTTGGCCGTCATCTGTTTTACTGTCTGCGTCTAAAGAGGAATAGAACCCACCGCTTTTATCAGTCAACTCCCGGCTTATAAACGCATCGGTCTCATAGACTACTTTTTTGTACAGTTTGTTTTTGGTCTGGGCATAGGCTTTGGCGTATAAACTCATTAGCTGGCCATTGTCATATAACATCTTCTCATAATGCGGAATATGCCATTTCTCATCTACTGAATATCTGGCAAAACCGCCTTCTACTTGGTCGTTTAGTCCGCCCAATGCCATTTTTGTAAGCGTGGTATTTACAAATTGCAACAGGTTGCTGTCATCTTTTTGAACAGCATATCGCAAAAGAAATTGATAGTTATTAGGCATCGGAAATTTGGGTGCACCTTTATTGCCGCCGTTTTCATTGTCTAAAAAATCCTGCCATTTACTTACAGTGCTGTCTAATTCCTTCAGAGTAAAATCTTTAGTATCAGTATTAAGGGTTATTAAGTTGTTTTCCTTTATGCCTTCGGTTAGTTTTTGGGCATATTCTTCTATTTTGTTTGGTTCTTCCTGATGTAATTTTACAATTTGCTTTAAGGCTTCCAGCCAGTTTTCTTTTGGGAAATAGGTGCCGCCCCAGAAAGGCCTGCCATCAGGTAGTGCAATACAATTCAATGGCCAGCCGCCTTTTCCGGTCATCAATTGTACGGCATTCATATAAATTTGATCCACATCCGGGCGTTCTTCGCGGTCTATTTTTATATTGATAAAATGTTGGTTCATATAGGTTGCTACCTGCTCATCTTCAAAGCTTTCCTCTTCCATTACATGACACCAGTGGCAAGCCGCGTAGCCTATGGAAATAAGGATAAGTTTTTTTTCCTTTTTGGCTAAAGCCAATGTAGCCTCATTCCATGCATGCCAGTCCACCGGATTGTGAGCGTGCTGCAGTAGATAGGGGCTGGTTTCATTAATAAGGTGGTTGGTGTATTTGTGCTTCATTTCATTTTTGTCTTGGCCGTTACAGCTTATAATAAGAAAAATATATGAAATCAAAAGAAAGTTTCGTGTAGGCATAATGGTTTAATTATGCCGATAAAGATAAGAAATTATAGCCGTTTTTAGGAAATAGAAAAAGTTATGATGAGTTTCTTGAATCAGGGTTAAAATAAAGCGTTCTGAAAATTTTATTTTCAGAACGCTTCTAACTGATTTTATAAAGCGATTCAGTTACTAAAGAGTTTCTTTTGTAAACCTTAATCTTTAACTTCAAAAGTTATTTTAACATTTACTCTATACTCTTCTACATTGTTGTCATTTACTACTAAACTCTGAGATTGTACAAACGCAGATTTAATATGTTTTAAACTTTTAGCAGCATGCTTAACCGCTTTTTTTGCTGCATCTTCCCAACTCTCTTTTGAGTTAGCCATTACTTCAATTACTTTTAATACTGCCATAATTTTGTTTGATTTTTTAAATTAATAATTAGTAAAAAGTAAAGGTACAAAACTTAGCCGTTTATAGCAACTACTTCTTCTATTTTATTGGGTAGCAATTGTTTTAGTGTGGCCTCAATGCCATTTTTTAAGGTGATAACAGAAGATGGGCAGCCACTGCAAGCTCCTTGCAGTATTACTGATACGCTTTTGTCTTTGGCATTGTAAGACTGAAACAGTATGTTTCCTCCATCAGAAGTTACTGCCGGTTTTATGTATTCGTCTAAGATGGCGATAATTTCTTTGGAAATATCGTCCAGATTAGAAGTGTCTATTGGGGTTACTTCTGTTTTTTCTGATGGTTTTGGTATATAATTATCATCTACAATTTTATTTCCGGCTGTGAGGTACTCTTTTAAAAAATCTCTGAGTTTATGAGTTACTTCAAACCATTCAATATTGGTGGTTTTAGCAATAGATACGTAATTTTCTGAAATAAATACTTCTTTTACAAACGGCAGTTGTAGAAGAGCTTGGGCTATAGGTACTCCTTTGGCATCAGTGGCAGTTTTTATCTCTATATTTTGGGCACTTAGTAATCTGTTGGTTACAAATTTCATAACCGCAGGATTGGGAGTGCTTTCTGCATAGATCTGTACCGGCATAGCTTTTTGGTTTTTTTTGGTTTCAAAAACCGATCCGTGTTGTTGTAGGTAATTTTCTATCACTTGCCGCAGTTCTTCCTGTACTTCCGGCCATTCCACTATATTGTAGCGTTCTACGGCTATAAAATTGGCAGTTACCAATACGCTTTTTACAAAAGGCAGGTGGAACAACTGCTGTACCAATACTGAATTGGCTGCATCGTCTATATTATTGTATTCAAAACTCCCCTGGGTAAGCATTTCGCTACTTACAAATTTTAAAACCTTAGGGTCTTTTGTAGATTCTGTTTTTACGGTAATCATAATTCTCAATTTACTCTGCAAAAATAAAAAATAAAGCAAAGATTTACCTGTTTTTTAACCATGAAAGGGCTTAGCATTCTGTTTGAGATTAATTTGGAATTAAAGTGAATTAATTTTTTCGAGTTCTCTTGTTAAAATGGCTTGTTTCTTAAAACCTGAATTCGATTAATATTGTGACCACAGCTTTCTTTATTTTTGATTAGAAATTTTATGAAATTTTCGAGTAATATTGAGATATTACGAGGAG
>PDWI01008886.1_pt1 | contig 12589 bp, 11 predicted proteins | sample 1430891 | NCBI WGS metagenome assembly PDWI01 (sample SAMN01162508, study PRJNA174530) | Oral metagenome, whole genome shotgun sequencing project. | biome: Marine environment; feature: Marine mammal; material: Swab sample of the gingival sulcus; isolation source: swab sample of gingival sulcus... | reverse complement strand
AGTTATTTGCTTTGTCGCGCCTATCGCACGACATTATCCGCAGCCCCGATACTAAACAAATCTTTGAATTCGTTATCCCAGTGGTGCAGTAATGAAAATCAAACAAGACCCCAAAAACCACATCTATAACCGCCACGACAGCGACAAACACAAGCACGAGCAAGCCCTTGCCGTGCGCACGTCTAAAGTTATTCAGTCGGCTGAAATTAACGAGCTGCAGTCGCTGCAAGATGCGCGCCATCAGCGTGTTAATAATGTGTTGTTTAAGCAAGGCGATATTGTGCGCGGCGGCACGCCAAACCTCGACCACGACTCGGGCGAGCTACGTATTGACGCAGGTGCGATTTATTTAAACGGCAATATCTTTGATATTGATGCTTATACAACGACTGTGCCTACTAAGGGCAAAATTGTGGTCGGCGTATGGCTGACCACACGCTACCTCACTGAAGATGACGACCCAACACTGCGCAACCCAGCCGTGGGTACGCGCGGGGCAAACGAGCCGGGCGCGTGGCGCATTGTTATCACTGCGCGTTGGGGGCTGCCCGACGAAACCGTTAATACTGATGCGATTGAGGAGTCGTTTTACCCCGTGCTTACGGGCAAAGATGGCTATCTAACTGCCAAAGAGCCACCGCCGCATATTAATAGTTTGACTCAGGCGATTGCTAAATACGACAGAGACAGCACGGGTAGCCAATACGTGATTAGCGGCATGTTAGTAACCGCGGTTGATAGCAAACAAGCGGGCACGCAAGGCTATGTTATTAACGCAGGCCGTGCGCGCATCGCGGGCTATGCCATTGAATACTCGACCTCGCGGCGTTTTGAGTTGCCCGTCAGCGCCTCAATTGCCAGCGTCGACAGCGAACCACACCTTGCCAAAGGCATCGAAAGCGAAAAAACGGTAATGGTTACTCACGGCAGTCATGCCAATGTGCGCGACGTGCTACCCGATGCCACGGTGGTGTCGGTAAGCGAAGTTAGGCAAGGCAGCACACTGTATCGCCAAGGCGTTGACTATCAGCTGGCGACAGGCGAGCTGGACTGGACGCTGGTCGGCAATGAACCTGCGCCCGGGTCAACCTATAGCGTCACGTATCGCTATATCCGTCAAGCCACTGCCACCGATGTCGACCACAACGGGTTTAGTATTGAAGGTGCTGTCGCTGGCACGCTGATTTATGTCACTTACGATTACTTTTTAAAACGCATCGATAGATTGTGCATAGACGAGCACGGCGAACCGCACATGATAACAGGTGTTGAGACCTATACCCGCCCGCTGCCGCCGCATGTGCCCAACAGCTTGTTGCTATTGGCAACGATTTATCAAGATTTTATCAGCACGCCCACCGAACGCATTATCGACCAAGATGGCCAGCGGCTGGTGTCGATGGCAGAGCTTAACTTGCACAATGAACGCCTTGATTATTTGACTGAAATGCTGGCGCAAACGCGCCTTGAGCAATCGGCAAGTATGCGCGAGGCGGGACGCAAACGCGGCATGTTTGCCGACCCGTTTATGACTAACGCATTTAGAGATCTTGGGCGCGAACAAACGGCGATTATTTTTGCAGGGCAATTGTCGATTAATGTCGATGTTGAATCGCATAATTTTCCGTTGGCATCGCCACTGTTTTTAGCATTCGACAATGACTTGGCAATTGAACAACCGCTATCCAGCGAGTGTATGCCCGTCAACCCTTATGCTGCGCTCGACTTGCCGCCTGCTCTGGTGACACTGACGCCAGCAGTGGACAGATGGGTGATTAATGAGGAGAGCTGGTTAAACCCGATTATTAACACCACCACCCAAGGGCGCACGCGCGAGCGCGTAGATATTATCAGTAGCAGCAGCTCAGAAATCGCCAATCTTCGCAGCATATCAGTAAGTGTTGATATCAGAGGATTTACACCGACTGAGAAGCTCGTGAGTGCCACCTTTGACGATATCAATATTATGCCTGCGGCAGAGAAAATTGCCGATAGCGAGGGTCATATTCGCTTTGACTTTACCATTCCCGGTGGCGTGCCCGCTGGGCGCAAATTGGTCGCGGTTGAGGGAGATAGAACTTCGCGCGGCCAAGCCGTATTTGTCGGGCAAGGTGAGCTCAATCAACAAGTGCTGCAGCGGGTTATTACGCGTCGCATTGACCCCTTGGCGCAGACCTTTACCCTGCCCGAAAATCGGCAAATCGGGCAAATTGATTTGTGGTTTTGTCGCAAGGGTACTCACCCCGTTATCGTGCAAATCCGCGAAACCTTGGTTGGTATCCCCACGCAAACCATCGTTGCTGAAACGCGCATTGCTGCTGATGCAATTAATTTAGACACACTAACGGCGGCGCGCTTTGCAGCACCCGTGAATTTACAAGCCAATGTTGAGTATGCCATTGTGGTGCTTTCTGTGGAGACCACACCAGCGCTTAAAGTTGCCAAGTTAGGGGAACGCGATAGCGATACCCACGATTGGATTACTGCTCAACCGTATGCAGTGGGTGCGCTGCTTTCGTCATCTAACGCCAGCACGTGGACGCCGCACAACGACAAAGACTTAAAATTCAACGTCCAGCGTTGCCAGTTTACGCAAACACAGCGACGCCACGATATTGGCACACTAGCCGTTACTGATATCACCGATTTGGCGGTGTTTATGGACGTGGAAATACCCAGCTCGCAAACCACTGCCCTCATCGAAGCCACACTACCCGATGGCGAGGTATTGACCTTTGCCGATGGGCAAAGCATTGCCTTGGCCAAAAAAGTTACTGGCGATATTCAGCTATCCGCCGTGCTTACAGGGAATGCAACGGCAAGCCCTGTGATTTACAGCAATGTACAGGTGCTAACGGGACAATACAATGCCACGGGCAACTATATAACGCGTGCAATCCCAGCAGGCATTAACAGTCGCGTGCGCGTTTTGTTTGATGCCTTTATCCCCAGCGGGGCGACGGTATCTGCGCGTGCGCGTGGGTTAATGGATGCACCTCTTGCGTGGCAGGACTTAGAGCAAAAAAGCACGTTGGCATTGGATAACAACAAAGCCGAATTTACCTTTGAAACCACAGCAAAAATTGATGCTAACGACGTGCAAGTTGAATTACAACTCACGGGGACGCCAGCGGCACGCCCTGTGGTTGAGAACTTGCGCGTTTTAGTTATAGAAGGAGTATAAGATGGCACAAACACAACACTATAAGCTACCACTACCCGACCCCAGCCACACGCTGGCATCTGATTGCGACAACCTCATCGCCGCGCTCACTAAAATTGATACGCAGTTAAAAACGCTGGCAGATACGACCACGTTTGAAACTGATAAACAAGAGATTCTAACGCAAATAGAGACGGTGAGAACAACATTAAACCAAGCGATGACCAGCTTGCAACAAAATACCGTTCAAAGTATTGCACAAATGAATACCACACTGGGTAATTTTGAGCACGCCATTGCCGACATTCGATTATTAGCACTTGCAGGACTTTAACTATGCCACTAACAACTGCCCAACAACAACTTATTAGCGCGAAATTAGACGCAAATTTAACCGCGGTCAGTACAGCTCGCTTAGTTGAGCTGTGCCTGCTGTATCGCGCCAATCCAACACTTTCTCATAGCTTCCCCGCTGCGCTGGATGCCGAGATTGCGCGCCGCTTTGATGCCGCAGCCCTCGATAGCGACGAGGTCAATTTTTCGGTGCTAAAGAATTTTGCCAACCAATTTCAATCTCCTATTCCATTTTTTTACGCAAAACTGCAAGAAATGGCAGCAAGCGTTAACCGCGATATCTGGTTTAGCAATAACGAGATGCTGTTTAAAGACAATATCAACGATGGCGAAGTGATGACGTGGTTACTCACGCAAAGTGACATTTTAGAAAAGTGTTTGAATAATCAGTACGGTTTGGCGTGGCTGGCGCAAAGTGAGGTTGCATCCACCGCGATTTTAACTGATGGCGCAGCAACGGATTTGTGGAAGGAATCTACAAATCTTTGGCAAATATGGCCACAGTACGCTGCGGGTATGCAGGTATTGGCAAAATCTAGCACATTGGTGCAATACGTGATTGAGTATCCGATGGCGTTAGCAGCAGTTACCGCATCTGAAGTAGCGATGACCGCAGTAGTGGCGTCAGAAACAGCACTAACAGTAGTAGTCGCGTCAGAGATTGCGATGACTGCAATAGCAACTTCAGAGATAGCAATGGCTGTATTAGCAGCCTCAGAGACAGCAATGGCAACAGTGGTAGATTCGGAGATAGCAATTACTGCAGTTACCGAGTCTGAAACAGCACTGGCTGCGGTTGTTTTATCCAGTGCGGCTAAAAAAGTATTAGTTGCTCACAACACTGTTTTGCAATCGTCGCGCGAAAGAATTTATGAAACGATAAAAACAAGCTGGGTAAAAAAAGGTGAACAACAATCAGATGGTGTTTCTCAAGCAAATGCACTGGCAAACGCACATAACGGCTTAGTCTTTGCCACCTTAGGATATTTCAGCAGTAATACAACAGCGCGAACAACGATGCTACATGCAGGCGGCACGGTTGCCGCCACAGCGGGCAGTACGTCAAACCCGTCCAAACTGGGAAGTATCGACGGCGTGAGTTTTAAAGGTTGTACATTCACTGAGAAGGGCGACGGCTACGTCGCTATAGAAGTGTGGGCACCACAATAGGAGGAAAGTATGGGATATCACATTATTGAAAACGGAAAAAAAGCCGGTTGGACTGCAGAAAAATTCGACGCGGGCGAAGGTATAACGTTTGTGCCCGACGATAAGCCTTACGAGCCATCTATTGACGATGTGCGGGCAGAAAAAATAACACAAATAAAACGCTGGGCAAGCGAGCAGATAAACGCAACAGCGTGGCGACTAGAACGAGCCAAAGAAAAAGACGCATTGGGCGTGTCATGCTGCGAAAAGCCCGTTCAAGTATTAGTTGATCGCGAAGCAATTCGCCGCGCCAGTAATCGCGCAGAGAAAGAAATACGCGAGTTAAAGAAAATAGAAGAAATAAGAGCGTACAAACCAGCAGTGTTGGCATCTGATAAACCTGAGCATTATCCGCTAACCCATTTGCAGTTTTTGCGCCGATTTAGCGACAAAGAGCGGCTGAGCATTACCCAAGCGCGCGAAAGCGAAGTGCGCATTGCTGACTATTTTAAATTGCTCGAGCTGGCGAAATATATCAACGTCGAGGATCCGATGGTCATAGAAGGTGTACATATGCTGGAGAAAATCGGGTTGCTGGAAAAAGGCAGAGCAAAACAAATTTTGTGGAGGGATAAAACGTGAACAGAAAAGTATATTTAGCATTGTATAAGCATAAAAAGCCAATAAAGAGTTGGCGCGATTTTGTCGATAGATTTTTAGATGAGCTTATTAGATTTATAACAAAAAGCCCGTATTCGCACTGCGAATTGGCAGTTGAAAACGATAAGGGTAGCTACGACTGCTACTCATCGAGTGTGCAAGATAAAGGCGTGCGCTGTATTGTCTTGCGTTTGCTGCCTGAGCGATGGGATTTAATTCCCCTCGATATCGAGCATACAAAAATTGAGAATTTTTATTTACATACCATTCACTACAAGTATGACATGAAAGGGGCGTTTGGCGTGCTATTCGGCTTTAAACAGCGCAAAAACAGATATTTTTGTAGCGAATGGTGTTGGGCCGCAATCGGTGGTGATGAGGGTTGGCGATTTAGCCCCGCACAGCTGGCTGCGGTTGCGAAATTTATTAATAACAAAGAGGATTAAACAATGAGTGAGTATTTACACGGTGTCAAAGTCACCGAGATTAACGAGGGCACGCGCCCGATTCGCACTATTGCAACAGCCATTATCGGTTTTGTAGCTACAGCGCCCGATGCTGATGCCGATTATTTCCCCGAGAATCAATCGGTGCTTATTACCAATGTCGCAGAGGCTAAAGCGCACGCAGGCAAACAGGGCACACTGGCAGCGACATTAGATGCAATTGCCGACCAAACCAATGCGATTTGCGTAGCTGTACGCGTTACCGCTGACGATGACGAACAAAACCAAACGGGTTTTGTGATTGGTGGCGAAGTGGACGGCAAGCGCACAGGCTTGCAAGCACTACTCGCGGCTAAAACCAACCACGGCGTAACGCCGCGCATTCTGGGCGCACCGGGACTAGATAACCAAGATGTGACAACAGAGTTGGTCGCAGTGGGGCAAAAGCTACGCGGCTTTGTTTATGCGGCATGTCACGGAGCAACGATTTCAGAAGCACAGGATTACCGCAAAAACTTTGGTGCGCGCGAATTGATGTTAATAGACAACGATTTCACGGGTTTTAATTCTGCGACAAATAAAACCGACACGCTATACGCCACTGCGCGCGCATTGGGATTGCGGGCAAAAATTGACAACGCCGTCGGCTGGCATAAGACACTGTCAAACGTGCCAGTCAACGGTGTAACGGGCACAGTGTATGACCGCAGTTTTGATTTAATGAGCGCGGCAACTGACGCTAACTTTTTAAACAGTCACGAAATCACCACCTTGATTCGCGAAGACGGTTTTAGATTTTGGGGCTCGCGCACGTGCTCGGCTGACCCGCTCTTTTGCTTTGAAAACTATACCCGCACTGCACAGGTGTTGATTGACACCATCGGCTACGCCCACCAGTGGGCAATGGATAAGCCGCTGTCGCCGGGCTTGGCAAGTGACATTATTGATAGCGTCAATGCCAAAATCAAAGAGCTGACATCGCAGGGCTATTTGCTGGGCGGTGGTGCGTGGTACGACCCAAAACTTAACACTAAAGAAACGCTGAAGGACGGGCAGTTGCATATTAGCTACGACTACACACCAGTGCCACCGCTCGAGCAACTTAACTTTAGACAGCGCATTACCGATGTGTATTTGGTTGATTTTGCTCAGCGTGTTAATGCAACGTAAAGACAGATTGTATCTGTCCTAAGAAACATTAAGAGGAAATACTATGTTACCTAAAATTTTAAAAGACATGATTTTGTCTATAGACGGGCACGGCTATGCAGGTCGTATCAACGTTACACAAATGCCAAAGCTGGCACGCAAACTAGAAGAGTATCAAGCGGGCGGTATGCAGGGCCCAGTTGAAATTGATTTAGGCTCAGAAAAGCTAGAAATGGAATTCGAGTCGTTTGAAATCGACGACACCAGCTTAAAACTTTTCGGCGCAACGGGGGCAAGTGCAATCGGTTTTCGGATAAATGGTTCGATTGAGCGCGACGATGATGCTTGCACAACGCAAGCGATTGAAATGCTCGCTCGCGGCCGCTTCCGCGAAATTGATTACGGTGGCTTTAAGCCAGGCGACCAGCACATGACCAAGTACGCGGTGGCATTGACGCGCATTAGCATTAGTATCGATGCCGAGGAAATGCTCGAAATCGATAATGCAAATAATATATTCCGCGTCGATGGCAAAGACTTACTGAAGAAACGCCGACGTGCGTTAAAGATGTAATCGTAGAGACGTATTGCATACGTCCTAAGAGACGGATTGAATCCGTCTCTACCTACACCAGATTATTTAACTAAACGGAGAAATACCATGAAAAACGAAAACTTAACAATTATTTTAAACACACCGATTAAACGCGGCGAAAAAAGCATTGAGAGCATCGAATTGCGCGTACCCAAGGCAGGCGAGTTGCGGGGAATAAAATTGCTGGACGTGGTGCAAATGGACACCGCCGCCTATGAAGAACTTATCCCGCGCATTTCTACGCCGTCATTGACCAAGCAGGAATTTGGGCAATTGTCTTTGCCCGATGTGGCACAAATTATGAACAGAATTGGCGGCATGTTTGAGGGAAAGCCGTCAGCCAAAGCATAGAAAGTATGTGGGCGGATATTAATATTGTCTTTGGCGGTGGCTGGCCACCGTCAGAGCTTAATACTATGTCTATCGATGAGCTTTGTGAGTGGCACGAGGAAGCGAAAGTGAGAAATGAGCAGAGTGCTCAGTAGATTATCCGAAAATCTTAACGCATCCTGCGAGAAAATTTGCTACGACTGCAAAAATAGCGTAACCAATCCAGCCACCAGTTATAAACTCGGTGAAATAATTGGCTAAGCTTGTCACCACAGGCACGTCAATAAGGGAGTCAGCTGCGACGCCAACAAAGACAAAGACAATAAACAGACAGATATTAAAAATTAAAATAAAGCGCATAGGTTGATTATACGATGTCACAATTAAATCTTAAAGTACAATTTCAAGCATTTGATAAGATGAGTAAACAGTTTGAGAATATCCGTAAAAATGCGGGTAAGCTCGGACGTGCTTTTGACGACAACGTTAAGACGTTAAAAAAACTCGACAGTCAAATGCACATGGTCAATAGCTTTAAGAAACAAGAAAAAGCTTTATCAAGCCTTGCTAATGACATTGAAAACACAAAAAACAAATCTCGCGAGTTTCAATACCAGCTATCGTTGGCAAAAAGCAATAATGCAACAACAAAACAAATTCAGGCACTATCGGCAAAATATCAAAAGAACCAGAAAAAGACCAAGGACTTAATCCGACAGCACCAGCAGCTAAAAACTAAACTAGGAGAAGCTGGTAGCAAGCTTAAAGAAGCGGGTATTAGCACCAAAAATCTAACAGCTACCCAAGCAAGCCTAAAAGCAAAAGCCCAAGCAGTCAATAATACGCTAACCCAACAATCGCAAAAATTAGAAAAGCTCACCGCCAAGCATAAAAAAGCCGCCGCAGCGAGTAAACTGTTTAATGAGCGCATGGGACGCATACAACAAATGTCGGTTGCAGGGTATTCGGGTATGGCTGTGGGGCGAAAAATGGCGACGACTACTACCTCAGTAATCAGACCTGGAATCGCATTTGGTGAACAAATGTCTGCTGTGCAAGCGAAATTGCGATTAGATAAAAATAGTGAGCAATTTAAACGCTTACGTGAACAAGCAATCAAGCTGGGTAGCACAACCAGTTTCAGTGCCTCTGAGGTGGCTGGTGGACAGGAATTTTTGGCGATGGCTGGGTTTAACTCAAAAGCCATTGAAGCATCAATGGGCGATGTGTTAAATCTTGCTAAAGCAACAGGTACGGAATTACCTGCCGTTGCTGATATTGCCTCAAATATTGGCGGTGCGTTTAAGATAGACCCCAGTGTTGCGGGTAATTTCCAGCACCTTGCCGATGTGCTTGCCTATACGACCTCAACCGCGAACGTTGATATTACCATGCTTGGCGAAACCATGAAATACTTGGGGCAAGCCGAGGGATTAAACTTAAGTCTTGAGCAAGCCGCCGCGATGGCGGGTATGCTCGGCAACATCGGTATTCAAGGGACAATGGCAGGGACAACCATTTCATCGATGATGAACCGCTTGTCAGCCCCAGCCGCTGAGGGTAAAAAAGCCATGAAGGCTTTAGGTGTACAGTTTACCGACACAGGCGACAATGCCAAAGACTTTGTTAAATTCTTGGCAGAATTAGATAAGAAAACAGCGAAAATGGGCAACGCTAAAAAAGCGGCTTATATTAAAGCCATTTTTGGTAAAACCGCCGTGTCGGGAATGAATGAATTAATTACCCAAGCGGGCAGTGGTGAATTAGACAAATACGTCAATAATATTAAAAAGGTCAATGGTGTAACCCAATCAATGGCTGATGTAATGGCGAATAATGCCGCGGGTGATATAAAATCCCTTACCTCGGCATGGGAGGGTTTTAACATTATTCTAGCTGATTCGGTAGAGAGCGTATTTAGAGAAGCACTGCAAACCATTACGGGTATTATCCGCCAACTTTCAGCATGGGCAAAAGCTAATCCAGAATGGGCTAAACGCCTACTTATCGTTGCTGGTGCAGGTGGGGCATTAATCGCCACTTTTGGCGGGTTGCTCATTGTTATTGCAGGCATACGAGCACCCATAGCAATGGCGTGTCGCGCAATGAGCTTTTTGGGTTTTACATCAGGTAATCTTGTTAAAAGCATTACGTTGTTAAGCACCGCCTTTGCTAAAGCTGGAGCAGCACTCTTAACAACGCCATTAGGTTTGATTGTCGTCGGAATTGCGGCAATTGGCTTGGTTATTTATAAATACTGGAAACCATTAAAAGCTTTTATTTCTGGTTTTTTAGAAGGTGTATCACAGGCTTGCCAGCCTATAAAACCATTGATTAACGGTATTTCTAAGGCTCTGGGGAGTATTTGGAAATATTTATCCCCCATTGTTAGCCCTGTAATTAACTTTTTTAAGGATTTATTTAGTGTAACGCAAGTAGTAGAAGGGCAAGCCCGTAAATTTGGACAAAGTTTTGGGCAAATTATTGGTAATGCCATTAATTCAGTTGTTAATTTTTTTAGCTCTGGTATTGCTAATATTAGTGCAACAATCCTTAACTGGTCACCAGTAGGCTTATTTTACAAGGTCTTTGCCGCAGTAATGGACTATTTCGGCATAGAAATGCCCGATAGTTTAACAGGCTTTATAAGCAACACATTTACAAGAATGAAAGACGCAGTCCTGTCGTGGAATCCTCTGGAATGGTTTAAATCAATTTTTTCGGCGGCGTTTAAATGGGTTGACGATATGCTCAGTGGGCTGGTAAAAACGTTCGTCGATATCAAAAATAAAATCAGCAATTTTTTCAGCGACACCGCAGAGAAAATTGAAAAAATGAATATCGGTGAAAACCACGGGCGCAAGCAGGCTGAAATAAAAAGAATGCAGAAGCAATCGGATGAAATAAAAGGTAGTAGCCGTATGCGAGGAGCGGTATCAAAAGGCACAAAAACGGCTATGGTAACCAACCATATAACAGTTAACGGTAGCAACAGTCCCCAACAAACGGCACGGGCTGTGGGACGCGCTGTCGGGGATTCAACACTCTATGACGGAGTAGTGTAATGTTAATGATTTACGGACTCTTTGTATTTAGCGTACACAGTGCCCCGTTTAACCAAATGGGGCGCGACACGAACTATGACTGGGCATCAAATTCGCGCGTGGGCGATTCGCCTGCGTATCAGTTTATTGGCAAAGGCGAGGAAACTATCACCCTTGACGGGGTTTTAATGCCTGAATTTTCTGGTGGCCCACTGAGCTTAGATTTATTGCGCATGCTCGCCGACAGCGGCGAAGCGTGGTTATTGATGAGCGGGGCGGGGAAAATTTACGGCTACTACTTTGTTGAGTCTCTCAGCGAGACCAGCTCGCACTTTCTCGCCGATGGAACTGCACAAAAGATTGATTTTACGCTGACGCTCAAACGCTACGACAGCAGCTTGGGATTGCTGGGGGCTATTTCGCCTTTTATTCCCATGATTACCAAGCTTTTCTAAAGGTGATACATGATAAAAACAACGCGCAAACCCGTCTATCGCATTACCTTAGATGGCGAAATTATACAGCTGCAGGGGCGGTTGGTTACCCTTAGCCTGGTCGATAAAAGCGGCTTTGAGTCAGACGAGTTAACAATAGATATCAGCGACCACGACGGGGCGGTGGCACTGCCCACAAAGGGGGCAGAATTAACCGCCGAATTTGGCTTTGAAAACGATACGCAAAATAAGGGCGAGTACATTGTTGACGATATTGAACACCACGGGCCACCCGATGTCGTTACCATTCGCGCGCACGCGGCGAATTTTCGCGAAACGCTGTTGCAAGGGCGCGAACAAAGCTATCATCAAACGACGCTGGGCGATGTTTTGTCGCAAATTGCAGCTCGCAATCAGCTAGAACCAGCTATCGCAGACAAGTATAGCGGCATAGCAATTAAACACTTAGATCAAAATAATGAGAGCGATGCCAATCTATTAACGCGGTTAGCACGCGACTACGGCGCAATAGGGACGATTAAAAGCAATCGCTTGTTGTTTATCGAGCGCGCCACGGGCAAAAGTGCCAGCGGTGCAAGTCTGCCCACGGCGACGATTATACGCAGTGAAAGCGATAGCCACAACTATAGAGAAGTTGATAGAAGCGAGCGAGTGACAGGAGTTAAAGCGTACTACCACGTGCACAAAGAGGGCAAACGCAAACATGTGTTGGTTGGAACAGAGGGCTACTGTCGCAATTTAAAGCGTACGTTTGCGACCAAGGCAGAGGCTCAAAGAGTCGCAGAAGCGGAATTAAAACGCCTCAAGTCGAGTGCAAAAACGTTGGGACTTAATCTTGCACTGGGACGTGCGGATTTATTTGCCGAACAACCGCTGAAGGTAGTGGGCTATAAAACGGTAATTGATGCCACATCGTGGTATATCAAAACAATTACACACACATTAGATGACAACGGTTATACGTGTGCAATTGAGTGCGAGGTTAAGCAGTAGCCTATATATTGTTGCTTGGTTTTATCGGTGCACAATATCTGGTATGTTGTATTACATTTGACCATTTACACTAGAAATCACCTTGATTAACCTGCATAATGGGTAACCAAACTTAACCTTTGCTATACGTGAAATATTTAAATTAATCCTAGAAACGGCAGTTAGAAAACATTCCCTCTGTAGAGACGCATTGAATGCGTCTTTGGAGGGAGCGAGACGGATGCAATCCGTCTCTACGTCGCGTTTTGATG
>PDWI01007999.1_pt1 | contig 12589 bp, 12 predicted proteins | sample 1430891 | NCBI WGS metagenome assembly PDWI01 (sample SAMN01162508, study PRJNA174530) | Oral metagenome, whole genome shotgun sequencing project. | biome: Marine environment; feature: Marine mammal; material: Swab sample of the gingival sulcus; isolation source: swab sample of gingival sulcus... | reverse complement strand
AGATATAATTACAATTGGCGATGAAATATTAATTGGTCAGATTGTGGACACCAACTCTTCTTGGTTGGCATCTGAATTAAATAAAAAAGGATTTTCTGTCAATCAAATGTATTCTGTTGCAGATAATGCTTCTCAAATAAAACAATCATTGTCTCGCTCTATTGAGAGTGCAGATATAGTTTTATTAACAGGTGGTTTAGGAGTAACCAACGATGATATAACTCAAAAAGTATTGTGCCAATATTTTGATACAGATTTGGTCTATGACGAGTCAGTTATGCAAAACATAGAACAACTGTACAGTCATCTCTCTTCCGTTTTGAATAAAAAAACAAAAACACAGGCTTTTGTTCCTCGTGATTGTACAATAATCCCTAATAAGAAAGGTACAGCACCTATTCTATGGTTTGAAAAAGGTAAGAAAGTCGTTGTTGCTTTGCCCGGTGTACCGCAAGAGATGAAATTTTCGGTAACAAATGATATTTTACCTAAACTGTCCAAGCATTTTACAACTCATGCTATTATTCATCGTACAGTACAGGTTTTTGGTATTCCAGAATCAAAATTAGCCATTCAGATAGAAGAGTGGGAAAAGAAATTACCTAAGAATATACAATTAGCCTATTTACCCAATTTGCGAATTGTTAAATTAAGATTAAGTGGAATATCTAATGATAAAGCTACGCTTGAATTAGAAATGGATAAACAGATAGCCCAACTGCAAGAGATATTAAAGGAAAATATCTTTTCGTTTGAAGATTTACCATTAGAACATATTGTTGGGAAATTGTTAAAAGAAAAAGGACTAACCATTAGTACTGCTGAAAGTTGTACAGGAGGGAATATTGCTCATCAGTTAACGTCTGTTGCGGGAAGTTCTCAATATTACAAAGGAAGTGTGGTAGCTTACCATAATGAGATAAAAACTTCGGTTCTGAATGTTAATGAAAATATATTAAATCAGTTAGGTGCAGTAAGCAAAGAAGTAGTTGAGCAGATGAGTTTTACAGGACGTAAGTTGTTGAATACCGATATTTGTGTGTCTGTTTCAGGGATTGCAGGACCTACTGGTGGAACAGAAGAAAAACCTATTGGATTGGTGTGGATAGGGATTTCAGACAACGAACGTAATTTGACAAAACAGATAAAATTGGGAAATAGAGACAGGTTGGATATTATTCAAACAACAACTCAAATAGCCTTATATGAGATATGGTCTTTTGTCCAAAAATCTTAAAGCCTCTTCCCTACCCCAATCTTTGCGTTATATTTTTGGGGTAAAATACTCAAATGATAAATCCCCTTTTTACCTCTTTGATTAGCCTTCATATTAAAGGTCTTTTAATCTTTCTGCGTTTTATTCAAATCATTCTGTTTTTGAAACTCCTCCACATTGTATCCGTCTTCCAACTCATTAAAAGTTTTGTGTCCTTTTATAAAATACTCATAAACAATACTATTGTCTGATATTTCATTAAAAGCAGACTGGACAGAGTGCAAGATATTATCTTTTCTTTTTTCAGTAAACTTCTCTTTCATCAACTTAAAATGTGTCCGAGCAGAAAAGATTGCTTTTACCATTTTGAATTTTCCTGCTAATGTTAACCTTGTAGCAGCAATATTATCTAGCCAAAATCTTGTTCTAAAAATAGAATTGATACTGTTATGAGGTAAGTTTTTATACAACATTATCAGATTATTACGATAGTTGAGATAAGTTTTTCGTGGATGCGTATTGCTCAATGTACCTCCTCCAATATGATAAACAACACTATCTGGAATACAAACAATTCTTTTACCTCTACTTTTTAATCTCCAACACAAATCTATCTCTTCCATATGAGCAAAAAAATCTTCATCTAAAGCTCCTGCTTTCCAATAATCTTCTGAACGAATCATCATACAAGCTCCCGAAGCCCAAAATACATCAATAATATCATCATATTGTCCTTCGTCTTTTTCTACTTTACCAAAAATACGCCCTCTACAATAAGGAAAACCATATTTATCAATAAATCCTCCTGCTGCTCCTGCATATTCAAAGTATTCTCTATGATTATAAGATTTGATTTTCGGCTGACAAGCTACAACGTCTGCATTGCTTTGCATATAATCAAGCAACACTTTCAACCAGTTTTCAGAGACTTCTATATCAGAGTTTAACAGAACGTAATACTCACTTTTTATCTCTTTTAATGCTCGGTTATAGCCACCTGCAAATCCATAATTATCATCAAGTTCTATGATTCTTACGGTTGGAAAATTCTCTTTTACTGTTTGTACTGAATCGTCTTTTGAACCATTGTCGGCTACAACAATTTCAACATCATCTATTGCTTTGATGCTTTTAATTAAAGGAGGTAAAAACTTTTCTAAATACTTTCTTCCTTTATAATTTAAAATCACTATTGATACTAACATACATTTCTTTTTTTTATTCTACTTTCTTGTGTGTTTCCAACGTTTATGTGTCCATAACCAATACTCAGGTGCATTTAGAATATCTTGTTCGAGCAATCTCATATATTTTTCGCTCACTTCAAATCCGGTGTTATCTTTTGCTGAAAGACTTAAAGGAATGGTTGAACACTCGTAATAACCACGCTTCACTTTTTTTAGCCGAACATAATAAATTGGATAATCAAATTTTTGGGCTAATTTCTCTGTTCCTGTAATAACAGCTGTTTTTTGCGATAAAAACTGTGTTGTATAATGAATACTTTTAGGATTGGGACTTTGGTCGGAAAGCATTCCAAATAGTCCAAGTTTTCCTTCGTTCTTCATTTGTATCATCGTTCTCAAGAGATTTCTCATTTCCACATTTTCTGCTCCAAATTTCTTTCTTATCTTATACATTATTTTATCAAATGTAGTTGATTTTAGTTTCTTATACACTTGATAAACAGGCTTATCTTCGGGAAGATGTCTTGAAAAAGTAGATGTCCATTCCCAATTTCCATAGTGAGAAGTCAATAACATTACACTGCGGTTTTCTTTGTAATGTTTTTCCATATCATCTACATTAATATATTTCATTCTTTTTGCCATTTGCTTATCAGTGGCAGAAATTAATTTGAGAGTTTCTAACACTAAATCACAAAAATGATGATAAAATTTTTTCTCTATGATTTGTAATTCTTTGGCTGTTTTTTGAGGAAAAGAATAACGCAAATTTTCAGTTACCACTTTTCTACGATATTTTACAACATAATAAACAATGTAATATAAAAAATCTGAGATAAGATAAATACAACAAAAAGGCAACAATGAAATCAATTTCATTGCTCCATATACACAATAATACATCATTTATTCTTCGTCTTCAAAATAAATTCCTAATGATTTTCCATATTCGTATTCACCATCAAGAATCAATTTTATTTCATCTGGTGCAATAGAGATATTATCTTTTTTTGATGCTTCAAAAACGTACTCAAACATTTCTGTTTCATCAATAGTGGCATCAACGGTTGCTTCCTCATCTATCAATCCTTTTTCTTGGTAATAATCATAAACAATGTCAAGCACATAAGTAATAACCTCTTCATTGAGTTTCTCTTGTAATTCTTTTGGAACAAGTTTTTTTATAAATTGAACTGCTTTTTCGTCATCAAATATCATTAAATCTTCTTCTGTTTTCATATTGTTGGTTTTAACGTTTGTAATTACAGGGTTCAAAGGTATAAGTTTTTTTTGAAAATAAGTTCATTTTAGATAAAATTAGTACATTAGAGAACAAACAATAACAAAAGTTGAATAGCAACCCATTCTTGAAAATCGGTATTTTAAGCTCTTTTTGACATCGCTTACTTTTTATGCAAACGCCAATTCAATGATACACCAATATTAAACGTTTCAAAAGGAATATCTTGGTTTTTGTGCGTAAATTGATAACCTGCAGTTATTCCTCCTTGAATTTTAATTTTCAATCTTTCTCCTCCAAATCGAAAAAATGCCATTGGCTCAACAAGCAAAATATCATCTTTATACAACACATTATTAGGGCTATTCGGGTTAGTATATGGGTCTTCAAAATAATGATTATCAATAAAATTAGAGTGCAAATAACCTGTTTTAAGTCCCAAGCCCACATCTACTTTTATAAAATCATTGCTATCGGTTGATAATTGCCCTACATTTAATTTGGGTAAAATAGAGTTGATAATCTCCATACAAATTACCTGGATTAGCATTATTCTGAGCATCTGCTTTTCCATATCCCAAACCACCATACCACTCAAAAACTCCTCCTTTTCCAAAGTTTTGATATCGTCCAATAGCCCCTTGCAAATACTCTGTCATTCCTATATTTGCAAATCCTTGAACGGCGATTTTGTCGGTTAATCCGTACGAAACGGTAGTATAAAGCGAAGGAATAAGCGAAACACCTCCGTCAATTCTTAAATCATTTTTCTTATTTATCAATGGAATATCAGTTACCATTGAATGCTAAACACAACTTGACATTGTGATTGTAATAAGAAAAAGAGAGATAAATAGTTGTTTTTTCATAAAATTATAGTTTAAAAATGATTATTTATTCAATATTTACTTACAATTAAAAACCTATTCACTTCAATAGGTCAACAAAAATAGTTCTTTTCTCTTAGAAATATCTTAAAATAACAATTTTTAACGACCCAACTTTCGTTTTGATAAAAAAACAAACGGATTTTCATCAAAGTGTAAACGATTTTATCTTCTTAACTTCCGCTGTAAAGAAATCCGTTCGGATTTTATCTTAGCGAGTTAGTTTGTAATATTCGCTTATCAGATTTAATCTTAGCGAATTAGATGATAATGTTCGCTTATCAGATTTAAGGTTAGCGAACCAGATGATAATATTCGGCATTCAGATTTTATCTTCGCGAGATAGATTTTAATCTTCGCGTATCGGATTTAATCTAATATGGTCTATTAACAAAACTCCATTAATACTCTTTTATATGTCAATGATTGAAAAAAGAATACTTCTTGGAGTTTTTTATAAAAATCATCTATGCTTTTTTATAAAAAAGCATAGATGATTTAATTTGATTAATGATTTTACCTATTTTTCTACTTCATAAGATAAAAATCCTTTTTCTTCGGCATTTTTGAGATAATGATATACTTTGGGATTAATGGCAATCCGTTTAGTACGTGAAAAAAGTGTTATTTTTTCTAACGAATCCACATCAATAATGTCAAAATAGAGACTGATATTTCCTTTGTTTTCATTAATCAACACTCTAAATTCTTCAAACATATCGTTGGTTAGTTTTTGTAAATAAAGTCTTATTTTAATACGCTTTATCTGCTTTCTGACCTCTTCCATTGGCATTATATTAATCAATTTTGGCTCAATAATGGGCTTTTCTCCTGGTTTGGGTTTGAACCAAGATTGATCTGAACCACGCTCGTGAACAACCGTATGCACCATTAAATAAGAATCTTTTACCATATAAATAGCATATTTCTTGTAATTTTCTCCAAATAGTGCCAACTGATATGCTCCGTGATAATCTTCAATAGTTATCATTCCATAGGGATTTCCTGCTCTGGTTGTTCCTTCTCTGGTAGCAGTTACAATTCCCCCAAATATCAATCCTTTTCCTATTTGATATTGTGATACATCTTGTAACTGTTGGGTGTTAGCATTGCAAAATTTAGTCAATTCAAACTCATATTCGTCCATTGGATGAGCTGAAAGATAAATGGCAATCATCTCTCTTTCTCTATTGAGTTTGGCAAGATTTGACCAAGGCTCAACTGCTGGAATTTCAGGTTTGGTAACTTCTATCGAATCACTTAAATCTCCAAAAAGAGAATTTTGGTTAAAAGTGGCATCTTGTTGATACAAATTACTGTATTTTATCAAAGAATCGATTACCAATTCTTCTTTACTATTGGTAGCAAAAAATTGTTCACGCTTAATATCTTCAAAATCATCAAAAGCCCCTGCATACGCCAAACTTTCAATATTTTTTTTATTACAAGAGGTGATGTTTACCCTCTCTACAAAATCAAAAATTCCCTTAAACTCTCCATTCTTTTTACGCTCGTTAATAATAGCTTCAACAGCTCCTGTTCCTACATTTTTTACTCCACCTAAACCAAAACGAATATCTTTGTTTTTATCTACCGAAAATTTCAAATCACTTAAATTGACATTAGGTCCTAATACCTTTATCTTTAAGTTTTTGCACTCGTCCATCAATTTACCAATTTCGCTAATATCATCTTTACTACGGTTGAGGTTAGCTGCCAAAAATTCGGCAGGATAGTGTGCTTTCAAATAAGCTGTTTGATAAGCCACTTGCGAATAACAAGTTGCGTGAGATTTGTTAAAGGCATATTTTGCAAAACTAGCCCAATCCCCCCAAATCTTTTCTAATATTTTTTCATTTTTAAAACCATTTTTCAAAGCTCCGTCCATAAATTTGATTTTCAAACTTGCCATCTTTGCTTCTAACTTTTTCCCCATTGCCTTACGCAATTCATCAGACTGACCTCGTGTAAATCCTGCAATATCACGGCTCAGAAGCATCACTTGCTCTTGATAAACGGTAATTCCATACGTCTCTTTCAATCGTTTTTCCATTATTGGCAAATCATACTTAATGAGTTCTTCTCCATGTTTTCGTTTCACAAACTGAGGAATATACTCCATAGGACCTGGACGATATAAAGCATTCATTGCTATCAAATCTTCAAATTTTGTCGGTTTTAATTCTTTCAAATATTTCTGCATTCCTGCCGATTCAAACTGAAAAACACCCACCGTATTTCCATTACTAAACAGTTCGTAAGTTTTTTTATCATCATAAGAAATTTCATCAATGTCAATATCAATACCACGTGTTTTTTTAATAATTTCAATAGCATCTTTAATTATAGACAATGTTTTCAGTCCCAAAAAGTCCATTTTCACCAATCCCACATCTTCAATCACCTTTCCTTCAAACTGAGTAATCACTTTTTCTTCTTTCGTCTCTTTGTCGGTAGCCGTACTCAACGGCACAAGATTTATCAAATCTTCCGACCCAATAATTAATCCACAAGCGTGAACCCCCGTTTGACGCACCGTACCTTCCAACATATCGGCATATTTCAACGTATTTTTCATTTTAACATCGGAAGACTCGGCAGCTTCGTGTAATTCCGGTACTTTTGCAACACAATTACCCACATTTACTTTTGTTCCGTCTGGCAATTTATCTGGAATTAATTTTGTTAATTTTTCGGCCTCACGTAATGGTAAATTCTGTACACGAGCCACATCTTTTATTGCCAATTTAGTACCCATTGTTCCATAGGTAATAATATTAGCAACACGCTCTTTTCCATATTTTTGAGTAACCCAACGCATTATTTGTCCACGTTTATCATCTTCAAAATCAATATCAATATCGGGCAACGATACACGATCGGGATTCAAAAAACGCTCAAAAAGCAAATCATATTTTATGGGGTCAATATTGGTAATTTTTAAGCAATAAGCCACTGCCGAACCTGCTGCCGAACCACGTCCGGGACCTACGGCAATATCCATATCTCGAGCCGCTTGAATAAAGTCTTGTACGATTAAGAAGTAACCCGGAAACCCCATTTTCTTCATCACGTCTAACTCAAAATCAATACGTTCTTTTGTTTCTTGCGATAACTCTTGTCCATATCTTTTATAAGCACCTTGGTAGGTCAACTCTTTCAAATAATCTGCTTCCAATTTAATTCTAATAACCTTTTCATAGCCTCCCATACGTTCGTAAGCACTTGTTCCAAACTCTTCTTGTAGTTTTTGTTCTGAATATTTTTGACGATAGGCTTCTTCTGTACCAAAATCAGCAGGAATTTCAAACTGTGGCATAATAGCTGGTGATTTGAGTTTGATAGGTTCTATCTTATCAGCAATTTTCAATGTGTTTTCTATCGCTTCTGGAACATCTTTAAATATTTCATACATCTCATCAGGCGATTTTAACCACTCTTGTTTGGTATATCTAAGACGTGTTTCATCGTCCAAATCCTTTCCTGTACTCAAACAAATAAGGTGTTCGTGGGCATCGGCGTGTTCTTCTCTCAAAAAATGTACATCATTGGTGGCTACCAATTGCGTGTTGGTTTGCCGTGCTAACTCAATTAAAATTTTATTTTGAGCTTCTTGTTTCATATACGTTTCGGTACTTGCTCGTAATTTATCTGTTTTATGGCGTTGTAATTCAAGATAATAATCATCACCAAAAATATTTTTATACCAATGGATAGATTCAATGGCTTCTTCAATATTTCCAGCTTCTATCTTTTTATGAATTTCGCCTCCCAAACAAGCCGAAGATGCAATAATCCCTTGGTGATATTTTTCAAGCAACTCTCTATCAATACGTGGCTTATAGTAAAATCCATCAATAAATCCCAAAGAAACCATTCTACTTAAATTACGATAGCCTTGCTGATTTTTGGCTAAAAGCACCAAATGGTAACCACTTCTATCTTCTTTTATCTCTTTATCAAAGCGAGAACGTCTTGCAACATATACTTCTGCTCCAAAAATTGGCTTAAAAATTTTATTTCGCAACAATTGGATTTCATCTTGAATTTCTTTTTTCTCTTCCTCTTGAATCACTTCGTTGGCTATTTTTTTCTCTAATTTTGCAATTTTTCCTCGTACTTTTTTATTCTTTTTCTCTGCATAATCAAAAAACTCTTTTGCCCCAAACATATTACCGTGATCTGTTAAAGCAACGCAGTTCATTCCGTCTTCAAGTGTTTTATCAACCAATCCTGCCACTTTTGACATTCCGTCTAATACCGAATAATTTGAGTGGACGTGTAAATGTACGAATTTGTGTTCCATATTAATTCTGCTTTTTTATCGTTGAAAGAAATTTAAAATTACAAAGGATAAAAGTAGTTATTTTCTAAGGGCTAACAAAAAAATAGTCATTGAAATTTTCAACAACTATTTTCCAACAAAATATTTCTACTTGGTAATTAATCAAATAAATTGTTCAAAAAAAAATCCGAATAAATCATTAATACTATTCGGATTTTCTTCTTATTAACCTTTCAAGTATGATTATTTTTTTCTTTTTCCTTTTTTTTCTGCCATTTCTTTATCTACCAAAATACGTCCGCAGTTTTCACAAACAATTATTTTTTTACGAGAACGAATATCTAATTGAATTTGAGGTGGAATTTTACTAAAACAACCTCCACAAGCAGCACGTTCTACCGGAACGATTGCCAAACCATTACGAGTAGCTTTACGTATTCTCTTAAAAGCAGTTAAAAGACGTGGTTCTATTTTTTTCTCTATTTTTTGAGCCTTATCTCTTAATTTTTCTTCGTCTTGTTTTGTCTCTGTTATTATTTCAGTTAATTCCTCTTTTTTATCTTGATAATCTAACTTTCTTTCGCTTAATTTTTCGGTTGCTTCTGTTTTTTCTTCTGTTTTTTCTTCCAATTGAAGTGTAAACTCTTTTATTCTTTTTTCACAAAGTTCTATTTCAAGCTCTTGGAACTCAACTTCTTTCTTTAAGTTATCGTATTCTCTATTGTTAGCAACATTGTTGAGCTGTTCGTTATATCGCTCAATCTTCATATTTGCTTCTTCAATTTCTACTTTTTTTCCTTTAATAGTTGTTTTTAACTCGCCAATTTCCACTTCAATATTTTCAAGGCGAGTTTCCAATCCCATTATTTCATCTTCCATATCTCGTACTTCAAGCGGTAAATCTCCACGCAAAATTTTAATTTCGTCAATTTTTGAATTTACTGATTGAAGTTCATAAAGTGCAAATAATTTCTCCTCTATGGATATTTCTTTAATTGCTTTCTTTTTAGTAGTTGCCATATTATTTTATAGATAATTAATTGGATTTGTGTTAACATCTGAAATTTGAAGTGCAAAGGTAGGGATTTTTTTTGTAATTAATTCATAAAAAATCTCTTTTGTGTGTACTTCACTTTCAAAATGTCCAACATCTGCTATGATTATTTTATTTTCTGCATCAAAAAATTGATGATATTTGAAGTCGCCCGAAATATAAATATCAGCTTTTTCTTTTATTGCATATTTCAAAAATTCACTTCCTGAGCCACCACAAATAGCTACTCTTTTAATTTTTTGAGCAATATTTCCTGTGTAACGAATAGTGGAAAGATTTAATTTCTGTTTCAAATTTTCTAAAAAGTGAATTGCCTCTATCTCCTCAGAAAGTTCTCCAACCATTCCTGCTCCTACTCTACCCCATTCATTATTAAGAGGTAAAATATCAAAAGCAGGTTCTTCATAAGGATGAGCCTTTAACATTTCAGCCACCACTTTTGACGTTAAATATTTTGGTAAAACAACTTCTATTCTTATTTCCATTTCAGTATGCAATTCGTTCTTTTTTCCTACAAAAGGAGTTGCATTTTCATTCGCTCTAAAAGTTCCCTTACCTTCTAGATTAAAACTACAACAATCGTAATTGCCAATCACTCCCGCTCCTGCTTCAAAGATTGCATTTTTCACACTTTCTGCCCTATCTTTGGGAACATAAGTAACCAATTTTGCCAAAAGACCACTTTTAGGAGCAAGAATTTGTTTGTTTTGCAATCCCAATTTATCAGAAAGATAACCATTTACCCCGTAAAAAACATTATCTAAATTAGTATGTGCAGAATAAATAGCAATATCGTTTTTAATGGCTTTGATAACGCACTTTTGAATATAATTTTGTCCTGTAACTTTCTTTAAACCACTAAAAATAAGCGGATGATGAGAAACAATCATATTACAATTTTTCTCAATCGCCTCATCAATTACAGCCTCCACGATATCAACGCTAATTAATACACCCGTCAATGGCATTTGACTGTCGCCAATTAGTAGACCTGCATTATCATAACTCTCTTGCAAACTTAACGGTGCAAACTCCTCTATAATTTCACAAATATCTTTTACTAAAATTGCTGACATTTAATGGGGTTTATGCGTCTTTTTTCTCTTCTTCGCTTATGGTATCTTCTGTATTAGAAAAGTCTGTAAGACCATTTTCTATTAACAAATTATACCATTTTATTATTTTCTTTATATCGCTTGAATAAACCCTATCTTCATCATAATTCGGAAATATCTCTTTCATATAAGCCACCAAAATTGGAGTGTCCGATTTTGGTGATACAGAACATTTCTGACCATTTTCTTTTGCTTTTATTAATTCAAGAATTTCACCTAATGGTTTCTCTTCTGTTTCGGCATAAATAGCAATGTCTCCCAAAGAAACAACTCTGTCTTTTGCGAAAGCAGGAAAACGTTTTTTGTCTTTCAAAGATTCTACTACAAACATATTTTTTCCTTGCGAAACCATTTTATACAATCCGGGCTTTCCCGAAATAGAAAGAATTTTTTTTAACATATTTTCTTTTTTAATTTATTTTAGATTTAGTTTTAATTTTTCTTTTCTCAAAAAATACTATTAATAATAGTGCAACAAGTACCAATGCAAAAAAGACCATTTCCATTGCGTACTCAAATGGACTTACCCATATCTCTTTTAGTATGTTCCAACGTCCTAATATTTCTACAAAATTCCAAAAAATAATGACCGTAGGAATAGCATAACGAAGTGCGTAAGCCATATTCTCTTTTTTTATCAATTTGGTAAACAAATATAATGCCCACAATAGAGAACCGTAAGCAACAATATGTGCTACAATCGTATCGTCTCCGATAAAATTTTTATCATACACAAAAAGTAAAACGAGGTAAAATGTCCAAAGTAACATATTTAACTCCATAAAAGTCGTCAGTGCAATATTTCTAACAGCAGGTTTTAAGGGTTTTATATCTAAACTTTTCATTCGTTTTTGAAACCAAGAGAAAAACGTACAACCTGTTTTTGTTCCAAAGAAATAGTATATCATAATGATTATCCAAAACCAATAGAAGAAGGCATTATCAAATATTCAGGCTTGGTTACTATCTCTCCATTTTCCATTAAAGGAGGTACTCCGAAGCGGTGCGCATAATAGACAAAAGCAAATTCTACCCAACCTGTCCACACAAACAATCCACCGAATAATCCAAGAAGTGTAGCCGTTAAACTTTTCTTACTTATCATTCCTAAAAACAGAGTAATTACCCCCAAAAGGCCTAATATTAAAGCAGCTTCAAAAACAAAACGATGCCCTAATGTTTTTTCCATTACTATCATCAATGCGTGTCCTAATGGCATTGTAAACAGGACAATAATAAAGGCTATAATGCCTATAAATGGTTTTCTAATCATAATGATTTAAATTCAATTTTTCTTACTTATAATATTTAATTCTTTTTATTTTTTATCCGATTTTTCAGATACTTCTTTATTTCTTCTTGGTGGAATATAAACTCCACAACCACTTGTTTTATTTCCTACTACTGCTTTTTTAAGCCGAATTTTTCATTAATTTTATTTATTTCCCTTACCAAATTATCTACTCTTTTTACTTGTTCTCTTTGTGTCATAGTTATTTATTATTTAGGTTCAAGATTAGTTAAGTTTGTTTTTTCTTAATTCTTTTAACAAAATTAAATATAAATTTTTGTTTCTGCAATTATATCTAAACTCGCACTCTTTTA
>PDWI01019268.1_pt1 | contig 12590 bp, 10 predicted proteins | sample 1430891 | NCBI WGS metagenome assembly PDWI01 (sample SAMN01162508, study PRJNA174530) | Oral metagenome, whole genome shotgun sequencing project. | biome: Marine environment; feature: Marine mammal; material: Swab sample of the gingival sulcus; isolation source: swab sample of gingival sulcus... | reverse complement strand
ACATAAGCATACAGATTCATCCCCCCAGCAAGCCCAATAGGATCAGCAGAAATATATCGTCCGGTTTCAGGGTCGTAATATCTGTGCCAGTTATAATGCAGCCCAGTTTCAGCATCATAGTACTGGCCCGGAAAACGCAGATTATTCACAATCTCTTCAGTAAACACCTGAGCTTTGCCAAAGGGCAGATAGTCTGCTGCCCAGACCACATCTCCGTCAACATTGGTTATCTGCCGGGGGGTGCCAAGGTGGTCGTTATGGTAAAAATAGAGTGCCGGTTGCGGGCAGTCGTCCCGGCCCCATTCATTACGAAACATCATAAAATCTGCCAGATTCACGACTCCGTCGCCGTTTAGGTCGCCAGAGCAGACATCTTCCACACAACTGAGGCCCCACTGACTTTTGAAAAGCATAAAATCCATTTGATTGACAGTGCCGTCTCCATTCAAATCCCCGCCACATCTCGGTGCAGATTCCGGTTGATAATGAAGTGCTGCCACAACCATGTCATCAAGATAGATATAGTTAATCCAATTACTCTTGTCTGAAGAATGCTCTGCTATCAACCTGCCACCGATGTCGTAATAATACAGAGTGGTCTGGGTGCCAACGGTTTTCTGAACCCGTTGTCCATGGGCGTTGTAGCGGTATGCTATATTCGGAGCATCGGCTTCTGTTACTGATGTCAGCCGATTTGCTCCATTGTAGCCCAGAGTGCGGGTATCCATGGCAATGGTATTGCCGACGGGATCAAGGGTAAAATCAGTTACATGATCACCGCTTACCTGTTCAAGCCTGTTGGTTCCGGGTGTGTAGGCGTAGAGTTCTCTGCCTGTGGAAAGGATTCTTTCCAGTCGATTGGCATTATTGTCGTAACTATATGATATAAGGCCATAGCTGCCATCTGCGGAAGTCAGCCTTTCCAGGTCATCATAGATAAAGCTTTGGGTATTGGAAGTGATACTATTGTCGGTGATCAGCTGTATATTACCGTCAGGATATCGCTCATACGTATAATCGCATGTGTCGGTGGTGGTTGTGTTCTGTAGCTGGTATCTCTGGTCATAAATATGTACCGTTTCCAGCTCATTACCAAACACCATGCTTTGTACCGGACCAAATGGCAGCCAGGTTATGTCGGACAATACCGGACTGGTTAGACCGTTTAAAACGGCATCTATACCGGTGATCCTCCCATTGGGATCACGACGATATTCGACGCTCAGCCCATTTGGATAGACAAGCCTGACCAGTTCATTGAGAGCATTATAGCGATAACGGATAGAAGTCGTAGCTGAACCAGTACTCCGGTATTCCTGGATTAGCCTGCCAAAAACATCGTAGGAGTAGTTCGTGGTGCCAGTTGCATCAACCATGGTGGTGAGCTGGCCGATGTGCCCGTTCTCATCATAGGTGTAGCTGATGTTGTCATTTCCATCGGGGTAGCTGATGGAGGTGAGGCGGTTGAGCGCATCATAGGTATAGCTGGTGGTGATTCCATTGGCATCGGCCTGGCTGAGCAGGTTGCCAGCTAAATCGTAGCTGTAGGCAGTATTGCCACTGTCAGGAGAAATCCGGGTGAGCCTGTTGCCAAAGTCATCAAAAACAAAAGAGGTGGTGTTGTGCTCAGCATCTGTAACACCGGTAATATTGCCCTGTGTATCATAGGCGTACCCAGTCACGACTGTACCTGGTTCTGTGATGGTGGTCAGCCTGTTCAAGCTGTCATAGCCATAGGCTGTGGTTTTATCAGCCCCGTTAATCCGCGCAACCAAATTACCCACGTTATCATAGTCGAGTCGGTTGGTGGTTCCATCTGCATAGGTGGTGAGGTTGAGCCTGCCGTCATCATGGTAGCTGTATTCCACAAACCGGGTCAAGATTCCCTGGGGATCCTTGATCTCCTCTCTGCTCTTGTGGCCACGGGTGTCGTAGAAATATTCAATTTTGTTACCCAGGTTGTCGGTGATGGAGCTGATCTTGTCGAGAGCAGTATAGCTGTAGGTAATGGTTCTGCCTTCGGGCAAGGCAACGCTGGTGAGTTTACCTGCCTGATCATAAGTATAGGTGGTGGTGAGTCCTCCCTGAGTCCTTGTGTGTAACCTGCCTCTACTGTCATAGGTCATGGTGGTGGTGATGAGAGGGGAGGTTATGGTCCGGGGTTGACCAAAGGGGGAATAGTCACTGTAGGTGACGGTATGCCCCAGGCCATTGACCACGGTATGCAGATGCCCCCGGTTATCATTCTGGTCACTTGTATTGGGGTAATAGGTAAAGGTGGTGGTGTCGGTCACATCGGTTCGCGGGCCATCAATGGAGGTGATTTGCCCGTAGCTGTTGTAGGTATAGGCGGTGGTGCGGGTGATGGCATCAGCCCCATCAAAGCCGCTTTCCGTGGTGGTCAGCAGGTTGCCACCCGTATCATAGGAATGGGTTGTTACTTTTTGTCCTGCTCCTGCCACTGAGGCAACACTGATGGTTGCAACCCTGTTGTTTGCTGTATAGGTTCTGGTGGTGACGGTTTCCTCAGCAGTACCAACTGCCCTGGTGGTGGTTATCCGGTTTCCGTTTACATCATATTCGTAGCTGGTGGTAACTCCGTTGCCATCGGTTGCGGTGAGAACCTGAGCCCTGTTGTTATAGGTGTATGCGGTGTCTGAGGTGGAGCCGCAGGAAGAGCAGCCCGGGCCGACATGGGAGTCAACAATAACCAGGCCTTTTTTGACAGTCAGCGTATAAGTGGTATCAACATTTTCACTGTCTGTGATAACCCGTTCCCGGAAACCATTATAGGCAATACTCACACGTTGTTGCCCTCCGGTAAAAGCGGAGCTGGTTGCCCGGTCTTCATTGTCATAGGTGACCGTCAGGATCCGCTCCCCGTTCTCATCAAGAATCCCGGTCAGATTGTGAATATCGTTGGGATCATCGTAGATGTATTGAACCGTGGTGTTATCCTGGTTGGTGATGGTGGTCAGATTGTCGTTGGCATCGTAGCTATAGCCCACGGTACCGGTTGGGGCGATGAGCTGGCTCAGCTTGCCGTCTGTATAGATAAAGCTCAGGCTGCGGCCAAAGTTCGTGGTGATGGAATCCAGCTGATCGCCGGTATAGCTATAGGTCAGGGTGTTGTTATTGAGCCTAGTGATCAGGGTAAGTTTACCCGTCGAATCAAACTGTTTGGTGGTGCCGTTATGTTCGGTGAGCAGGTAGCCGTCTGCATTGCTCACAATAGTTCTGGTTCGACCAGAGTCGTTGATGAATGTGCCACTGCCATCATCGCTGAAGTAGACCACTCTGCCATCAGCCTGGGTGAGGTAAATGGAGTCGGTATTGAGCGTGAGTTTTTCGGTAAGCCTGGTAGACCAGCCATAGCCAAGCAGGGAAAGAGTATTGTCCTGGCTGTTGTAAATTCGCTTGAAGGACAGGCCTATACCAGGACCATCAATCATCACGTCAGTGGCACTCAGGTATTTATTCCCTGTACCAAAGTTAATCTGGTGGTCTGTTATGTATGGCTGGGACGAGGCCTGCGCTGAGAGTATACACCCGAAAAAGAGAAAAAGGCCTAAAACTATACTGCTGAGCAAGCTGGTGTAAGTTGTCTTCATGGCAGGTTTATATGCTGAAATTAGTAGTCTATTATCAATGTATAATCGAGATTATTGTGGTAGAGGGCAGAATGGAGGACCAAGATTTTATTATCTATTGAATCTTCAAAGTCAGCAATACCATCTCCGTCACTGTCAGGTGGGGTAACAGGCATAAACTTACTGTTTTTGGTCCGAGTCCATCGGGTGTTAAATTCACCGCATTTTGAGTAATATCTAAAGTTTGAGCAGTCACCCTGTACTTGATAGAATCTCCCTAAATAAGTTTCATCCCCCTGGCATTGAGAGCCTCCACCACTACAACCATCATAGAACATATAGTATCTGTGGGTAGGGTAGTGACTTGCCACATTCTCGTAAAACCATTTTTTACTCCTTTCATTGGCAAAAATAGATCAAACTCATGTGTGTGGATTCTCCATGGTCCTTGAGGAAACCATGCTCCGAAAGCTTACCCTCCCAAAAAAGATATTAACAGGCAGGCGCAAAAGGTTGTTTTCATATTTTTGATGGTCTCTTTTACTTGGTGAGACATTGATCAGTTGGAGTTGAGAAGTTTAGTTTTTTGATGCTATTACCACCATAATGCTCTCTCACTTTAACGGTGTAACGTGCACCACCACACAGTGATTCAACGGTAAAAGTGAGATTTGATTCATTTGCACCAACAAATTTTGCTGGATTCCTACATGCTTGAAAGCATTGCATCGTCGTTACGGCATTATTCATTTCTACCCACTTTTTTCCTATCCCGGCTGCCGTTGAACCGTATACAGTTTGCCATACACAAAGACCTCCGCCACCGTAAGCAGAACGAGTGTAGCCAGGGTAAGATAAAACTCTGTCCAGGGTGTAATCGTCAGAATAGACCTCTCCTATTACTGTGGAATTAGAATAAGTTACATAGGTGAGTAGGAAAAAAACTGAAAGAGCTAATGGGAGAGTCGATCTATTTGAAATTTTTAACATGATTATCTCTGATTTGCTTTGGTTCTACGCGCTATTTGAATTAGTGTAACATATTTTCTGTAAATTCAAAAAAGGAGTCCCGTCGGAGACGCCTTTGCGTCATCGTCACTTATCGGTTCAGTGCTGTTCGGCGAGGGTGTCAAGGCTGCGAGGCACGAGCACCGAAGGCTTGGCCTATTACACTAACTTTTCCAGATCAGGAACAAGCACAGCAAACATCCCTTGCGATTGCAAAGATTATGAAAACGCCACCCAAATAGTCAGCCAAAAGCTGAACACACTGGTCAAACAAAGATACACCGAAATCATTCTGGTGAACAATGCTGCAACCAATAGGGGCAATCTGTGGTTTTTCCCCTGAGCAATACTCAAAAAATATCACGTTCTTATCCACCACCATGGTTACAGGTGTTTTCACCAAAGAGTTGCAAACACCACAGACGACTTTATCCAAATGCATCCTGCCGCAGGCAGCAGAGCTGCCGGTCAGTTATCAGGCTGGCGAAGAATCCTAGCCAGATGGATTCTTTCTTCCTGGTCCATGATACCAGATTCTCGGGACTCCAAATACTCTACAGCTTCCTGCAACGCTGCAATTTGCTTTTTCAGGCTTTCAATGACCTGCGCTTTTTCTGGTCCTTCATTACTCATGGAAATCTCCCTTTGGTCTGTTGTAGGCAAAACGAACGGCTCAACTATATCACTTCCCAGGCTTGTTGCCAAAAGTGTACTTCGCACTCCACACTGGTTCGGAAAACCTGAACAGCTCTTCCCTGCTCAATCGTGTTCGCTCCTTCTGCCCAGCGGTTGAGACAGGCTACCCAACGCTCAGCCAACTCCTGTACGACCGGGTCGCCATAGAGCTCCAGCCATGCATGGAACGGGTGATCATCCAAGACAACTTCTTTTCGATGTAACAAACGGTTTCCTATATCTGCATAGAGTACATTGCAGGGAGTTGCCCCGGCCAAGGCAACAAGAGGCGATGGGTCAGTGACAGCCATATTTTCCTGTTCCATATAGGCCAAGGTGGCTGGACCTGGTGGCTCATCGCTGAGTTCAAGTTGCAGCTGTGTAAAAAGGTGTTCCTGCAAACCCAATTCAGATTCTTCGGAAAGTAGAGCTGACTCTGTAAATAATTCCTTATCAGCCTGTTCTGTGGAGCGCCCAGCCAATGTCCGGCACACCTGGATATAGTTATGTAAATATAACCGATCCTGAACCAGATAATATTGCAGCCTGCTCCCAAACAGTACCACAGGCTGCAATACAACGGGAATAAAAGGTGCTCATTCAGCGTTATGGTTTAACCGCGCACACTGCCACATAATCACCTGACTGATACCCTTCTACAGGATCCTGGGGTGTGGTATCAGAAAAACAGGGATGCCTGGTCAGGGTTTGAGCATAGGTTAAATTGGTGTAGCCGGCATTCAGCGCAGCATCAATCTTGTCCTGAGTCGGTCTCCAGTTAGCGCCACCTGCAAGTTCAACAGGGTAAGGGTCTTTGGGAAGCACGCCGCGTAACCGCTCATCATCCCAAGTTCCGTAAGCACCACCAAGGCGATATAAAATACCGTAAGAACTCTCTGCGGGTACATCGATAAGCAGAATCCGTCCACCTGGTTTAGTAATACGAAACGCCTCTTTGACAGCAGCATTCAAGTCTGCGATATAGCTTGGAGAACCGTTAAACATCACGGTATCAAAGAGCGCGTCCTCAACCGGCATCTGTTCTGCCCCGGCATCCAGGACATGCATTCCACGATTGCGGGCGATCTCAGCCATTGGTGCGGAAGGTTCCAGCCCTTCAGTTATGGTGATATCATACTGACTTTTCAGCAGTTGTTCAAAAAGCCCGGTACCGCACCCGACACTGAGAGTCCGCCCCGGATGTGCTCCAAGTACTTGGGCGACCAACCGCAGCTCAGATTCCAGGACAGCTTCATTGCGTTGAAACCAGGCATCATAAATATTTGAAAATTCATCAAAAGTTATCATGTATTCTCCATCAATGGATTATGGTCATTGTGTATTGTACACCAGAGGACAGGGCAGAAAGCTGCAAGCCTCATTTCCAGGCAGGGTAAAAATCAGCTTACCAATATGAGCACACATCCACCTCCACAAGGCAAGCGTTTCCCTTGGGTAAGCATTCCTTCAATGATAAGGATGAATGCAAAAAAAGATAGTCGTAAAATACATCACGAAATGGCGATATTCATTCCCTTTCCAGTAACCACATCCCTATCTGTAATGGCGTCATCTCCTTTACGGTGAGTTCCCGCTTCAATGAAAAGTCGAGCAAAACGACATTCCATGCCCCATAACATGCTGTTTCAGCGACACTATACCCCCGCAGTTCTTCTTGCCTGGTCAGGTGGCTTTGGGGATAACAATTGCAAATACCAAGTAAAACATGTAAACGATGACTATCAGGGATATCTGAAAAGGTGATTTTTTCAGGCCCTCTCACATGTACCTTATGCAAAGGAGAAGTATCATGAACCGCTATTTCATAACAATTATGTTGCCATGCTTTTTGTTCGTTGTCTCTTTATCAACTGCCGGGGCGTTTAATCTTGGACAAACAATTAAAGGTGTTGGGAATGTATTGGGCTCTGGCAAACAGGCCCATGACACTCCAGCAAGTGCTGAAACCGTTCAAGATCCAGATGAAGAAAAAAACACGGTACTCGGCATAAAAGAGGCCCTAAGCATGGGAATCCAGGCAGCAGTAAATACAGTCAGTGTCAAGGATGGGTTTTATAAAAACAATGCGATTAAAATTTTACTCCCTGATACATTGCAAAAAGTGGATACCATGATTCGAAAAGTCGGCGGTGGACAACTGTCAGAGGTTCTTGTACAGAAAATGAATCGGGCTGCTGAAACAGCAGCCCCCCAGGCATTGGATATCTTTACTCAAGCCATAAAAGACATGGAAATCAATGATGCCATGACCATCCTCTCAGGCAAGGAAAACGCGGCAACCACCTACCTTGAAGAGAATACGGCAGACTCTTTGAAATCCTCTTTTTACCCCATAGTAAAAACTACCATGGAAGAGATCGGCGCGGTCAAAGCCTATAACGACTATATGGGAAAATTTGAGTCCAACCCCCTGATGCAAATGACAGGGATGAACACGGATATCAATCAATATGTCACTGAAAAAACCATTGACGGCCTGTTTCTTATGGTGGCAAATGAAGAGAAAAAAATTCGCCAAAACCCCGCAGCCAGGGTTACGGATCTCCTGAAAAGCGTGTTTGGAAAGGTGAGCAGTCAATAAGTGTCATCGTGGCTTCTTATCTCCACCAAGCATAGCAGGCAAGGTGCAGTTGCATAATGCCGGTTACCAGCTCACGTTGCTACCATTTTCCATGTAGGAGGTAAAAGAGTCTGTCACTGGCGTGGCAGACTCGCTCATAATGCAGCCAGATCAACCGATTCGCCTCTTTACACCATTATCCTCATGCATAGTCCAGACAACACTATCCTGATCGTTGAAGATGATCGGAACACTTCCAAACTGGTTAAAACCTATCTTGAAAAAGAGGGTTTTTCCACCCTCACCGCCTATAACGGGGTCGATGCGCTGCGCCTGGCAGAAAATCCGGCAGTGCGTTTCATCATCCTAGACATCATGATCCCGGATCTTGATGGTTGGGAAGTGTGCCGCAGGATACGGAAACATTCAGACGTCCCTATTTTGATGCTGACCGCCAGAGAGGAAGAGATTGACCGTGTGATGGGCTTATCCATTGGCGCGGATGATTACGTGGTAAAGCCTTTTTCCCCACGTGAACTGGTGGAACGGGTGAAGGCGATTCTACGAAGAGTTCGTCCCGTCCAGCAAGCTCCTCAGGATAAAATGCAGCATGGAGAGTTGTGCTTTGATCACACCAGGCACAAGGTCACGGTGGCAGGTAAACCGGTCCAGTTAACGGTTTCAGAATACAAACTGCTCCATACCCTCATAAAAAGACCTGGTCGCGTGTTTTCGCGGGACGAACTGCTGGCCAAATTCTACAACTATGGTGAAACTGTAGTGGACCGGGTAATTGATGTGCATATTGGCAAGCTCCGCCAAAAGATTGAGAAAAATCCAGCCAAACCGCAATGTATCCTCACGGTGCGTGGATTTGGGTATAAGTTTGCAGAACCGGGAGAGGCAGCGGAAGAATGAAGAACTCGCTGATCTGGAAGCTTTTGCTGACCAACATCCTCCCGGTTATTCTGGTGATCATTTTTGTCATCTGGTTGGCCATTGACAACCTGGCAGCGGACTACTTCATGGTGCTGATGGATAAATATTCCATCTCGCCCAAAGAAGTACACAATATGTTTCTCACCTCCATCCACTACTACCTCATCTGGGCCAGTGTAGCAGCCCTGTGTATAGCTACCCTGTTAAGCTTTGTGCTTACCCGAAGAGTGCTTAAACCACTCTCTGAAATGGCCAGCATATCTGAGCGATACGGAGCCGGTGATTTTTCGTCCAGGGTTGCAATTTCAACAACCGATGAGGTTGGGGAGCTGGGCCGCTCATTTAACAAGATGGCAGATAACCTGGAAGAGGTAGAACTGCTGCGAAAGAACATGGTTGCCGATGCTGCCCATGAGCTGCGCACCCCACTCACCAACCTGTGCGGCTACCTGGAAGCTGTAAAAGATGAGGTTCTCCCTCCAGCACCAGAAACCATTGACCTGCTCCACCAGGAGAGTCTCCACCTCACCAGACTGGTGGAGGGGCTGCAGCAGCTTGCCAGGGCAGATGCAGCAAAAACTTTTCTCCACTGGTCAACCATTGACCCGGTGCAGGAGATAAAGCAGTTACACAAACTCTACCAGCACCGTTTTGAGCAGAAGCAGCTCAATGTGGAAACTTCATACACCACCTGTCCCACTGTACAGGTAGATCGGGACAAGCTCCTCCAGGCCCTGCGTAATCTGTTTGAAAACTGTTGGAAGTATACCCCTGAAAAGGGAGCAATCACCCTGTCTGTTTACCCTGAAAATAACAACCTCTATTTTTCCTTTACCAACTCAGGCTCTGGCATAGCAGAAGAGGACCTCCCCTTCATCTTTGAGCGTTTCTTTCGTACCGACCGCTCCAGATCCCGCCAGGCTGGTGGTTTCGGTCTTGGTCTGGCCATCACCAAGGAACTCATCCAAGCTCAGGGTGGTCAGGTTGGCGCTGAGAGTAGTCAAAACAACACCACGGTCTGGATTGCATTACCCACCAAATAATCTTCGCACCTTTACACAATCTTTACGTTTCCTTTACCTTCTCTTTATCTTTCATCCTTACGGTATGAGCTAACCCAAGCTGTTACCCACCAACTCAACCGGAGGATGCCCATAAAAAATGGTTACCAGGCAGTACAACAAACCTGCTTGAATTTACTCAATAATGATTATTGTTAACTAAGCGCACATCCTGAGGAGGATACAATGAAAAAGAAAACCTTATTATCCCTGGTTTCAATACTCTTTCTGTCTGCGGCCGTGCTGGTCGTGGCCCGTGAAAAGGATAACAACATGATGCCCAATGAAACAAAGATGACAACAAATGGAAAACAGGAACAAGCCATGTTTGCCGGTGGCTGCTTCTGGTGCATGGAAAAACCTTTTGAAAAACTGAACGGGGTCTTTTCTGTTGAGTCTGGATACGCCGGTGGTACCTCAGAAAATCCCAACTATGAGAATTATCAACAGGGAAGTCACATCGAGGTGATCCAGATTATTTTTGACCCGCAAAAGGTAAGCTATGAGCAACTGCTTGATACGTACTGGCGCCAAGTTGACCCCACTGATGCAGGCGGCCAGTTTGTTGACCGCGGTCACGGGTACACCACAGCCATTTTTTACTACGATGAAACGCAACAGCACCTTGCCCAAGCTTCCAAGGAAGCACTCGATAAGAGTGGGATATTTACCAAACCCATAGTCACCCCGATTCTCCCTGCTGGTCCATTTTATAAGGCTGAGGAGTATCATCAGGATTACTATAAGAAAAACCCCATCCGTTACCGTTTTTACCGGGGCGGCTCAGGCCGCGATCAATTCCTGAACAAAATATGGAAAGATCAGGACATAAAAAAAATGGAGACAGATGCAAAAGAGCATTTAAAAGAGCGGCTCACCCCGCTGCAATACAAGGTTACTCAGGAAGATGGTACCGAGCCCCCATTTAACAACAAGTACTGGGATAACAAAACCCCAGGTATTTATGTGGACGTGGTTTCAGGAGAGCCGCTGTTCAGTTCCACTGATAAGTTTGATTCCGGCACAGGCTGGCCTAGTTTTACTCAACCCCTGGTGGATGACAACATTGTAGAAAAACAGGACCGCAGCCTGTTTATGGTTCGCACTGAAGTACGAAGTAAAGGTGGAGACTCCCATCTGGGGCATGTGTTTAACGACGGGCCAAAACCAACCGGACTCCGCTACTGCATTAATTCAGCCTCACTTCGCTTTATCCCCGTAAACCAGCTTGAACAAGAGGGTTTGGGAGAATATAAGCAGCTGTTTAAATAACCATTTTTTCTCCCGCCCTTTACCCTTAAAGAGGAACCAATCACGGGGGCTCTCCTTCTGAGGTGTAACTGGTCACGGGTGCAACAGAATTGCACAAACACTTTTTTTGAGCAGGTAAGCGAACAAAGCGAGACTCCGTGTACAAGGATATGCGGGAAAGAGTGATCGTGCAAAGATGAAGTGCCTGTGACCAATTACGACGTTTTGGATCCAGCCTTGAAACTGTTGTCAGGTGCCTATCAAAAAACGGGAGCCTGTACACAGGTGCATTTCTTCAAGAATTTCGGTCAAAAATCCTCTACTGACACTATTTTTAAACAAAATTACTTTCACCATTTGACTTTTCATCAGATTTACCGTATTTGTTCATTTTTTCACAAAGAGGACTCCGTTTTAGTAATTTCAGGTCAGCTTTAGGAATATGAACACAAAAAACCTGCTTACTGAAAGTCAAGAAACCTACTTGAAAGCTATCTACCAAATTGCTGAACAAAAAGGTGCTGCCCGAGCAAAAGACATCGCTCAGAAGCTTGATGTTCGCGCCTCTTCTGTGACCTCGGCTTTAAAAAACCTGGGAAAGATGGAGCTCATTAACTACACCCCTTATGACATCATCACCCTGACCCGTAAGGGTAAGAGCGTTGCCAAGGATATGTATCAGCGTCATACTGCCCTGCACAGTTTTCTGGTCGATGTGCTTGGAGTTGAAACCAGGGAAGCCACTCATGCAGCCTCCAAAATGGAGCATTCAGTGCCCCGACACATCATTGAACGGCTAGTGAAATATTCAGAGTATGTAAAAAGCTGTGGTATGGCAACATCCACCTGGGATGCTGGTACGGACTTTTTTTGTGATAATGATTGCGCAAAAAACGCAAGCATGAACCAGTAAAGCATTTTTCTCCAACATTGAGCAGATTTTCTCTGCACTCCAGTTTTTCTCCTCCTATCCGTTGACTCACCGGTGACTTTTTGACCCGTAATCATTTTTTTTCGGGTCATTATTTCCACTTCATACAAACAAGTTAGAATTGTCGTATTTTTTTCGCTTTTCCCTGCCCACTACATCTTTCCCGCGAATTCATACTTTTTTAGACGTGTCAAAATGTCTTAGAACGAAAAAACGCTAACATTACAACCACCTGTAAATGCGTGGTTTACATTTCTGGCACGTAAACTGCTATCCAGATGGGTGCATGCTTGGATCCAAACAAGAAGAGTTAATTCCCCCATTACCCAGCTTTAGAGAGGATATTCACTATGGCAGTACGTGAAGAAGTTTATGGTTACTTTATTCCCAGCGTTACCCTGATTGGTATTGGTGCAGCAAAGCAAATTCCAGCAAAAATTGCCGACCTTGGCGGCTCCAAGCCCTTAATTGTAACAGATAAAGGTATTACTGCTTCCGGTATCACCAAGCAAATAACCGATCTGCTTGATGAAGCAAAGATGGACTACGTTGTA
>PDWI01007997.1_pt1 | contig 12592 bp, 10 predicted proteins | sample 1430891 | NCBI WGS metagenome assembly PDWI01 (sample SAMN01162508, study PRJNA174530) | Oral metagenome, whole genome shotgun sequencing project. | biome: Marine environment; feature: Marine mammal; material: Swab sample of the gingival sulcus; isolation source: swab sample of gingival sulcus... | reverse complement strand
CTGACCGACACAGCGCCATGGACAGACCGCTCACTCTTCAAAAAAGATTAGCATTTGATCTGCAACGGCTATTCTGTCGCCGTTAAACAGGCGTTGCGCCGCAGACTGAAGCAGTCTTTGATCATTTACATAAGTGCCGTTTTTACTAGATAAGTCCCTTATTTGATAGTGCTCATCAGATAATTCAATTTGACAATGTCTGCGCCCGATGGTCTTACTGGACAAGAGAATATCGACTTTTTCAGCCTCTCTGCCGATCAGCACACGATCGCCAGAAACGGCATGTTTTTGTTGGCTGGCCAAATCCAAAAGGTACGACTTGGCGCACTTTTTGCGCGCTAATAGCGTCGTCTCAAAGCGACCTTCGCAGCGCGGTGCTTTGAGCTGGGTCTTAAACGCCGGCCGCGTTTTGTTAATTTTATTTAAGACAACATCCGGCATATACTTCACGGCTAATTGCGAAATATATATATCTAACCCCAGTGCAATCAATAATGTTCCCAGCCGCATAGTCATTACATTGCCAGTATAGCTAGGTGTTTTGTAATAGATGTACGCGTACATCAATACAAATACACACTGTATTGTAATTAAGAAAAGGATACTTTTAAATCTATTTTGCTTAAAACTTCTATCAATTATTTCGTCATATTTTTTGTTTGCTTTAATACTTTTTTCTTTTTCGATTGATTTTGGGTTGTTCGTCGTCACATTCTGTGCAGTCAATCGTTCGACGAGCGCAATTAGTCCGTCTATGCAAAATTGATTTGAATTGACGTATTGATAAAATTCGAGATAATGCCGTCTATATACCTCATTGCGCCACGTCGACAAATGCGCCAATAACCACACTTTGATGTCGGGGAACGGTTCGCCGTTACAAACCGGTATAATCAAAAGGCGCACTTCGCCCGTCAACACGTCGATAAAAATCGTTTCGTCACTTAAATAAACTTGACGAGCATCGATTAAATAATCTGCTAATGAAAGCATTTTGCTCGCAATCGCCTTGAGTATCGCCATCATTTTTTCAAAAGTCAGACCAATTTCCAACTGTCTTTTAAGTGTGATTACGCCATTTAAGCCATATTTAAAAACCGCCGGCTGCTGATTGACGCAAACGCATTTTAAGACATTCGTCGACAATTCGGCGAGCGCGTGCAAAGTATAGGCATCGACTTCCGCTCCCGCTTCAAAGTTGACATCCATATAGTGGTAGATGCCGTCATTGTAATTAATGAATTCCATATTCATCCCCTTCGCCATTCTGAAATCGGCGCGAAAAACAAAACTTAATTTACCGCTTTATGCGGCAAAAATAACAATGTGAATACTGTACGCCCTCTATTTCTATGTCGCCACCGATCAAGTCGGCGTCGACCCTGTGTTGATATTTCTGTTTTGCACTGCGCAAACCAAAACAATCTGCGGTGTGATAGACGTGCGTATGATTCTTGCCAAAGTTTGTAATCGTCACCACCGCATACTGCGTCTCACTTCGTCCGACGATTAAGCTATGCGCTTCACTGAGCGGTATGATGTGTCTATCGGAAAACTTTACGTTGCCCATTGGCAACCAGCTAACGGACGATCGATAACTCTGCACGACATCGATGACCAGCGCCCGCGGTTCGCATTGTATTTCGTAGTCGAGCGCCGCGGCGAGTCCGAACTGAGCTTGAAATTCAGCCATATTTGCCACCTTGGCACGACTCAACAAATGTCCGTCCAGCATTCTCTTAATCAACTGTTGACTGAACTGCGCGCCGACTTCGTTCAATTGGACGCCGATCAGGCCAGCTAACGCACTGTAGTGCGACTGCTCAATTACCTTGCCATCCTCCAAAATTCCAGATTTTAGTCGCATTAGCGCATAGAGCGATTTAGCCGTATCCTTGCCGGCCGCGTCAATCAATTCAAATACTTGATTATGGCGTTCGATGCGCAATTGCGCCGATAATACCAAGCCGCCGACGGCCAAAATAACAAGCGTCAACAACATGACTTCTACCGTCAGAACACCGCGTCGCTTTAACTCAATAGCCCTTGTGCAACTCGATTTCAGAATTGTTTTCACCGAATACCCTTCCCTCTAATAATCCCTTTTCTTCACCGTACCAACTATCGATGTGATAGTGCAGCGAAATGTCAATATCAGTTTTTAAGTCCTTCCAAGCGACGCCCTCAAGCTGCTCGGAAAGAGAAATCATATCCATAATGCGCCTGAGCGTTTCATCTTCCGATTGATCCAACAACAATAAGAATAGATAGTCGGCGTAGTCAAAGGCCAATGGATTGAGTTGGTCAATCGTCTGACTTATCTGCGCACTGCCATCGAAATTCATCAACGTCTCCAAAGACAAATCGAAGTTGATGTCGCCTGCCAACTTGAAAAACACCACTTTCTCGCTCTGCTTGAGCTGATAGACGTCAATTCCAGACTCGATCGCCGACCAGCCGACGACGGCTAAACCGTAGACCAAAGGATAGGAAAGGCCGCCGGTCAACGCCGCGATCTCCGTCGTTACGGTATTGAGTTCAGTTTGTTTAAAAGCCAAAATGCTAATTGCATTGAGCGCCAGTCGCATGCTGTAAATCGACGCCTCCGTAAGCAGCGCGTTATGCGCGCCAACGCGTTGACCGTTTAAAATGTACTCTATTTCAGATTGTGGCAGGTAGCGGTTGTTGACAATTTCATCTTCATCGTCTGCATAATTATGTGAAAAATGTGTGACGATGTAGTCGGCAATAATCATTTTTTCGAGGGCGCCTTCCATTTCGCCGAATAGATCTCCGGCTAACGACTTTAAAAAATTGGTAGACTGATCCATTTGCGCATGCATCGCCTGCTGCTTATCAGTTTGCGAGACCGCAAACGAACCGGAGCCGCCGCGAAATCCATCGAACACCGGATGACTCGGCAACACTTCATACTGATCGACGGGAATTTCACCCAAGTCATAGCCCAATTGCGCTTCGACGACGCGGCGCGAAAAATGATACAGCGCATCCATAACCGCCTTAAAGCTAAATCCACCCTCACTTGAAGCATTGCGCATCAAAATCTGTATTGCCGTAAATGCCACTTCGCCTTCAAATGTCAACGCGTTGGCGTAAGCGTCGCTCGACAAATCGCGATCGTCTAGGAGCGTTTCCAACAGCGCCGCGTATTGAGCGACCTCTTCCGAGTACCCCTCTAAAACTTGCAATTGCTCATTGATTAAGTCATTGGCTGAACTCAATTCATCTAAAATCTGGATGCCGTAATTCTGTACGCCGCTGATGACTTTCCCCAAATCTGCATTGAGCAGTGCAATCGACTCACTCGGCAAAGACGCCAACATATCGCCGACATCTTGGCAAACGGCGTCGAGTTGATCGCTAAAGCTGAGCATCTTGGACGTCAATTGCGCTAAAGTGTCCAGTCCGCTTACAAACTTCCTAATCGAGTCCTTCTGCTCCTCGATTTGAACTGCAATATCGTTACGCGCCACGATTAATCTGGTCAATTCGAGGTTGTCGGTTATGCTCATATCCTGACCCAAATTGTCGTCCGGTAGCTGTGCTTTAAAGGCTTCAACAGCCTCTTCAGCCGCAGCTAATTCAAGGCGCTTATCGGCTATTCGGCGGGCCACTGCCGCACCGTCAAATTGTTTTGCATAATCGTACCACTCGACAAATGTAGCGTGTAACGACTTGAGCGCGCGATAGGATTTTTCGAGATCGGCGACGCGTGCCACGATGTCGTTAAAGCGTGCGACCAAATCGATTAAGCGATCGAGTTCCCTTAACACTTCAAAGCGCTCGATCCACTTTTTGAGTCTATTGGCGACGAATGCCTTGCTGTGATTTTCGACGATCATTTGCCTTAATACCGCCTTATCAGATAATCCCAAGCCGCTCGTCGACACCGTCAAATCGTCGATTTTAACGCGATACAGCTGCCTTGCCCGCGCGCTCGTCAACCCCCTCTGCAAATATTCCAGCGTCGTGTCGCGCACGCCACTACGATCTGTAAAAGCGTATAGATTATAGCTGTCTTTCAGCGGAGTACAATAATCTAACAAGGCGACGTCGGCGGCGTTGGACAGTTGTTTGACGACGACCGATTCGGCGCTGTTAAAGCGACTGTAATCGATTACAAGTGACGCCACCACGATAAAAAATACCAGCAAAATGGCCACGGCGGGCGTGAAGCTGCCGCGCCTTCTATTGTATTTCACAAGATATTTAGACAATTTATCAACACCCCTCTAATCGTCTTGACGAGCGCTTCAATGCGCCCCAGTTGTTCGATCTGATCGATCAATAATGCGATGTCGTGCAATTGCTGGCGATGCGAATGACAGGGAATCGACATTTCGCCGGACATCGACTGATAGCCGCCAAAAAAGTGGTTGGTAACGAATTGAAACGGCGAGTGAATCACGCAATCGTAGCGCATGACGTAGTGCGCGGTGAACAGATGCGCGCTTGTACTAAACGACAAATCGGCCTCGTAAAGCGCCGCGTGCCCACTTTGTTCTATGGCGCGAGAGGCGCGCGAGGCGAGATCTGCTTCGTTTAAAAACAAGTGAAATAGATCGCTTAACCCCCTGTCGACGCGAACCGACTCGGCGACGTTACCGACGCGCCAATCACTCTGTCCATCCACTGTCCAAGTGTCGGTCGACTCCGCCAAGTGTTGCTGCAAGCTGTTTTTTAACAATGCCAAATCGGCCCGCGCGACAACTCTGTTATGTGCGATGAATAGCACGTCAATCAAACAGATGAACAAAAATAGCAACAGCGGCGTCAAAACCATCGCCTCGACGGTAACTGATCCAACGCGCCTCGTCATCAGTGCGTGAATCCCGGATCCATTTTGCTAAAGTAACCATTGACCAATTCTTCAATATTCTGCTTGAAAATAATGACGACGCCGATCAACACAAATAAGACCAGAATCATTTCAACAGTGCCAATGCCATCTTCAGCGCGCAGCGTGCGCCACAATTTTTCCCTTAATAAAATCATTTTATTCACGGTATTCCTCCTATAATTGCGACAATATCGGGTAGACTAAAATCAGCATAATCGTCATCATCGATATCATCATCGGTACCAATAATTTAGTCGACAATTGCTCGGAAATCGTCTTGACGACGGACTGGCGGTCTCTGATCAACAAATCGCCGAGCTCGATTAGCTGATCGGAAAAGTGATAGACGCCCGTCTTGGACACTTGCCCCATCAATAGCGCCAAATGATGCACGGCGCGGTGTTGCACGAGTTCCGGCATCACCCGAAAGGCGTCGCCTAAGCCCTCGCCGCGCTCCCGCGCCAACTGAACGCGAGTGAGCAATGTGTAAAGCGGTGCATCCGGCCTAAGTCTGGCGTAAATAATTTGCACGCTGCGCTCCAGCGTCGCGCCAGAACGCATCAACATGGCGAGTTGATGGACAAAGCCGGGCAGCGCGCGAATGATCGCCCGTGCAGTTTGATCGTATTGCCGCTTTAAGCGACTAAACGGCAGAACTGCGAACAAAAAGGGGCTCATCAGCGCCATCAATTTGACGACAGGGTGGACATTTGCGGCCAATAAATAGACGCAAAACAGCGTAGCTAGCGATAGGAAAACCAGCGCCTGGCTGACGATGAGGGCCAAAACAGCTGAGTAATCTGTGCACTCATAACACAATTTAACATAACGCAGCAGTTGCCTGCCCAGCTGATAGCGATATAGCTTGGCGACATTCGGCCTAATCAGCCAATAGTAGGCGCTTACTAAGCCGTACAACCGACTGCGCCCATTAAACTGCGCTCTGCAATCGACTTTATCGCGCTTGATAAAGGCAGTTGTCATTATGAATAATAAAATAGCTATGCCAATCATGGTTCTATCTCCGTCATGCGCTTCGACCATATAAAGCAACCGATAAAAACTACTAACGCACCGGTCATCAAAAGTCTACCAACCGCCGTTTCGTATAGCGGGGCGACAAAGTCGTAGGAAAATTGCTGCATAATGTAGAGCAGTAAAACCGGCGATGCGCTGACGACGATTTGCTCCAATTTTTTTTCGGCGATCAATATCGCCAATTCGCGTTCGATTTCGATCGTTTCACCTATCATTCTGTCGGTTAGATCGATGACGTCTAACAAGCTGCTGCCACTGGCCTGCGCGACTTCGACCATATTGACAAATTGCGCGATATTGTCATCGCGATAGCAATTTGCAAAATCTTGCAGTATTTCGCCAATTTCCATGCCCATGTCCATTTTTTGACACCAAATTTTGAGCTGTGCCTGCATATTCGGCTGAAAGCGCTCACCCTCTTGAGCGATGCGCAAATAGATGTCGCGGTAGGCGCGCTGTAGTGATTTGCCGGCGTGGAGCTCAGAAATCAGCATCCTATTTATCTCTATGAACTCGTCGATCATCTGGCGGTGCAAGCGATTTTGCTTCCACTTGCGGTAGTAGTGCACACCGTATGTAAAGAAGATCGCCGCGATCGCCGCGAGGCGCGGTATTCGATAAAAGATCATGCCAACTCGATAGCCGATAAAGGCAAAGCCCAAGAGAACGACGACATCGTCTATCTGAAGGTTTAATTTAGTCAAGCGATCGCGTCCGCGCGCCGTCAACCGGCCGTGAAATAACGCAATTAACAGTATAATGGCGCCAATTGCAATCCACATTACGCACCCCTCTGATAGACTGTAGCGAGTTGATAGGCGCCGTTTTGATAGCCGTCGAGTTCGCTTATGGCGTCCAGTTTTCTAGTTCCGTCCGCATGGCGCGTCAAGTGTACTAGGACGTCGATCGCCGAAGCAATTTGCTGTCGAATACTGTCCAGCGGCATGTCTTTTGCAGCATAGACCATCGTCTCTAGGCGCTTTAGCATATCCGCAGTGGAATTGGCGTGCCCAGTCGACAGCGAACCGCTGTGTCCCGTATTCATCGCCTGCAACATATCGATGGTCTCGTCGCCGCGCACCTCGCCGACGATAATGCGATCGGGGCGCATCCGCAGCGCGGTGCGAATTAAATCTTTAATCGCTATCCTGCCGACGCCCTCGGCATTGGCATTGCGCGTTTCCAAGCGAACCCAATTGGGTAGATGCGCCAATCTCAGTTCGGCCGAATCCTCGATGCTAACGACGCGCTGAGCGGGATCGATGCAACCGCTCAAGGCGTTCAAAAAAGTCGTCTTGCCGGAACCCGTACCGCCCGAAATAAAGATGTTCTTGCGCCGTTTGACGGCGTTCATCAAATAGTCTGCCATTTCGGCATTGAGGCTATTCAACGCGACTAAATCGGCTATTGAATAGTTTTTTTTGCGGAATTTTCGAATTGTCAATATCGGCCCATTAATCGCCACCGGCGGTAGGACGACGTTTACGCGCGAACCGTCATAGAGTCGCGCATCGACGATTGGCGACGCCGTATTGACCGTGCGATTGACCGATGAGACAATTCGCTGAATGACGTTTTCAAGCCGCTTCTGATCGCTAAATTTTAAGTCGGTCGCCATTAATTCGCCGGCCACTTCGACGAAAATGCGCGCGCTGCCATTGACCATGATTTCTGTAATTGCGTCGTCGTCAATTAACGGTTGCAGAATGTCGAGCCGTCGCAAGGCGTTAAAGACTTCGTCGAACAGGCGCTTGCGATCGGCGATCGGCAAGCCGGCGATGGTCTCATCTTGCGCCATCGCCTGTCGAATGCGCATGGCGACGACCGCATCGTCAATTTTCAGTTCACTTTGCAAGTCGTACTTCACTTGCTCGATCATCTTTTCAGTATTCATAAATGCCGTCCTCGCTTAAAATATTGCGCAGTGCCAACTGGTAGTTCTGCAAGTCGCCATCCTCCGGCAAACTGCGCAGTACAGCGCCATCGGTACGCGTCTGAATCGACTTGAACGCTTCGACAACAATGCCCATCCCGCTAATGATCGCGCGCTCTTCGGCGACGCGCGTCCCATCCCTTATCAGATAGTTGACATCGCCTATTTCGATAATCGAAGGGCAATGCGGCAGTGCCGGGGCGTCGATGACGACGTCGCGATAAGGCGACGAACGCAATAGATTTTGCATTCCTTGGCGGACGTCTTGCTCCGCCACCCCCTGTAAATCGCGACTGCTAAAAAAGCCGCCTACACTAGAGAGGCCACCGCTTTGCTGAACGCAATCGGACAGTTTAAACGAGCGATTATGTCGACTGGTAATTAAGTGTTCGGAGAGCATGTTCTCAGCAGACCGTGCCGGAGATAATAAATCGACCAGCAAAACCGCGCGCGTCGTCGACAACAGCTCTGCCATTTGACGCGCAAACGTCGTCTTGCCGCAGCCGCCGAGCAATGAACTGACGACGACAATGCGCGCCGCCGTTTGCCGCTCGACGAGTTGGCGCCCTTTAATCGCTTCGATTATCGCTCTAAAGCTCTGATACTTGTAGTGATAATTGGGGCGCTCATCCTCTGCTTCGACGATGTAGTGCATCGTCATATTGAGCGGTTGAAAAGTCAAATCGTCGGTCAACACCTCGCCTGCTACATCCGGATCAATTTGACTTTTATCAGTTGGTAAATAGAGCCAACTGTAATCGGCGTAGTTTAAATGGATAAAGCGTTCAATTCGTTTGCGATATGCCTGGTCGCGAATAAATATATACATATGTCCCCCCTGACATCACCATTGTCAACAAAAAAGCCCCTCTTGTCAATGCCATTTCAGGGGGTAAAATGCAACTTGCACACAACTGAAAAATAGGGACTTCTAAGATTTTTTGAAGCGCGCCCGAAAAGCGTTGCAAAGACAGAAAAGTGTGCAAATTGCAGACAATTATCACAAAAGACAGAAAATATAGATATTTGTATAAAAATGCAACTTGCACACAAAAATGGATGAAATTATAAACTCGCACTAAAATATCTGTTGCCTAAAGAACACCTGTTAATGTAAAATAAGGGATAAATGGGAGCGTATTATGAACACATATCGACACATTGCAGATTTAATAAAAAAGAATAGTTGGAAGTACGTAATCGGCATCTTACTGCTGACGGCCATTGCCGGCCTGCGCCTATTTGCGCCATTCGCAATCGGCCTGCTCGTCGACGGCATCGTCGACAAGTCGCTGACCTTTGAATACACAGTCGGCTTGCTAACGGTCATCTTCGCCGTCGAGCTCGTCATCTTTATCTTTCGCTTTTTTTGGCGAAAGCTAATCGCCGGCAGCGCCCGTTACATTGAAACTGCGCTGCGCGAAAAGCTATTTATTCAATTGGAAAATTTAGATATAAACTATTACATCGACAATAAGACGGGCGATTTGATGGCGCGCGCCACCAACGACTTAAAAGCCGTTAGGCGCGCATTGGGCATGGGCGTCGTCATGATTACCGACGCGATCGTCATCACCGTGATGACGATTTTCGTGATGGCGTTTATGATTAGCCCCCAGTTAACGCTTTACGCGCTGATTCCACTGCCAATTATGGCGCTTATCATCACCGTCGTCGGCCCAATTGTAGAGCGCCGCTTTAAACGCGTCAACGAAGCCTTTTCAAACTTGAGCGAGCGCGTACGCGAAACGTTTAGCGGCATACGCATCATCAAGACCTTTGTCGGGGAAGCGGCCTTCGCAGAACGCTTTAACGTCGACAACCAAAACATGTTAAAGCGCAATTTAGAGCTGGTGCGCGTCTTCGGCCTGTTTTTTCCGCTGATCCAATTTGTCGCCTCTTCGACTTTGCTAATCGCCGTCTACTTCGGCGGCAACGGCGTATTGCAAGGACAGCTCTCGCTCGGCGAATTCGTCAGTTTTATCACTTACTTGGCATTGCTCACCTGGCCATTTATGGCAATTGGTTGGGTCATCAACTTACTGCAACACGGCATCGCGTCGCTCAAGCGCATCAACCAAATACTCGATGCCAAGCCGATGATCGACGACGCCGACGCCGACGCTTCCATCGCGCGCATCTACGGCGACATCGAATTTAAAAATGTCAGTTTCTGTCATCCGGGAGCGATCATACCGACGCTAAAACACGTCAGTTTCTCGATTAAACGCGGCCAAAAACTGGCAGTTGTCGGTCCGACCGGCTCCGGCAAGACATCCGTTGCCAACTTGCTATTACGACTTTATAACGCACCGCGCGGCACGGTTTTTATCGACGGTCAAGACATTCGCCAAATCCCATTGGCAACACTGCGTCAACACATTGGCTACGTACCGCAAAATAGTTTCTTGTTTAGCCGAACAATTCGCGATAACATCGCGCTCAGCGACGGCGAAACAAAGGACAAAAAAATTGTCCACTACGCCAGAATCGCCGCAATCGGCAGTGAAATAGAGGCGATGCCAGATGGCTATGATACGATGCTGGGCGAGCGCGGCGTCAATTTGTCGGGCGGCCAAAAACAGCGCATTTCAATTGCCCGCGCGCTAATTAAAAACCCCGATATGATCATACTAGACGACGCCCTCTCCGCCGTCGACAGCAAGACCGAAGAATTAATCCTGAACCGCTTAAAAGACGAGCTGAAGGACAAGACGTCTATCATCATTACACATCGCCTATCGGCAATCGGCGACGCCGACGTCATCGTCGTGCTAAAAAACGGATATATCGCGCAAATCGGCAACCACGAAACGCTGATCGAACAAGCCGGCTATTACCGCGAGACGTTTTTAAAACAGCAGCTGGAAACGCGCATTGCCCACTACGGCAAAGAGGCTTAATATGGAAAATCACAATTATTCCGAACGGCATATCGAAAAGTCTTTCGACTGGCGCCTAATGCGCTATTTATTGGGCTACGCCAAACCCCATAGCGCAATTTTTGCGCTTTGTTTTGCGCTGTTAATCGCAGTGACGCTGGCAAACATCAGCAGCCCCTTCTTAATTGAAATCGCAATCGACGACGTCATCAACGACACAGAGCGCATCTATGGCGTCTACGACGACTACCGCGACATCAGTGGCTTCGTCCATCGCGATAAATTTTATTCGACGCTGGCGCGCCATTATCGCGAACCCGACGAATGCATTCGCATCCTCAAATACGACGGCGCGCACTACGAGCTGCCAATCGACTTAGACATTGCCGAAAAATACCAAATAACGCTGTCCGATGGCGAGTATTACGTCAAGACGGCGAGCCACCTAAAGCCCATCAAAAAAATGGACGCACAATTTAGCGCCGCCTTAACGGCGCTCAGCTACGCCAATTTAAGACAACTGCTCTTCGCCTTTGGTGCGGTGCTAATCGTCGGATTCGCCTTCAATTACGGACAAATTCTACTGTTGAACTTGACGTCGCAAAAAATAATTTACAAGATACGCGAAGACTTGTTTAAAAACGTCAGCAATCTCGATTTAAGCTATTTCGACGTCAACCCAGTCGGCCGATTGGTCACCCGTCTGACTAACGACCTAAGCAATATCGACGAAATGTTTACCAGCGTATTGCTGACGATTATCCAAGACACCTTGCTGTTGATCGGCATTTTAGTTGTGATGTTTCACATCGACGCGCAGCTCACCTGGGTCTGCCTGGCGACGTTTCCACTGGTGCTCTTGGCGACATATCTATTTAGGCGCAACATCAGACCGATTCAGCGCAGCATAAAAGTTCGACTGGCAATTATCAACGCCAAATTATCGGAATACATCTCCGGCATGAACATCATTCAAGTGTTTAATGTCGAAGGGCGTTTTTTGAACGATTTTAAGGAGAGCAACGACAGCTACCGCGCAGCGACCTTACAAGAAATTCGCGTCTACGGCATATTTCGCCCGATGATGAACTTGCTGTACGGCATGGGCTTAATTGCACTGTTATTGTACGGCGCCGGCCAAGTGATGAATTACGCCATTCAGCTCGGCGTTCTCATCGCCTTTACGCGCTATATTAAACAATTCTACCAGCCAATTTTTGACTTCTCAGAGAAGTTTAATATCATGCAATCGGCAATGGCCAGCGCAGAGCGCATTTACATTATTCAAAATAGCGAAAATCCGATCGCGGATGCAGCGCAACCGCAGAGCATAAAAAAAATCAAAGGCGACATTTCCTTTAAAAACGTCTGGTTTTCCTACGTCGAAAACAAACCAGTCTTAAAAGACGTCAGCTTCGATATTAAAGCTGGCGAAACGGTCGCCATCGTCGGTCACACCGGCAGCGGCAAGACGACGATTACAAACTTAATCAATCGCTTTTACGACGTCGACAAGGGGCAGATTTGCATTGACGGCGTCGACGTCAAAGATATTGCCAAGGCGCAATTGCGCAGCGCGATCGGCGTGGTATTACAAGACGTCTATTTATTTTCCGCCAGCGTGAGGGAAAACATTCGACTATACAATCAAACCATTTCTGAAAAACGCATCGTCGAATCGGCCAAAATGGTCAACGCCGAACCGTTTATCGCCGCCTTGGACGGCCAGTTTGACTACGTTTTAAAAGAGCGCGGTGCAGAATTTTCCAGCGGTCAAAGACAGCTGTTGTCATTTGCACGCGCCCTGGCCTATAATCCGGCAATTTTAATATTAGACGAGGCGACTTCGAACATCGACACCGAGACGGAAATACTGAT
>PDWI01023419.1_pt1 | contig 12594 bp, 6 predicted proteins | sample 1430891 | NCBI WGS metagenome assembly PDWI01 (sample SAMN01162508, study PRJNA174530) | Oral metagenome, whole genome shotgun sequencing project. | biome: Marine environment; feature: Marine mammal; material: Swab sample of the gingival sulcus; isolation source: swab sample of gingival sulcus... | reverse complement strand
CGTAATAGAGCCCTATTTATCCAAGCAGTGGTTTGTGGAAATTAAGCCCATGGCAGAGGAAGCGATTAAGGTTGTTGAACGGGGAGATATAAAATTTGTCCCCCAAAATTGGGAAAAGACATATTTTGAGTGGATGTATAATATTCGAGACTGGTGTATTTCCCGTCAGCTTTGGTGGGGGCATCGTATTCCTGCATTTTATTGCTGTGACTGTGACCATATCAATGTTTCCATGGAAGACCCTGAGAAATGCTCCAAGTGTGGTTCGGTCAATTTGAAACAGGACGAGGATGTTCTGGATACCTGGTTTTCATCGGCGCTGTGGCCCTTTTCCACAATGGGTTGGCCCGACGAGACCGCTGAGCTGGAAAAGTTTTATCCCACCAATGTGTTGGTCACGGGCTTTGATATTATATTCTTCTGGGTTGCAAGAATGATAATGTCGGGCATGAAGTTTCGGGAGGAGATTCCCTTTAAAGATGTCTATATTCACGCCCTTGTTAGGGACGAGCATGGGCATAAGATGAGCAAGTCCAGGGGGAATGTCATAGACCCCCTCATTATGATGGATAAATATGGAACGGATTCATTCAGGTTTACCCTTGCTGCATTCGCTGCTCAGGGAAGGGACATTATTCTTTCCGAGAAGCGCATTGAGGGCTACAGGGCCTTTTCAAACAAGATTTGGAATGCTACAAAGTTCATTTTGATGAATTTGGGAGAGGACTTCCGTGAATCTGAAATTTCCCTTGAAGGCTTGGAAAAGTTTGACCGCTGGATTCTAAACTCTCTTAACAATACAGTGAAGAATGTTACCAAGGCTTTGGAGGAGTATCGCTTTAATGAGGCAGCATCTCTTCTCTATGACTTCTGGTGGCATGAGTTCTGCGACTGGTACCTGGAGCTTGTGAAGCAGCGAATTTATTCCAAAGATGATGCCATGAGGGAATCTTCAGAGACAGCTAAACAGGTTCTTTTCTATGTTTTGAAAAAGGGCCTACAACTCCTCCATCCCATTATGCCTTTTATCACCGAAGAAATTTGGAGCAAGATTAAGAACGAGGAAGACCCTGACATCATTGTTTCACAGTGGCCTGAGTATGTTCCGGAGTTTGATTTTGCAAAGGAATATGAATATACCGCTCTCTTTAAGGAAATAGTCTATAAAATTCGTAACATCAGGGGAGAGATGAATATTACTCCCGACAAAAAAGCTGATGTGGTTTTTAAAACTTCCTCCTCTCTCCTTGGGGAGATTGTGAACAGTGAGGCAGTGCATATTAAGGCATTGGCAAAGGTGGAAAATATTGAAGTAAATGATTCCTATGTTCCTGCCAAAACCGATGCATCGGCGGTGATGAACGAACTGGAAATTTTTCTTCCCCTGAGCGGTCTCATTGATGTTGACAAGGAAAAGGCACGACTTGAAAAGGAAATTGCCAAGATAGAGGGTGAACTGAAAAGAGTTCAGGGCAAGCTCTCCAATGAGAGCTTTGTCTCAAAGGCTCCCCAGGCTGTCATTGAAAAGGAAAGGGGAAAGGAGAGTGAATATATGGAATTGCTTTCCAAACTCCGAAGCAGTTTGGATAAATTGGGGTAGATTAATCAAGAAAATTTTGTTCTGTCTTTGCATTATCTCATTGTAGTAAATTAGTGCAGTCAAAGGATGCCCGGGACCGGCACTGTTGCTTTGCAATGGTGCCGGATAGAAGAAGCTACCCTTTTTACAAAACAAAAAAAGAGATGAAATGAAAAAAATATTTTCATAGGATGAATCAGGAGAAAATTCAGTTATTCGAAATTTTAGAATAACTGCTCCTGAATGAAAATTTTTATGGTGGATATTCTGCATTTTAAATTTTCTCATATAATTTTTGTAATTTTTTAAAATCGGATTTGACATTATTTCGTAAATAAATTATTCGAAAATTAAAATACAAAAAGCCTGCATGTGGTTCTTGAATATAAAATGTTTAAGAACTCTTTAGTTTTTATCTTTAATGGGTTAAAAATGAGTTTTGCCGCTCAATAGTCCAAAAAATTTGAAAATTTTAGTGTGGTAGTTGTATGGGAAAGTTTGATTTTCTAAAACAAATTTATGAGAATTTTGCAGCAAAGAAAAAATCCAAAGCAATTCTTGTTTATTTTTTTCTCTTTCTTTTTCTCTTTTCCTTCTTTGTAGTTTCTTTTATAACCTATGAGTACCAAAAAAGCAGAATTGAAAAAGCCTCCAACGCAGTAGCCCTAAAAAAAGTACTGTCACACCTGGCTGAACTTGAGCAGAAAATGCTGAGACAGGAGTTTAAGCGTCTCATTTCAGATGCCTTGGTTATGAAGGAATCCACAGAAAGAGGCCTCATGAGTAATTTTTCAAATGTTGAAAAGGTTTTTCTCAGCATCATAAAAAACAAGAGAATTTATGATCAGCTTCGTTATATAGACGAAAAGGGGAACGAAATTGTAAGGGTTGACCTGGAGAATGGGGAGCCTGTTTCTTATAAGGGAAAGGAACTTCAAAATAAAGCCAATAGGTATTATTTTACAGAGACCATGGCCATAAAAAGGGGTGAGGTCTATGTCTCCAAACTTGACTTAAATATTGAGCATGACAAGCTTGAAATTCCCATTAAACCCATGATAAGAATTGCCATAAAAGTTTATGATAAAAAAGGGAAAGAGAGGGGAATTGTAATAACGAACTATTGTGCCAGGATTATGCTTGCCGATTTTGTCAACATTGCCAAGGATAGCGAGTGTAATGCCTATCTCCTCAATGCCAAGTCCTATTGGCTTTCCAATTCTAAAAATGCTAAAACCGAATTTGCCTTCATGTATGATGATAAACAAGATATCACATTTAAAAAAAATTTCCCCCAGGCTTATGAAAAGATTTTTAAGGAGCATAAAGATTTTTTTGAAACTGATGAGAATATATTCTTTGCCAAAAAAGTAATTCCATTTAAAAGAACTACCGGAGATGATTTCATCTTTCCAGTGGAAAAAATTATTTTGGGTGATGGGAATCTAATGGTGGTTTTACACATAGAGAAAAAGAAATTCCCGAACATATATCTTGGAACTATGAAAAAAAATATAAGAGAGATATTGCACAAGAAGACAATAAGTTTTTTAATGATTTTTCTTCTATCAGTTTTACTCTCTATTTTAATTTATTTATATGAAGACAGTAAGTCTATTTTAAAATTTTATTCAGAGATGGACCAAGCCTCTGGAGTTTTTAATCGTCGGGCAGGACTTGAAAAGACAAAAAAATTAATTTCCAGGAGTCGCGGTTCCGGGTTGACCATAAGCCTTGTTTTTGTTGATATAAATGGACTCAAGTCAGTAAATGATATTTTAGGTCACCAATATGGAGATGAACTCATAAAGTCGGTTTCCGATACTCTTAAAAGCTGCATAAGAGACAACGATATTTTATTCAGATATGGCGGAGATGAGTTCATAATATGTCTTGCCAAGTTAGACCTCAATGGTGCAGGTCTTCTCTGGGAGAGGGTACTCTCTCAGATAGATAAAATAAATAATTCCCATGAGCGAAAGTATAATATTAGCCTGAGCCATGGGGTTAGCATAATTAGCCATGACGAGAAGAGTGTGGATATCAATAAGCACATTGAAGAAGCTGACAGTAATATGTATGAAGAGAAGCAGATAGTCAAAAAAACAGCCACGATTATCAAGAGTAAAGATTAAAAGGCTCGTCAATATGGATTCTCTTCTGTTTTTGGGAGCATGACATTTTTTCTGTTTCGCATCACTCTCAGGGAGTTTCGGGCACAGACTTCTCCATGGGACCGGGGCATTATGGAAACCATGGACAGGTCTTCATAGCCGCCCATGAATATTCCATAGGAGATGTGTTGGTTGGTTCCCGTCATAACCGTTCCCGTTTTTCCCCAAAACCTTTCCCCGGGGAGGTCTTTTTGAAGTTCCAATGATGCCGTTCCGGAGATGAATGTGTGTCGCAGTGCAGTCATTATTTTGTCCATATCGTCCCCGCCCAAACCCTTCAGAAACCCCTCCGCTTTACCCAAACTCAGGTTTTTCAAAAGAACTGTGAGCCTTACCAGTGACTGAACTCGAACCTTTACCTCAAAGTCAAGTCCGCAGAGAAGTTTTGCAAATCCTGCCCTGTCATAACCTCTGCTAACCTCAAATGCAATCTCATAATGTTCTTCCAACCTCTTCAAAAAACGAAAAAAAGCCCTTTGGTCTATTTCATTTACAAGAGAGGCAAAGAAGAGATTGCATGAAGATGACAGGGCCCGGTTGAATCGGGTCTCTCCATGTCCCCGGCTTTCCCAACATGTTATAACCTCGCCTGATGTCTGCCATTTCCCGGGGCAGTGAAAGGAGTACCGGTCTAAAATATCCGGTCTATGAAGGGCGAGATAGAGCGAGGTTACAACTTTAAAGACCGAACCCGGGGGAATTCTTCTATTCAGAAATGACATGCTCTTGGTAACTTCCAGAATGTCCCCCGAGGCATTTAGTAGAACGAATTGGCCGGGAAAGCCTTTGCCTCGGGGGCGGCTCAGTTTTATTCCCGGAAAATAGTGCTCCAGTATCTCATTGCGGGAGTATCCCATCTCTGCAAGTTCAATGGCTCCGTCCATGCTGAGACCTACTCCATGTCCCAGACCTGAGCCGGTGAAGACTACCCGTTCTCCCTCCCTTGTGAGGGAATAGTTATTGCTCTTTAAAAAGTTCCAGCCCTTTCGGCGGTTTATTTTAAGACGAAATGTTTCAGGAGCCATTGTAACTTTGCCTTGCTGAAAGAAAAGAAATATCTGCTCAGAAGAGGGCGAATAGTTCAGGGATACCAGCTGTCCATGGTTCAGGTTAAGAATGGAGTTTATCTCTTCCAGGTTCATGGAACAGCTCCAGTTTTGATGCAGTTTTTGGCTCAGGCTCTGTCTGTCATTGTAGGAGTACTCCGCAGGTTTAGGTTTAACCGCTGCCCCGGAATTGAATACAGAGGGGGTGAATATTTTACCGCCATTTGAGGCATGAAAAAAGAGTGCCATTTCTTTGGGGTTTTCAATTTGACCTCCATGAAAGGGTATTCCCCGGGTGAGCCCTGCATAGACCTGACAGCATGTTAGGTCGCAGAAATGGCAATCCCTGTGCTTTAAGTACCTCTTGTCCTTTGTTCGGGCCAGTATTATGGTCGCCAGAGCCTGTACTGCCTCCATTTGGTGGGCAGCGGTTGTTCCCGTTTCGGCAATGGCAGAGTCAATGGCATATTGTTCCGGACTCTCGTGAACGAAAATGGCAGGAACTTCATCTGTGTTTTTTATTTCCAGGGGGAGGGGATATTTTCTTCTCTCTCCATTTACCATACATTGGAAATAGCCCTCCCCTGTGATTTTCAGGGAATGGGGGAGGTTTACACCCGAGAGTGTTTTCACAGTGAAATGTGCCTGTTTCTTTGAGTTCCTTTGTTGAGGCTCTGTTAAAATTTTCAGTCCCCTCAGGGGATTCCCCTGTTTCAAAAAGTCTTCTTTTAAGTTGTGCCACTGTGAGCCTTGAGGAAAGGTGAAAGTTATGGACTGCCTTGCGTCAGCCTCCTCCATGAGCCTTAAATGCTTAGAGAGTATTTTGATGCGAATTGTTCCCCCGGTTGTGCTGTCCCCTGACTTGAAAAAAGCCAAAAGGAACAGCACGGGAACTGCGCATTATGAATTTACCCGGAAGCTCCGCTCTCATTACATAGGCAATTTCATATTCCTTGCCCTTTTTAAGGGAAGAGAAAAAGTATATCATGCGGTTGTCCCTGCGCTCAACATGAATGTATGGCTTGTAGGTACTGTAAATGTCTTTTTTCACAACTTCGAATCCCGACGGGAGGAAGTCTTGAAGCATGACATAGCTGAAATCATCCTGTGCCTTGAACTTGATGGTCACCAACATTTCGTCTCCCACTTCTATTCTGTTCCTTTCGGAGAGTGACGAGGGAACGAGGTATTCCCTGCTCTTCATATCTTTTACCCTTGAGAGATAGTATATGTCTCGACGAGCGGCAATTCCATTTGATATGGATTTTATTCCCCGCTTTTCAGACTTCATAAAAGAGAAGAGTCCTCCGGGTTGGAATTTCAGCGTACCTTTGAGTTTTGCCGTGTATATGAGGTCCTTGGGTGCATCTCCCGACATTTCCAGCTTAAAGTCCTTTGTGGAGTTCATGCCCATTAGCTTCACTGCCCGGGTAAGGGATATTGTGTCAGGATGTTTTTCAATGTCGAAATTTATTTCAGCCACATCTCTGCGATTTAGCTTAAACTGGAGGTTCCCCCGAGGAGTGAAACCCAGTTCCTTACCTTTGAGATATTTTGAGAGGGCAAGGACAGACCTTGCTGTCTCCCTTGTTGACCTCCAGGCTGTTCCGTCAAATCGTCTTGAGAGGGAAAGTGCTGCCCTTGATGCCAAACCTGCCATGTCTTTATTCACGGAAATTGCCGAGAGAACAGTTGATGTTACTCCTATCTTACCCCCTGTCCAGGGGTCGTATTTGTCGTCCTCGGTTTCCCAGTAAATTCCCTCTGCATCGGACTTTGTCCTTTGAGCGAGAAGGGACTTCATCTTTACCTTTACTTCACGAGCCTCCTTCTGCTGAAGCCTTGTGAGAGATAAATATTTCATGCCATTGTGTGCTGCCGCGTATAGATTAGCCGCTATATATGACCCCATATTTTTCTTCCATGACAGTCTCTTAAAGGCTTCGTGGTTCCATTCTCCCAGAGCGGGGAGATGTTTCAGCACATTGGAAAGTTCTCTGTCTCCCAAGTTCCCTGATTTTGCCATTTTTACCAGCGCTCTTTTTCCCCTTTCCAGTTTATATGAGGTTATTCCATAGCCTGCTTTCTTTGCCCTTGTCAAAAAGTCCATGGCATAGCAGGTGAGGTCCGCATTGCCTCGACCTCCGTTCCACCAGCCCCATGTTCCGTCATAGTTTTGGGTATTTTCTATTCTGTCTATTGCTCCATTGAGCTCCTTCTTGAATTTTCCCAAACTTTCCTTTTTTATCATGGAGGAGTAGTTCCCCTGGGCAAGTAGCTCGCCCATTGCCATTGCAGGCAGAAATCGGCTGATTGTCTGCTCAACACAGCTATATGGAAAGTCAGATGTATCTTTCAGACCCCTTAGTTCAATTTTTTTTCTGTAGGAGTTGTCCCCTGAACCTGAAATGGTATAGGCAACGCCCCTTTTCTCAACAGGCAATATGTGTAAAACCGAATCCTCCCGTTTTGCCGCCTGTGCCTTGAAAAACAGCTCCATCTTGTTTATTCCCGAGGGAACAACCAGATTATACTTTTTGTCTCCCGAACCATATTCGGGCAGGGTCATTTTATAGTCCCTCTTTGCTTTGAGTTTTTTACCATTTGCAGAAAACTCCGTTTTAATATTGGATATTCCTTCGTTGGTGTTGTTGTTCACAATGCCCAGGAGCTCAATTTCATCTTCTTCCACCATGAAACGGGGCTTGCCAATTCGGGCAATGAGGTCTCTTGTAGTGACTATCTTCTCCCTTGTATCTCCCATGCGTCCCTCTTTGTCATGGCCAATAGCTGTGAGTCGCCATGTGGTGAGATTGTCGGGAAGTCTGAATGAAACATTTGCAGTTCCATTTTCCATTGTTCTTATATTGCCCACCCAGAAGGCAGTGTCTTTAAACTCAGACCTCACATCTTTAGTCCCATCTTTGGATGCTCCGGCAAGGAGTGTGATGGGGTATGAATATGATGTCATTACCCAGTTTGAAATTTTGGAATAGAAATGTTCCCTGATTGGAGGCGTATTGTCCTTGGCAATTGAGAAGATTGACTCATCAACGGCAGCCAGAGAGAGGTCGGCCTTCAATGCCCTGCCTCTTTCATCTGTTGTTTTCACTTTGAGATATACCCTTTCTCCGGGACCGTATTTTTTCTTAGAGGGGGTAATCTTAACCTTCATCTTTATGTCTTTCCCGGGTATGGTAATGGGATTTGACGCTGAATAGAGTGCTCGCTTCCTCTGCATTACTCCACGGACATAGAGGTTTGGAGCATAGCTTCCCTTTATCTTGAATTTAACGGGAACAATATTTTTATTCATTTTAATAACCCGTGACTCATAGACATCTCTGCCTTCCAGAGTGAGCCATACGAAGGAATCTTTAAAGCGACTCTTCACAAGAAATGTAACTGTTCCGGGCTTCTTCAAGAGGTTTGTCTCCGCCGTTACTTCCAGATTTTTGAACCGCGATGCAATGTCATCTCCCAGTCCATGGTATATCCACAGTATGGCTGAGCTTTTGATTTCATTGTTCATTCTGTCCCTTGCTTCGGCTATGAGGTCAAATTCACCGGAAGAGTTGAAATCCTTAGGGAGAAAAACCGTGCCGGTTCCATTTTTTGCTGTAGTCACAGTTGTTGTAAAATGGGGACGGCTGTCGTGAACATATACCATCTGTATTGGCTTCCATATATATCGGTGGAGTTTTAGTTTTACCTTTGTACTCACAGGTTTCCCCGAATGGTCCCGGGTGATTATAGTTACCTTCTTCTTCTCCATGGAGTCAAAGAAGTTCTTCTCCGGTTTCATGGAGATGTAAAATTCGCCCCTTCCTATTTTTATGGTCTTGCGGGAGGTTATGCTGATATTTGAGCGGTCTGTAACCGTTGTTTCCAGGGTTATTTCACGGTCGTATGGAAGAATTCCCGAATCTATTTTCAGTATCACGGAACCGTTTCCATCGGTGTATTTTTCTCCCTGGAGTTTTATCTTTGAGTATCTGTTTCTGCTTCTATATCGGGAGCTGTGAGAGAGCCTCCTCTCGTAAAAGCGATACCTCACTATGGCATCTTTCAGAGGAGAGCCGAAAAAATACTTTGACTCTACCTTAAATTCGGCTGTTTCGCCATTGATGTAAAATTTCTTTCCCGGTATTATCTCTGTTTTAAATTCGGGCTTTCTATACTGCTCCACCTTGAAGTACTGATAGCCATAGAGATTGTTCTTTTTGAAACCTGCCTGAATTGCACCATACCCCAGAGTTATACCCTTTGGAATGGTGAAAGAGCCCTGGGCAGTTCCCCAATCGTCGAGTTCCATGGTTCTATTTAATAAAATTCTGTTGCTGCCGCGTCTTGCCTGAACATATATTGTTCGTCCCTTTATGGGGAGAAACTTTTTCGCCCCGGACTTTGCTATTATTTTAAAATGAACCGTATCTCCGGCTCGGTAAATGGGTCTTTCCGTGTAGATGTAAAACTTTTCCCTTTCCGAATTATAGTAGCCTGCATTTCCGGCATTGCATATTGCATAGCTCCCGTCGGGGCTGATGACCAGGAGAGAAAGGGAATCGTTCAGTTTCAGAGGAGCTGTGAACATTCCCCTGGCATTGGTCTTCCCCCTCTTTACGACCTTAATGGGGAGGTCTTCAATTGTTTGAGGATTTCTGCTCTGTTTGATTTTTTTCCCGCCCTTGTATTTATACTTGGAATATTTGTAAACTATGATTTGGGCATTTTTAATGGGGGTGTTTTTCACCAGGTTTGTAACATAGGCATATATTCGTTTGGGAGACCTCTTCATTACTACACCGGTATTGGTTACGGTGAAAAATTTTCTGGCAAGGGCTCCTCCCTTTCCCTTGGCTTCAATACAGTAGCCTCCCGGAGGAAGAGACTTATTGATATTGACGGCATAGTACATCCAGCGGAAGGGCTTGAATTTCTTAACACTTTCACGCCAGAAGGTTATTTTTTTGAAGCCCGCTTTTTTTATATTCTCTGATTCCGGGTCTTTATTCTTTGATGTCATGTATTTCAGGGGAACTTTATAAATGGCAACATCCACTGTTTCCATTCTAAGCGATTTAAAGTTGAACTGAAGGCTGCTTCCCGGGGTGAAGGTATATCGATAGGAGTGTATTTGCACCTTGGGTTTCTTGGGATTGACCATGATTGTTTCCATGGTTCTGTCAGAGCCTTCTCCCAGGGTCAGTTGTTTTACCACGGTGTCAAAGCCCTGGTGGGATAAAAAGATTTTATATTTCCCCGGCTTCAGTCCCTGAAGCTTAAAGGTTCCGTCATCATAGCTTACATTTGAATAGGTATGTCTTCCCTTTGCAGTTACATTTATGTCCACTGCAGGAGCTTTTAATCCCTTTATTTTTACTGTTCCTGAAATGGAAGAAGGCTTGTACATTTCCATTGACAGTCTGAATGTTTCGCCTTCTCGCAACTTTTGCAGATTGGCAGTTTCTTCTATATAATTCGGTGCAGAAAATTTTACGAAATAAGAGCCTGTAGCCAGTTTTTTGAAGGAGTATTCCCCGGAAGAGTCGGTTTTTGTAAAGAGAGGTTTTGAACTTTCGGCATTGTAAGCTCCTCCATATTTTTTCAGCATAACCTCCACTCCGGGCATTAAGCGACCGCGGCTATTTCTCACCTTTCCGGTCAATATTGATTCCCTTGCCAAAACTATGTTGTTTTTGGAAGGAGTAATCTGAGCGACTTTGCTATAAGTTACATATCCCGGAGCACTTACGGATATTTCGTAGTTAATGTTTGATATAAAATCAGATATTTTATATTCCCCATTGGAATCGGTTTCAGTCTTGTAGTACCCCACTCCACGGGCGGCATTCTTCATCTCTATAACCGCTCCCTCTATGGGTTTTCCGGTCTTCTTATCTTTGACCTTCCCCTCAAGAGCTGTTATTTCTTTCATGTTCATGTCATTTGAATAGATTGTCCGACCTGTATCTGTTTTTTTGAGATTTGAGTGTGTGCACGAGGCGAAACTCACTGTTATTAAAACAAATATCACCTTTGCAGAGGTTTTTAAAAATGCTTTCATGAGTGAAGCTCCTTATTTTATTGTTACTGCATTGAATTTATATAGGCGGCAGCTCTCCGGTTTGTTTAAGAACTGCTTTAGTGCATGCTCTGTTCTAAACTCCGCAGGGACAACAACGCTCATTCCTATGCCTTCTCGGTTTATTAGAACACCTTGCCGAGAAATGTCAACATCTTTAATACTATTTATTTCTTCGGGCTGGTCTGTTATGGTGAGTATTATTTTCGATTCTTCCAGTTCCCAGGGTTCTATCTCTTTGTAGCGGGGGTCTAAAAAGAGAGCGCCCTTTATGTAGGAGTTCAGGCATCTTTCCAGGGAGCTGTTTTCATGGTTAAAGGCCCCGAAGCAGCCCCTCACTCGCCCCTTTCTCACAATTGTTATGAATAGTCCCAATCTTCCATAAAAAGAAGGGGCTTTGATAGTTAGCTTTTCATGTTTTTTACCATTGAGAATTGCCAGGGCTCGATTACCTATCCATTGGGTCAATTTTTTCGAGTTCTCCGACATGGAAAAGAGTTCCCACTGTTGCAGAGACCCCATTCCCGGGGGTTGGGCTGCCATTGTAAGCATAAAGACCATGACGAGGATTGCCGATTGTTTCTTTTTCATCTTTCCACTATGGCAGGAGGGTAGAAGTCTTTATATAGCAAATAGGTCCCAAGGAGTTTCTTTCCCCTGTATTTGTGTCGGTAAACTAAAATGGAAAAACCCGGTCTTACCATTTCTCCTTCTCTTTTTATGGGAAGGTTTATTTCCTCTTCGTCCGTGGTTATTTCATATCTCAGGGGTAGCCCGTTTCTCGCCCTTATGATGATGACAAGGGTCTCTTCGGATAACTCCGTGAAAATTTGGAATGAAAAATTGTGAGGGTTTTTCATGCGCAGGTCTTTTTTCCCATACTTAATTGTGGCATCCAGTCCAAGGGGGACATAGGAGACCGGTTGGTAATGGCGATGTCTTTCTTTTATGATAAAACCAGCTCTGAGAAGGGCGTTGTAAAGGGTGGAGGAAACCTGGCAGATTCCCCCTCCCGCTTCATAGGCTATTTTGTCAACATATAGAACACGACCTGAAAGATAACCCCTTTCGGCAGACCCCGAGCCGACTATTTTGTTGAAGGAAAAAGTCTGTCCCGGTGAAATTGTAATCCCATTGAGGCTTTTGGCCGCCAGGGCAATGTTCTGTTTCACTGCATTTTCCTGATGTGCAACCGAGGTCGTGTATGAAGCCACAATTTGTCCCTTGCCTTCCTCTCCTCCTGCATTTGATGAAAAGAGAAAGGCTATGAAAAAAGTAAACCATGCAATACTATATGTTTTTGCTCTGTCCACTGTAAACATACCCCCTTTCTCCATCAACCTTGACGGCTATACCACTTGTGAGTATTTCCGTGGCGCCCTTGGCATCTGTGATAACAGGAATGTCCAGTGCATTGGCAACAATGGAAGAGGGCGAGTCGGAATGGTGCTCCTCGGTTATCACTGCTCCTGCATTTTTTATGAGGTGGAGAATCTCGTCGGTTGATTCTTTTATTACGAGAATTTCTCCTCCCGTAAAATCTTCGGCAGAGGACTTGTGGGGAGCAATTACACAGAGCACGCCCGTTGTTGACAGTTTATTCCGGGATTCTCCCTTTATGAGGAGGTCTCCTGTTATATGCACCTTGAGCATGTTGGTGGTTCCGCTGATTCCAACGGGCATACCTCCTGTTATTATTACCAAATCTCC